>OAUF01000712.1_pt1 | contig 18316 bp, 7 predicted proteins | sample 1495111 | NCBI WGS metagenome assembly OAUF01 (sample SAMEA2580002, study PRJEB22360) | human gut metagenome | reverse complement strand
ACAAAGGCTGGGGGGGTCCCCGGGAGCGGCGGCCGCTGCCACCACGACCTTGACGGGCGTCTCCGCATGGGAGGAAGAGGAAGTTTCCCTCTGTACTTCCGGCGGCGGAGGCGTATCCGACGGCGGCGCATCGTCCGGCGTGATGTAGCCGACGACTTTGGGTTCTTCCGGAGGGGCGATGATGATGGTCAGGGAGTAGAGAATGGCTCCTGCCAAAACGACGGAGAGAATGGATGTCGCTAATGCGGCAATATAATTTTTCCGCCTTTCCTTGCGCAGGGTTTCCACTGCGTCTTCCGTGGGTTCTATATGAAGGCTCATGCATGTATGATAGCACAAGAATCCCATATGTTGAGTAACATGAAGATAACAGGGATAACATGTCGGTAACAAAAAAGGCGGCCTTGCCGTCCTTTCTCCGTATGGGCTTTTCAGCGTTTCCCCCGTCTTTCCGTCCCTCCCGGTGCCAGCGCAATGGCAAGGGTGGAGCAGATGCCCAGAATCAGGGGATAATACAGGTATTTCATGACCAGCAGGGGAGAAACCTGGGAGATTCCGGCGGCCATGAGCATTTGAGCGCCGTAGGGGATGACTCCCTGAACCAGGCAGGAAAAGGTGTCCAGAATGCTGGCGCTGCGTTTGGGTGGGATATGGAATTTGTCGCTTATTTCCTTGGCGATGGGGCCAGCCGTGATGATGGCGATCGTATTGTTGGCCGTGCAGAGGTTGGCTAGGGAAACCAGCCCGGCAATGCTGAATTCCGCGCCGCGCCTGCTGTGGATATGGGCCGTAATTTTTCCGATAATATACGCGATGCCTCCGTTGAAACGGATGATGGACAGCACGCCGCCGGCCAGCAGAGTGACGATGATCAGTTCTCCCATGCCGGTCATGCCGCTGCCCATGGCCTGGAACCAGGCCATGAAGGAGAAATACCCCATGCCGATGCCAATCAGCCCCGTTGCAAGGAGCCCCATGGTCAGAACGGCCATGACGTGGATTCCGGCCAGGGCCGTCACCAGTACGAGCAGATAGGGGAATACCTTCATCCATTCAATGGAGATATCCGCTGTGGAGGGGGACTGCACGTTCCATCCGAGCAGGATGTAGCAGGCCAGGGCCAGCAGGGCGGCGGGGAGCGCCACCTTTATGTTGGCCCGGAATTTGTCCCGCATGGCGCAGCCCTGCGTACGGGTGGCGGCGATCGTGGTGTCTGAAATGAAGGAAAGATTGTCTCCGAAGAATGCTCCCCCCACCACAATGGCCGTCATCATGCCGGCGCTGACCTGCGTGGCCTGTGCCAGCCCTGTAGCTACGGGAGCCAGAGCGACAATGGTGCCTACGGATGTTCCTACGGAGAGGGAGATGAAACAGGAGGCGATGAACACGCTGGCAAGCAGCAGATTGTCCGGAAGAAGCCGCAGCGTAAGCTGCACGGTGGCGTCAATGGCTCCCATATCCCTGGCAGACTGGGCGAAGGCTCCTGCCAGCACGAAAATCCAGACCATCATCAGGATGTTCCGGTTGGCTACTCCGGAGGAAAACAGATCCACCCGTTCCGCCATGCTTTTTCCGCGGGTGATGAAAACGGCCCAGACAGCTGCCGCCATAAAGGCTACCGTGACCGGCACAGCGTAAAAATCCTGTACGGCTATGGAGATGACCAGGTAAAGCAGGAAGAAAACCAGCAGGGGGCTCAGCGCCCACAGGCTGGCTTTGGCGGGGGGCGTATCCTGGTTGTCCGGGGGGCTGGTCATTGGAGTGAGGGGAGCTGGCCGAAAAGTCAGTTGCCGTCGGCTTCCATCCGGCTCAGATACCACTGGTAAATGCGTTCCACTCCCTCTTCCAGCTCCACCCGGTGTTTCCAGCCTAGGGAGTGCAGCTTGGAGACGTCCGTCAGCTTGCGCATGGTGCCGTCCGGCTTGTCTGCGTTGAACGCCAGATTTCCCCGGTACCCTGCCGTAGCGGCAATCAGGCGGGCCAGTCCGCCGATGGAGATTTCTTTCCCGGTTCCTATATTGATGTGGCAGTTCCGCACTTCCCTTCCTCCTTCTTGCAGCTGGCTGAAATCCACTTGCTCCATCACATGGACGCAGGCGTCCGCCATGTCTTCGCTCCACAGGAACTCTCGCAGGGGAGTTCCCGTACCCCACAGTTCCACGGAACCGGGGGTAATGCCGTATTTGGCCAGCACGGCCAGGATTTCCTTTTCTTCAGCCGTGCCGTCCACCTGTTCCACTGGGCGCGCGTTCAGATCTTTCCGCACGGCGTTCCAGTCTCCCTCCATCAGGCACTTGGCCAGGTGTATCTTGCGTACCATGGCGGGCAGCACGTGGCTGTTTTCCAGGTGGAAATTGTCATTGGGGCCGTACAGATTTGTAGGCATGACGGCGATGTAGTTGGTACCGTATTGCAGGTTGAAGCTTTCGCACATTTTCAGCCCTGCTATTTTGGCAATGGCATAGGGTTCGTTGGTGTATTCCAGCGGGGAGGTGAGCAGGGCGTTTTCCTTCATGGGCTGGGGAGCTTCGCGCGGGTAGATGCAGGTGCTCCCCAGGAAGAGGAGCTTGGATACGCCATGCCGGAAGCTTTCCCCGATGACGTTCTGCTGAATCTGAAGGTTGCGGAAGATGAAGTCCGCCCGGTAGCGGGAGTTGGCGATGATGCCGCCCACAAACGCCGCTGCCAGAAAGACGTATTCCGGCTTTTCCCGGTCAAAAAACTCCCGGACGGCCGCAGGGTCTTCCAGATCCAGTTCTTTGTGCGGCCGGCCAATCAGGTGGGAATAGCCTTTGTCTTCCAGGGATTTCCAGATGGCGGAACCGACGAGGCCGCGGTGTCCGGCCACAAAGATTCTGCTGTTTTTTTTCATCTCAGAAATGAACGGGAGTTTTTACGTATTTCATGTCGTGGCGCACCATGATGCGCACGAGTTCCTCAAACGGAGTGGAGGTGGGGTTCCAGCCAAGAAGGGTTTTGGCCTTGGTTGGGTCTCCCAACAGTTGTTCAACTTCGGCAGGGCGGAAATATTTGGGGTCCACTTCCACCAGAATATTGCCCGTCTTCCTGTCGCGTCCGCGTTCTTCCACGCCTTCTCCCTCCCATTCCAGCTCTATTCCGGCCTCACGGAAGGCCAGCGTGCAGAATTCCCTGACCGTGTGCATTTCCCCGGTGGCGATGACGAAATCCTCCGGTGTGTCATGCTGGAGAATCAGCCACATGCATTCCACGTAATCCTTGGCGTAACCCCAGTCGCGCAGGGCGTTCAGGTTGCCCAGGTAGAGCTTGTCCTGCATGCCCTGGGCAATGCGTGCCGCCGCCAGCGTGATTTTGCGGGTAACGAAGTTTTCTCCGCGGCGTTCGCTTTCGTGGTTGAACAGGATGCCGTTAACGGCAAACATATTGTAAGATTCCCGGTAATTCTTGGTAATCCAGAATCCGTATTGCTTGGCTACGCCGTAGGGTGAACGGGGATAAAACGGCGTGGTTTCCTTCTGGGGGACTTCCTGCACCAGCCCGAAAAGCTCGGACGTGGAAGCCTGGTAGATGCGGCATTTCTTTTCCATGCCCAGAATGCGGACGGCTTCCAGCATGCGGAGGGTTCCCACGGCATCCGTTTCCGCCGTGTATTCCGGTACGTCAAAGCTGACTTTCACATGGCTCTGGGCTGCCAGATTGTAGATTTCATCCGGCTGCACGGTCTGGATGATGCGGATGAGTGAACTGGAATCCGTCATGTCCCCGTAGTGGAGGTTAATCAGGCGGTTTTTCTTCATGTCCCGCACCCATTCGTCCAGGTAAAGGTGTTCGATGCGGCCCGTGTTGAAGGAGGAGGACCGGCGCAGGATGCCGTGTACTTCATACCCTTTGTCAATCAGGAACTCTGCGAGAAAGGAACCGTCCTGTCCCGTGATGCCGGAGATTAATGCGATTTTGCTCATATGGTGTGTCAGGTTGTTTGCTGGCGGGAGAGGTTGATGAAATAAAAGAAACCTCTCCCGGAGCCGCAATTCATGGGCTCCGGGCATAAATAACGCATTTTTCCCAGCGAGGCGAGGAAAATGCTCTGGTCCGTAGGAAGGGGGCGGATTCGTCAGCGGGCATGTTGCCGCTTGCTGGCCGCAATCATTTTCCTGAAATCCCGGAACAGATACTGGGGGTCTCTGGGGCCGGGCGCCGCTTCCGGGTGGTATTGCACGCTGAATACGGGAAGCGTCCTGTGGGCGATGCCTTCCACGGTATTGTCATTCAGATTGATCAGCGTTATTTCCACGTCGTCCGGCACGGTGTCCGGATCCACGGCAAAACCGTGGTTCTGGGACGTAATGCTGATTTTACCCGTTTTCAAATCTTTGACCGGATGGTTCGCTCCACGGTGCCCGAACTTCAGCTTGAAGGTTTTCGCTCCCAGCGCGTGGGAAATAATCTGGTGGCCCAGGCAGATGCCGAACATGGGCACTTTCCCAATCAATGCAGCTACTTCCCGGTGAATGTCCGTCAGCGTGGCGGGATCTCCCGGACCATTGGAAAGAAAGACGCCGTCCGGGTTCATGGCAAGCACTTCCTCCGCCGTCGTGTGGGCGGGAACTACGGTTACGCGGAAGCCGTTTTCCCTCAACTGGCGCAGGATGTTGTATTTAATGCCGAAGTCAAAGGCGACGATGTCGTATTCCGCAGGGGGCAGAGTTTTTCCCGTAACCAGCGCGTCCACTTCCTCCGGTGTCATGGGGTGGGAACCGATTTTGTCCACGATATTGCAGCCTTCCATGGAGGGGGCGTTTCTGGCTGCTTCCACGGCTTCCTCCGGAGTCAGCTCCGTGGTGAGGCAGGCGCGCATGGCTCCGGCGGAGCGCAGATGCTTGGCGATTTTGCGGGTATCCACCCCTTCAATGCCGATGACGCCCTGTTTTTCCAGCCACGGGCCCAGGGATTCCGTGGCACGCCAGTTGGAGTGGACTTTCGCCAGTTCCGCCACCACAAAGCCGCTGACCTGCGCTTTGCCTGATTCCCCGTCTTCCGGGTTGACGCCGTAATTGCCGATCAGAGGATAAGTCATGGTGACGATCTGGCCGCTGTAGGACGGATCCGTCAATACTTCCTGATAGCCGGTCATGGACGTGTTGAAGCAGGCTTCCCCCACTTCCGTGCCCGTGGCCCCGAAGTGCGAACCGATGAAGACGCTTCCGTCTTCCAGTGCGAGAATGGCTCTCATGGTGATGTAAGTATGCTTAGGTGGTGCGGGATTAAAGGTTTTGGGCGTGGTACTCCTGAATAGTGCACACCTGAAGATTTTTGTTCTTCAGCGCCTCAATGGCATTCACGCAGGCCTGCGCGGAAGCCAGGTTGGTGCAATAGGAGGTTTTGGCGGCAATGGCGGAGGAACGGATGATGATGTCGTCCGCCCGCGCGTCGTGGGAGCCGGGGGTGTTGATGATGAAATCAATATCCCCGTTTTTAATATGGTCCACGATGTTGGGGCGGCGCGCCTCGTTGACTTTGTAGGCGCGTTCGCATTCAATGTCGTGCTGGAGCAGGTGAATCATCGTGCCGCGCGTGGCGCACAGCGTGAATCCCATGTCCGCCAGCTGCCGGGCCATGTGAAGCACCCGTTCCTTGTCCCGGTCATTCACGGAGATGAAGACCTTGCCTTCCGTCGGCAGGGGATTGAATGCACTGACCTGGGATTTTGCGAAAGCGATATCCGGGTCCGGATCAATGCCCATCACCTCTCCGGTGGATTTCATTTCCGGCCCCAGCACCACGTCGATGCCCGGGAAGCGGCCCCATGGGAAAACGGCTTCCTTCACGCAATAGTATTCCGGAGTGATTTCCCGGGTAAAGCCCAGTTCCGCCAGCGTTTTGCCGGCCATGACCTGTGCGGCCAGCTTGGCGAGGGGCTTGCCGATGGATTTGGAGACGAACGGAACGGTGCGGGAGGCGCGCGGATTCACCTCAATGACGTAAAGCTGTTCATCTTTTACGGCAAACTGGATGTTCATCAGCCCGCAGACGTTCAGTTTGCTTGCCAGCTCCTTGGAAGCACGCGTGATTTCCTTGTGCATTTTCATGGAAATTCCCATGGCGGGAATCATGCTGGCGGAATCCCCTGAATGGATGCCTGCCGGTTCCACATGCTGCATGATGGCTCCGATGACGGCGCGCTCCCTGTCCGCGATGACATCCACGTCAATCTCCACGGCATTTTCCAGGAAGCGGTCAATCAGAACGGGGCGTTCCTCGGAAGCTTCCACGGCTTCATTCATGTACCGGCGCAGTTCTTTTTCCTCATATACGATGATCATGCCGCGTCCGCCCAGCACGAAGGAGGGGCGCAGCAGCACCGGGTAACCGATGCGCGCGGCAATGGCGGCGGCGTCCTCCACATTGGTAGCTGTTCCTGCCTCCGCCTGTTTCAGCCCCAGTTCTTTCAACAGGGCGGAAAAATGTTCGCGGTCTTCCGCCAGGTCAATGGCCCTGGGGCTGGTGCCGATAATAGGCACGCCGTGGGCTTCCAGCGCATTGGCCAGATTCAGCGGCGTCTGTCCTCCGAACTGGACGATGACGCCGTCCGGCTTCTCCTGCTCACAGATATGGAGCACGTCTTCCAGCGTCAGGGGTTCGAAGAAAAGCTTGTCGGAGGAATCATAGTCCGTGGAGACGGTTTCCGGGTTGGAGTTCACGATGATGGTTTCATAGCCCATTTCCCGCAGAGCCATGGAGGCGTGCACGCAGCAGTAGTCGAACTCAATCCCCTGGCCAATGCGGTTTGGGCCGCCGCCCAGGATGAGGATTTTTTTTCTGCCTGTTTCGCGGGCTTCATTTTCATCTCCATAGGTGGAATAAAAGTAGGGGGTGTAGGCTTCGAATTCCGCGGCGCAGGTATCCACCAGCCGGTATCCGGGCACAATGCCCCGTTCCTGGCGTTCCTTCCGGATGTTTTCTTCCGTGGTTCCCCGGGCCAGGGCGATCTGCCTGTCGGAAAAGCCCAGCTTCTTGGCTTCCCGCAGATCCAGCTTGTCCAGGCTGTCTCCCGCCTTGGCCAGGTCCTGCATTTGTGCCAGGAACCAGGGATCAATCTGGGTAAGCTGCTGCACTTCATCCAGGGAAAATCCGTTGCTGAACGCCGTTTGAATCCAGAAAATGCGTTCTGCCGTGGGAACAGCCAGTTTCCGCGTGATTTCTTCTGCGGAAGGCACCTGCGGGGCCTTCGCGTCAAATCCCCAGCCCCAGCGTCCCGTTTCCAGGGAACGCAAGGCCTTTTGCAGGGATTCCTTGAAAGTACGACCGATGGCCATGGCCTCCCCTACGGATTTCATGGATGTGGTCAGGTGTTCGTCCGCCTGCTTGAACTTTTCAAACGTGAAGCGGGGAACCTTGGTAACCACATAGTCGATGGTGGGCTCAAAGCAGGCGGGCGTTTCCCGCGTGATGTCATTCCGCAATTCGTCCAGCGTATAGCCCACGGCCAGTTTGGCGGCCAGTTTGGCAATGGGGAACCCTGTGGCCTTGGAAGCCAGCGCGGAAGAGCGGGAAACGCGGGGGTTCATTTCAATGACAATCATGCGGCCGTTGGCCGGATTAATGGCGAACTGAATGTTGGAACCGCCCGTTTCCACCCCGATCTCCCGGATGACGGCAAAAGAAGCGTCCCTCATGGCCTGGTATTCTCGGTCCGTGAGTGTCTGGATGGGGGCTACGGTGATGGAATCCCCGGTATGCACGCCCATGGGGTCGATGTTCTCAATGGAGCAAATGACGACGCAATTGTCCGCGCGGTCCCTCATTACCTCCATTTCAAACTCTTTCCAGCCGATCAGGGACTCTTCAATCAGGATTTCGGAAACGGGAGAAAGATCCAGCCCCCGGGCGCATATCTCTTCAAATTCCGTTTTGTTGTACGCTACGCCGCCTCCCATGCCGCCCAGCGTAAAGGCGGGGCGGACAATCAGGGGAAAGGTGCCAATATCCCCGGCCACCCGGCGCGCTTCCTCCATGGTATGCGCAATGCCGGAACGCGGCACGTCCAGGCCAATGCGGAGCATGGCTTCCTTGAATAGGTTGCGGTCCTCCCCGCGGTCAATGGCGTCTGCGTTGGCGCCGATCATACGCACCTTTTCCCTTTCCAGCACACCGCTGCGGTGCAGTTCCATGGCGCAGTTCAGGGCTGTCTGCCCGCCCAGGGTCGGGAGGAGGGCATCCGGTTTTTCCCGGATGATGATTTTCTCCACGAACTCCGGAGTAATCGGTTCAATATAAGTGCGCGGAGCTGTCTCCGGGTCCGTCATGATGGTGGCGGGATTGGAGTTGACCAGCACTACTTCATAACCCTCTTCCCGGAGGGCTTTGCAGGCCTGGGTGCCGGAGTAGTCGAATTCGCAGCCCTGGCCGATGACGATCGGGCCGGACCCGATCACGAGAATCTTTTTGATGGAGGTGTCTTTAGGCATAATGGCGATGGAAGAATCCTGTAGTCCTGGACCGCGGATTTCCGCCGGGGGAATTAAGTGCCCGCCGGGCTCCGGAGGAAAGTTTTTTTACGGTCAATGACGCGGATTTTTAGAGCGTGGGGAACGGTGGAAAACGGAAGAGGAAGGAGGCCGGAACAAGGCGCGCCAAGGCTCCGGAGCCGTGCCTTCCCTGCGGGCAGAGGCTTGACCCGCGAGGGGGGCGGCACAACTCCGGAGCTCGTCGGTGCACCCACTAATAGATGAACAGCATTTCCCGGTACTTGGGGAGAGGCCAGGACCGGTCGTTCACCAGGGTTTCTGCGGCATCGACGCTGGTTCTCAATCGTGACATCGCGGCAAGGATGTCCTCATGGCAGCTCGTAAGCGCCGTCTCCAGGGTATCCAGGTCGGATACGATGGAATCCAGGGCGTCGCCCAGCTTGTCCGCCAGCTTCTGCAGGGCGGCGGTACCGTTGGTCCGCTTGGCTTCCAGCGCCCTGGAGAGCGCGGCAACGGTTTGCCCGTATTCGTTGCGCAGGGCGGGGAGGATGATGGTGGCCGCCATTTCCCAGGACAGGCGCCCTTCAATGCGGATGCGTCTGTGGTATTCTTCCAGGAAAATCTCAAACCTGGATTCCAGCTCCCGCCTGGAAAAGACGCCGTACTTTTCAAACAGGGCCACATTCTTTTCATTCACCAGGGTGTGAAGGGCTGTCATCGTATTTTTCAGGTTGGGGAGGCCGCGGCGTTCCGCTTCTTTCACCCATTCTTCCGAATAATTGTCCCCGTTGAAGATGATTCTCTTGTGTTCGGAAATCCTGCGCTTGAGCGTTTCCTGGAGCTGCGGCAGGAATGTTTCCGGAGCGAAGGAGGAAAGTTCTTCCGCCAGGGAATCAAGGGATTCCGCCACAATGGTGTTCAGGGTCATCATGGGGCCCGCGCAGGATTGGGCGGAGCCAGGAGCACGGAATTCAAACTTGTTGCCGGTGAAGGCAAACGGGCTGGTGCGGTTGCGGTCCGTCGCATCCCGGGGAAGAACGGGAAGCGTGTCTACGCCGATCTTGAGCGTATCGTTGCGCTTGCCGCAGCCGGAAGAGCCGTTGATCATATTCTCAATCACTTCATTGAGCTGGGCGCCCAGGAAGATGGAGATAATGGCGGGGGGCGCTTCGTTTGCTCCCAGGCGGTGGTCGTTCCCGGCGCTGGCCACGGAATTGCGCAGCAGGTCGCTGTGCTTGTCAACGGCCTCAATGATGGCGGTCAGGACGGTCAGGAAAATGGCGTTCTGCTGCGGGTCCGAACCGGGGTCCAGCAGGTTTTTGTTCCCGTAGGAAATGGACCAGTTGTTATGCTTGCCGGAACCGTTGACGCCTGCGAAGGGCTTTTCATGAAGCAGGCATACCAGGCCGTGCTTGCTGGCCTGCTGGCGCAGAACTTCCATCACCAGCATGTTGTGGTCGATCGCCAGGTTCACGTCCTCAAACAAAGGAGCCAGTTCAAACTGCGCGGGCGCCACTTCGTTGTGGCGGGTCTTGGCCGGGATTCCCAGTCTCCAGAGTTCCTGTTCCACGTCGCTCATGAAATTAAGGATACGGGGCTTGATGGAGCCGAAATAATGGTCTTCCAGCTGCTGGTGCTTGGCGGGAGGGGCGCCGAAAAGGGTGCGCCCCGTCTGGACCAGGTCCGGGCGGTTCAGGTAGAAGTTCTTGTCAATGAGGAAGTATTCCTGTTCAGGCCCCAGCGTAATGGTCACGTGTTCATCCGGAAGGCCGAAACTCTTCATCAGCTTCTTGACGGCATTGCCCAATGCCTGGCGGGAGCGCAGCAGCGGAGTCTTCTTATCCAGAGCGTCTCCCGTATAAGAACAGTAGGCGGTAGGGATGCAGAGCGTGGCTCCGTTCCCGTGCCTCTTGATAAAGGCGGGGCTGGTGGGGTCCCATGCGGTGTAGCCGCGGGCCTCAAAGGTGCAGCGCAAACCGCCGGAGGGGAAGCTGGAGGCGTCCGGTTCGCTCACAATCAGGTTTTTGCCGGAAAAACTCATGATGGGTTCCATTCCCTTGGGATCCAGGAAGGAATCGTGCTTCTCCGCCGTGGAGCCCGTCATGGGCTGGAACCAGTGCGTATAGTGAGTGGCTCCCCGTTCCAGAGCCCACTGCTTCATGGCGTGGGCTACATCCGCGGCAATATCCGCGTTCAGCGGAAGCCCGTCCTGGATAGTGGCCAGGAGGGTTTTTGCCGTGTCTTTGGGCAGGTACTTCTTCATCACTTCCGTGCTGAAGACATCCGCTCCGTAATAATCAATGCTGACCGGAGCGCTCTCGCTTGCTCCGCCCACGGGCAGGGAAGCGATGGCGCTGATGGCTTGTGTTCGTGTTGAGTCACTCATCATGGTTAACTGTTGTGCCTTTTCTCCAGCAAGAAGCGTGCCAACTTTTCAGATAAACTTTCGCATGAATGTGCTGTTCATTTTAATATATTGATTATTAGTTAGATATGGATATCCTGACGGAAGGGCTGCAAAAAAAGGAAAACAGAGCTGCGAACGAGAATGGATTACAAAAATGTAAAACCGCAACAAAAGGATGATTACAAAAATGTAAAAAATTCTTCTTGGAAGAAAAATATTTTTTATTCCGCTGCCAAATGACCTGTTGTGCCGGAAGCCGCGTCAGGCTCTGTAAAACAGGGACAAAGCAGTTTGAAAGCGGGAAGATATGAAGTGTGGACAATATTGGCACGGTTTTTGCTGCAAATAAATCAGCTTAACCCAAACAAAACAGCAAACTGATGAATAGCGATCAATTTGAGACAGGCATTCCTGCGCCGCAGGGATTGTATGACTTTGAACAGGAGAGGGACGCCTGCGGCGTGGGCCTGGTGGCTGACCTGAAGAATGAACCGAGCCACAAAATCATTGAAATGGGGATTACTGTCCTCAAGAGGCTCATGCACCGCGGAGCCGTGGGTAACGATCCGGATACCGGGGACGGCGCAGGCATTCTGCTGTCCCTTCCGGATGAATTCTTCCGCCTGGTTCTTCCCAACAAGCTTCCCGCCAGAGGCAAATACGGAGTAGCCATGATGTTTGGCGGATGCGGCCATGAAGAGGAATTGGAAGCCCTCTCCTGGGGGGGCGCGGGCAAGGAAGAGAATTGGCACCCCGCCGTTACGGAAAACGGCGGCAGCGTGATTGCGTGGAGGCAGGTTCCCGTGGACCGGGACAGCATCGGCAAAAATGCCCAGCGCACGTGCCCCCTGATCCGTCAGCTGTTCATTGACGGCAGCGGTTTTGCGGACCAGGCGGAATTTGAACGCAAACTGTTCGTGATGCGCCGGGAAATGGAACGGCGCGTGGAAGGCTGTTATGTGTGCAGCTGTTCCAGCCGAAGCATTGTGTACAAGGGGCTGTTTCTCGGCACGCAGATTGAAGGATTTTATGGAGACCTGGCCAGCGAGCATTTCAAATCTCCCCTGGCCCTCGTCCACCAGCGCTACAGCACGAATACTTTCCCAACCTGGAGCCTGGCCCATCCCTTCAGATATCTGGCCCACAACGGGGAAATCAACACCCTGCGCGGGAACCTGAACCACCTGAGCGTGCGTGAGCCGCATTTGTCCTCCACCCTGTTGGGGGATGACCTGCAAAAGCTGCTGCCTCTTATTCCCCCCGGCCAGAGCGATTCCGCCTGCCTGGACAACATGGTTGAGCTGCTGGCCGCCGCCGGGCGGGACTTGCGCCATGTCATGCTCATGCTCATGCCGCAGGCCTGGGGCGTCAACTACCATTTAGGGCCGGATGTACGCGGCTTCTTTGAATACCACTCCGCCATGATGGAGCCCTGGGACGGCCCGACCGCCGTCGTTTTTTCCGATGGTATCAATGCGGGCGCCATGCTGGACCGCAACGGCCTGCGCCCTGCGCGCTATACGCTGACCACGGATGATATTTTCATTCTGGCTTCGGAAACGGGCGTAGCTGATATTCCCGCGGAAAAAGTAGCCCGCAAAGGCCGCCTCCGTCCCGGGGAAATGATTTACTGCGACCTGGTGAACCACCGGCTGGTATCCGATGCTGAAACCAAGAATGAAATGGCCAGGCGCATGCCCTACCGCCGCTGGGTGGAGAAAAACAAAATTTCCGTCCGTTCCCTGTTTGATTCCATTTCCGCCTCTGCGGAAATGCCGGACCTCGTGGGCCGCCAGCGCCAGTTCGGATTTACTCAGGAGGATGTGGAGCTGATTATCCGCCCCATGATGCTGAAAGGCGCGGAGCCTCTCGGCTCCATGGGAAATGACGCACCGCTGGCCGTCCTCTCCGGAAAGGCGCCTCTCCTGTTCAATTATTTCAAGCAGCTGTTCGCCCAGGTGACCAATCCGCCCATCGACCCCATCCGGGAGGAACTGGTCATGAGCCTGACTACATACATAGGCAACCATCCCAACATTCTGGAAGAAACGCCGGAGCACGCCCGGCTGATCAAGATGGCGCGCCCCGTCATTACGGATGAAGAACTCAACCGCCTCTGCAATATTCGGGAGGCCGGCTTCCCTTCCGCCAGGCTTTCCATCCAGTTCCCGGAAGGCGGGGACGGGAAAGCCCTGCGGGAGACGCTGGAAAGCCTGGCGGAATCCGCCGTGGGCCTGGTCAGGTCCGGCGTGCGCATTCTGGTGCTGACGGACCGCAACATAGGGCACGGCTACCTTCCCGTTCCCAGCCTTTTGGCCTGTTCCGTGGTGAACCGCGCGCTGGCGGCCGCCGGGCTACGTTCCGACGTAGGGCTGATTCTGGAAACCGGGGAGGCGAGGGAAACCATGCACTTTGCGCTGCTTCTGGGCTTCGGGGCGACGGCGGTCAATCCGTACCTGGCTCTGGCGACGGTTACTTCCCTGGCCGCACCGCAGGACTGCCCTCTGGATGTAGTGAAAGCCTCCGGAAACTACATCAATGCCATAGACAAGGGACTGCTTAAAATCATGTCCAAGATGGGCATTTCCACGTTGCGCAGCTACCGCTCCTCCCAACTGTTCGAGGCGGTGGGTCTGAACCGAGAACTGATTGACGAATTCTTTCCCGGCACCGTCAGCCGCGTAGGAGGCATAGGGCTGGATGAAATAGCCGCGGAATGCAACCAGCGCGCCGCGCAAAACGCGGAACACGGGGACAAGCTGGATGCGGGAGGGCAGTACAAGTATAAGAAAGGAGGGGAGAACCATCTCTGGAATCCGCAGACACTTCAGGCTTTCCGCGCTGCCGTGCGTGACAATGACGAACGGAAATACCGGGAATTCGCGGATTACAGCAACCGTCAGGCGCAGCATCTCTGCACTTTGCGCGGCCTGTTTGAATTTGCTCCGGCGGATGCTATCCCCCTGGAAGAAGTGGAAAGCGTGGATTCCATTTTGCGCCGTTTCGTTTCCGGAGCCATGTCTTTGGGTTCCCTCAGCCCGGAAGCCCATGAAACCATCGCCGTTGCGATGAATAAAATCGGAGCCAAAAGCAATTCCGGGGAAGGGGGGGAAGATGAAGCCCGCTATGAACCCAACGCCCGGGGTGAAGTCCGCTACAGCGCCATCAAGCAGGTGGCGAGCGGGCGTTTTGGCGTGACCATTAATTATCTGCGCCATGCTTCCGAGCTCCAGATTAAGATGGCCCAGGGAGCCAAGCCCGGGGAGGGGGGGCAGCTCCCGGCGCACAAGGTGGATCCATACATCGCCCGGCTGCGCCATTCCATGCCGAACGTCAGCCTCATCTCTCCTCCTCCGCATCATGACATTTACTCCATTGAAGACTTGGCCCAGTTAATTTACGATCTGCGCAACTCCAATCCGGATGCCCGTGTTTCCGTCAAGCTTGTTTCCGAGGTGGGCATCGGCGCGGTTGCCGCGGGGGTGGTGAAGGCCCATGCGGATGTGGTTGTGGTCAGCGGCCACGACGGCGGCACGGGCGCCTCTCCGCTCACCAGCGTGAAGCACGCCGGGCTGCCGTGGGAGCTGGGGCTGGCGGAAACGCAGCAGACACTGGTGCTCAACAAACTCCGTTCCCGCGTCCGGCTCCAGGTGGACGGCCAGCTGCGCACCGGGAGGGACGTCGTGATGGCCGCCCTGCTGGGGGCGGAGGAATTCGGTTTCGGAACCGCCATCCTGGTCTCCATCGGCTGCGCCATGCTCCGCAGGTGCCATGAAAATACGTGCCCGGTAGGCGTCGCCACGCAGGATCCGGCCCTGAGGGCCAAATTCAGCGGCAAGCCGGAATACGTCATCAATTACCTCCGCTTCGTGGCCCAGGAAACGCGGGAAATCCTGGCTTCACTGGGGCTTCGTTCCCTGGATGAAGCCGTAGGCAGGGCGGATCTGCTTTCCGTAAACCGCGCCATAGATTTTTACAAGGCCCGGCATTTGGACTTTTCCTCCATCCTGCATGCGGCAGAGGGGGACGGACGCAGGTTTGACCCCTCTTTTGAAAAGGAACCGCTGGACAACTACGACCGCCGCCATCTGCTGCCGGCATTAAAGCCCCTGCTGGAAAAGGGGGAAAAGACGGAACTCTGCCGCGACGTCCGCAATGTGGACCGGACGGTAGGGACGGAACTTTCCGGTGAGCTGGTGATGAAATTCGGGCCGCGCGGCCTGGCGGAAGATACGCTTACGGTGCACTTCACCGGATGTGCGGGGCAAAGTTTCGGGGCTTTTCTGGCTCCCGGCGTTACCTTTGAACTTGTCGGGGAGGCGAATGACTTTGTTGGGAAGGGCCTGTCCGGCGGCAAAATCATCGTGCGTCCCCCGGATCATATCTCCTACGTACCGTCGGACAACGTCATCGCCGGAAACGTCATCGGCTATGGGGCCACTTCCGGCAGCATCTTCCTTCACGGGCAGGCCGGGGAACGTTTCGCCATCCGCAACAGCGGCGCCAAAATGGTGGTGGAAGGCATTGGCGACCACGGCTGTGAATACATGACCGGGGGCCGTGTGGCGGTTCTCGGCAAGGTGGGCGTCAATTTCGCCGCGGGGATGACCGGCGGCCTGGCCTACGTGTATGATGCGGACAACAACTTCGATCAGAAATGCAACCTGGGCAGCGTGGACCTGGAAACGGTCATGCCGCATTCCGCCGATGAAGCGGAATTGCTTCAGCTCATTTACGAGCATTATATGGCTACCAGGAGCCGCAGGGCTTACGACCTGTTAAACAACTGGCCGGAAGAACGCGGCAAATTCATCAAGGTATTCCCGGTGGAATACCGGCATGCCCTGGCCATGCATTCCTGAAAGAAGCATGCAGCAGTTTTCTGTTGTTTGGGGTAAGGCAGGGGCCTCCGCAGGTGCGGAGGCCCCCATTTTTTCAGAGGCCTGTCTGCTGTTTCATGGCCGGGCATTTTGGCGCCGCTTTTCCTCCTTGAGCCATTCCGCATTTGAAGCTGGCAATTTGCCTGTCCGGCGGCATTTCGGAGGCTGTTCCGTTCGTTTGCCGGGTAACGGCCGTTCCGGCCGCCGGACATTTGGAGACGAATGTTCCGGATAAGGAGGTTTTTATGACCGTGCTGTCAGTTGATAAAGAAATGCGGCTGCATGGATGGGGATGGTAGTTGCGGTTGATGTCAGGAGGAAGGTCAAATGTTCCGGCAATGCCCGGTTCTGAGCGGATTATGAATTCGAAGTCAACAGGAAAGTTTGAATGGAAATGTGTTAGTGGAGTTTGGGTTTTGGAAATTCGGCTGGATGGCAATTGATAAAAAAGTGAATTGAAAGGTAACTGATTGGTATTCTTGTTATTTAGTTATTCAGGGAATTGCCGCGAATTCATAATCCGTTAGGTTTGCTCCAGTGGGTGTTTGGCATTTTCTGCCAAGCTGCTCCAATTAACTACGCAATGAATATATGACGAGGAAAACCGGCCCTCTCCAGGTGGAGAGGGCCGGTTTTTTGAGGAAATTCTGTAAGGGAGTTCCTTTCCCTTTTTGAGGCTTGCGCCGGCAGAATATTTTTTCCTGCGCCTTTCCATGAAAAAGTGCGGCCGCGGGGGCGGACGCACTTGCGGAGACGGAAGGCAGAGCAGGGATTCCTACTTTTTAGGCGTTATATTGCGCATGTTGCGGCCTTTAGCTTTGCGCTGCTGTTCTTCCAGGGCCGCACGCTGCTGCTCCATCATCTTTTGGAAAAAGCCCGACTTTTTCTTTTTGGCGGGGGAAAGCACGGGCATGGGCAAGCGGCGGATAAGGGCCGTTTGTCCTATGGAGATCAAATTCTGCGTGGTCCAGTACAGGGCCAGGGCGGAAGCGAAATTATAACAGAACAGGAAGAACATCACAGGCATCAGGTTCATAATAATGCGCTGGGAGCGTTCCCCCGCCTGAGGCGTCATCCTCATCTGGATAATCATGGTTACGGCCATGATGAGAGGCAGAATATTGATTGGAACGCCGAACAGGTGGCCCACGGTATCAGGCAGGGAAAGGTCCGTCATCCACAGGCAGAAGGGCTGCCCCCTCAGTTCTGCGGAATACTGGAGCACACGGTAAAAGGCAAAGAAAATGGGAATCTGGATAAGCATGGGGACGCAGCCGCTGGCCGGGTTGATGCCGTATTTCTGGTACAGCTTCATCATTTCCATGTTCACCTTCTGAGGGTCGTCCGGATATTTCTCCTTGAGTTTGACCATCTCCGGCTGAACCAGGGACATGCGTTTCATGGCCATATAGGATTTTTTGTGCAGCGGCCAGATGAGAGCACGGACAACGATGGTCATGCAGATAATGGCTACGCCCCAGTTGCCGAACCATCCGTGGAAGAGGTTGAGCAGCCAGTTCATCGGAACGCTCAGGAATACGAGCCAGCCGTATGCCATGATATCGCTGATGGCGGGATAGGAAAGATTCAGGTCACGCAGGTAGGCGTTGAATTTGGGGCCGGTGTAAATATCGTAGGTGAGCGTCTTGATTTCATTGGGGGCCATGGTCAGATTGGGGATTCCCATGGCCACGGTGACGCCGGGCACCAGGGTGTTGCCTTCATGCGTCAAAGGAAATTCCTGGCGGGTGGCGTACACGGTGGACCCCCTGGACTGGTCCTGGGGAAGAAGGATGGTGGCGTAATACTGGCTCATGACGCCGGCATAAGTCAGGTCCTGGAGGGGGCCTTCCAGGACGCGGGCCTTGGCGCTGCTGAAAAAGCCGCCTGTGAAATAGGAAGGCACTTCCTGTTCCAGGGAGCCGTCTGCATGGTAAAAGAAATGGGTGTAGGTATCTTTTGGTTCGCTTTTAGCGATAGGATAGGCGCTCCCGCCGAAGATGCCCATGTAGCGCAGATCCTGGACATTGGGAGATTTATTGAGCAGGGAGACGGTCAGGCGAATGAGATATTTGCTGCCGGGCAACACTTCCCCTTCCAGATTTTTGACGGGGTGCAGGGTGTACGTTTTTGAGATGAAAAGCTGCCGTGCGGGGTCATAGCCTTCCAGGGTTACGGAGTCCGCCGTGCGTTTCACTTCCTTATACACGGTGTTGTCATAGGAAGGATCCTGGGTGGCGTCCATGTTGAAAACGAGTTCTCCGATGCCCCGTTGCTGGGCTTCGTTAATCGTGATATTATGGTCCGCGACTTTTTGGGAGTCCACGATATCGTTGTGCAGGGTAACCGTGCCGATGGAACCCCCTATGCGGTTGAACGTGTAAGTGATGAAGGGTTCCTGCCTCCCATTCACTTCCTGCGTGGCTACCAGAGTGATCGGGGCGGTTTTGTCTTCTTCAAGGGCTTTGTTGACGGAGGCCTGTTCCGGGGCGGAGGTTCCGGCTCCGGGGCGGACGCCGGCAACCGGGGCATTGGCTGCGGCGGCAGCCGCCTGCGGTGCGGGAGAGGGGGGGCGCGGCTTT
>OAUF01000707.1_pt1 | contig 18622 bp, 17 predicted proteins | sample 1495111 | NCBI WGS metagenome assembly OAUF01 (sample SAMEA2580002, study PRJEB22360) | human gut metagenome | reverse complement strand
GGCGGGCATTCGGATCCTCGCGCTTGCCGCTTCCGCGCCGCCTATGTTAAGGCGCACATGGTAGTATTTTTCTTTTTGAAAACCTGTGATTGCTGCGTCCCGGTCTACAAGCATTTTCAGCGTCGGGGTCTGCACCCGTCCCACGTTCAGGGTCTTGCCGTACAAGCAAGAGAAAAGGCGGGTGGCGTTGATACCAATAAGCCAATCCGCTTTTGCCCTGCATAGGGCAGAATGGAAAAGAGGGTCATACTCCCGCCCGTCTTTGAGGGTGTCGAAACCTTTTTTAATTGCCGCGTCCTCCATAGAGGAAATCCAAAGGCGGCGCATAGGCTTTTTACACCCTGCCACATGGTAGACGAAACGGAAAATCAGCTCGCCCTCACGCCCTGCGTCGCAAGCGTTGATAACCTCGGAAACGTCGGCGCGGCGCATAAGGTCTTTTAAGATTTTGAATTGCTTTTGCTTGTCGGCCGCCACGGTGTATTTCCATTCCTGCGGTAGAATGGGTAAGGTTTCATAGCTCCATTTTTGGTACTGCTCCCCATAGGCGGCAGCTTCGGAAAGCCCCACCAAATGACCGACGCACCAAGAAACAAGATAGCCTACGCCCTCGATATACCCGTCCTTTTTTTCCTTTACGCCAAGCGCGGCGGCGATAGTCTGCGCCACGCTCGGCTTTTCTGCAATGATTAGCTTCATTCCTCGTCCTCCTGTTCTTCGGGATTATCGGTTTCGGGATGTTCGTCCTCGGCTTCCTCGTCGTACTCGTCAAAATCAAAATCTTCAAGGTCAGTGTTGCCCTTTGCGCTCTGTTTTGGTTTCACAACCTTAAAGTAATAGAATGCGCCGCCAATCCCGGCAAAGAGCAGCAGCACCATGAGCAGCATACCGCCCGTATTGCTTTTTTCCTCTTTGGGCTGTTCCGGCTCCGGCTGCGGGGTCGGTTCGGGGGTCGGCTGCGGGGTGACTTCCGAATTTTGGGGTAGTTTATCCTCGTTGTCTATGAGTGCCATTAAATCGGCTTCGTCCACTTGATTGAGGAAATGGACGGTATTTTCGCCCTGTGCCGCGTTGTCAATAATGATGTAAAAGTAGTTGCCGCCCTTGCTTTTTACAACGATAAACTGCTTATCTTCGGCGGCGTCGCCCTCTATGTCGTCCACAAGGCTCATGTTGCCCTCCGGGGTAAGGGGCTGCGGCTCGGCGGTTTCTACCATTACGTTGCTGTCGTCGGTGGGAATGTCCTCACCACCGCCCGCATAGGCGGTAATAGAAAAGCCGCCCATACAGATAAGGGCGGCAAGCAGTACAAAAAAGCTGCGGAAAAGTTTCTTATTCTTCATTCTCGGTGTCCTCCTGTTCGTCATAGTCTGTGGGAACGGCAGCAATGCCGGGGATAGGTTCGCCGGAGAGCATAGCAGTAAGTTCCGCAGGTGTTAGGCGCATAGTGCGTACAAGCTGAACGATTTGCAGATTTTCCGCTTCGGTTTTCTGCGCTTCAAGCCCTTTCAGCTTATTTTGATACTCTGTGATTTTCTCACGGGTCTTTTGGATTTCCCGGTCGATACGGTCAATTTTGTTATTTGCCATTGTGTCATACTCCTTTCAATTTTCAAAAATAGTCAGTCCCAATTCATCAGCCCGTAGCCTTTGATACAGGCATAGTCTAACGGGTAGCTCTTGATTTTGCAGGCGTCGCCGGAATTGCCCTCCACGGTGTAAACACGGCTTCCGTCTGTGCCGATAACAAGCCCCACATGGTCTGCGCTTCCGTCTGAATCCCAATCGAAAAAGATAGCGTCGCCGGGGGCTATGTTGCTGTAACTTCGGTCACCCCATTGTCCGCGAGAAGTAAACCACGGAATCCCCTGCGACTGGCAGGCTGCAAAACGCGGCTCGGATAAGCCTACCTGCCCGTAGCACCAGGATACGAAACAGGCGCACCACTCGACGCGGCTGTTAAAGCCGTACCAGCTCCAATAGGGAGCGCCGCCCACATTCCCGACTTGTGACTTTGCAAGTTCTACAAGCTGCGGATTGCCGGGACGTGTGCCGTTTACCAAGTGAACGCCGCTTAAATCCTCGGACGGGTTTACATCGGGAGAGCCGCCGCCGAACAGCAACGGCTTGTTGCCGCTTGTTTCCAAGTAAACGCGGTACATTTCAAGCTGTTCTGCCGTTAAAAGCTCCGGCACAAAAGAGGATATCGCCTTATTTGTCAGATTGACATTGAGAATGTAATAGTTGTAGGGTACTTCGACGGTATAGGTGTCTGTATGGGTGTTTCCGTCCTCGTCCGTCCATGTATCGGTGCGGGTTTCCGTCCGATAGCGTACCTCCACGGTTTCGGTCAGCGTCAGCATATACTGCCTGTCAAAGACGTGCTGCAATTCTGCCTGTGCGCTCTGCGGGGTGTAGCTCTGCAAAAGGGCGGTCAGATAGGAAGCCAGTTCGTGGGGGTTATGCCCGATATTATCAAGGTCATAGCGGTATTCATCATAGCCGGGGTTATCGCGCTCAATATTGTCTATCCTGTATTGCAGTTCATTTTCTTTTGCGGCATAGCTGTTTTCCACCGCCACAAGGTCGCTGTCCTCCGACGTGTACGACGTTCCCAATATGCCGTTTAAGGTGCCGGAAAACATAGAGGAAAAAGAGGACAGCCCCGCAAAAATAATAATGAACAGCAGCAGCGCAGCAATGGCAATGATGACACCTGTCGGGTGCCGCGCCACAAACGCCAACCCTTTCCGCGTCTGCTCGGCGGTTTTCTTTGCTGCCTTGCCGACATTCTTTGCGGTCTTTACGCCGCCCGACTTTACCGCTTTTGCATACTGCCGCTTGATTCGCTGCTTCTGCCAAAGGCGGGAAAGGGGGTTGCTTTTAAGCTGCGGGTTATTATGCAGCGTCTTATGATACTGAAAATCCACGTTTGCCTGAAACGCTGCTTTTTCCGCTTTGGCTGCCGCCCGGTAGGGTTTCAGCTTGTGGCTGCGGTAGCCCTGCCGGATTTTTCGCGCCCCGTATTTTACGCCGCGCTCCGCTAATTCCTCGGATTTGTGCGCTCCCTCTACGCCGGAATTGTCCTTTTCAACGGAATGTATCTTGTTGTGGATAAAACTACCCGCTTCCTGCGCGGGGCGGGGCAACGGGTTTTTATCGGTTTTTCCGGGCATGGGCTTTTCCCGTTCTTCAAAGTGCAGACGGGTTTTGCCTTTGCCTGTGGCTTCGTCAAAGGTGCGCTCGGTAACAAGTTTCTTTTTCTTCGGAATAGCCGCCTTTGCCGCGTCCAAGCGGTCAGCCGCTTTGTCGGATTTCCTGATATACTTTTCAAGCTCCGGCGTATGAAGTTCCTCGTCGGTAAATTGCAGCCGGGACGACTTCGTTTGTGCGGCAGCTTCCCGTTGCGCCCGCTGTACCGCCTTTTTGGACGCTTTGCGGGTATGCGCCGTATCTATGTGGTGAAAAAGCTGCTCGGCGGTTCCCGTGTCCTGCCTGTGGGATAGTTCGGGCGCAGGGGGCAAAGGGGCGGTATTGGAAGATACGGCGTCAAGCTGCGCCGCGTTCTGTGCTGCCTGTTGTTCCGGCGTTTTCTGAAAATCCGGGTCCTGCTCCCGTTTACTCACGCGCTCGGTTTCGCCTGTGGTTTCGTTTTGCTTCATCAGCCCGTCACGGCTTATTTTTTGCGTGATTTTGTCGCGGGGCTTTAAGGGGTCTTTCAAGAGTTATCACCTCCAATCCGCGCCCTTGCAAGGGCGCAATACTCGGCATTGAGTTCAATCCCAATATAGCGGCGGTCAAGGGTTTTCGCCGCAAGCCCCGTTGTACCGCTTCCAAAGAATGGGTCAAGGACAATGCCGCCTTTCGGACAGCCGGCCATAATGCAGGTTTCCACTAACTTTGGGGGAAAGGCAGCAAAATGACCGCCTTTATAGGGTACGGTATTGATAAGCCAAACGTCGCGCTTGTTGCGGATCGTGGGGATAAGCGCGTCGTCATAATAGCCGCCTTTTCTAGCCCTGTTGATACCTTGCACCTTGCCTTGTCCGGGTACTTGCTCGGCGTATTTGTGATTTTCGCCGCGCCCGGATTTATACCGGGCTGCTGTTGTAGGGGCTATGGGTTCGGCAATAGCGGCAGCGTCATAGAAATACTTTTTTGACTTTGTAAGCAAAAAAATGTGTTCATAGCAGCGGCTCGGACGGTCTTTGACGCTTTCAGGCATGGGGTTGTCTTTCTGCCAAATAATATCGCTGCGTAAAAACCACCCGTCAGAGCGCAGGGCAAAGGCAAGCAGCCATGGAATACCGATTAAATCTTTTTGCTTACAATTCGCCGCCTGTCTTGCGATAGATATGCTTTGTCCGTTCCTGCCTTTGGGATTCTTGGGGGCGGTGTAGCTGCCCTTACTGCCTGTGCCGCAATAGGTGTCCGCGATATTTAACCAAAATGTACCGTCTGAACGGAGTACCCGGCGCAGTTCCCGAAAAACTGCAACGAGCTTTTCAATGTACTGTTCCGGCGTGTCCTCGCGTCCAATCTGGGCTTCAAGCCCATAATCCCGCAAAGCATAGTAGGGCGGTGATGTTACGGCACAATGGACGCTTTCGTCGGGAAGTTCCATTAAAGCAAGAAGCGCGTCCCTGTTGATGATTGCGTCCGTTTTCATGCGTCCCTCACTTCCTCCGGCTTCGTCGTCATGACCCGGTAAAGCTCGGTATTCTGCGGGAAACGGTCTACAAAGGGCAGTACCACGTTGCCGTAGAAGATAAGCCCCTCGCCCGCTTCGGTGTGGGTAACGTACTTCATTTGCTGCGGGGAAATGTTAAGCTGCTTTGCAAGGATAGCCCGGTCGCCGGCGGCCTGATTGAGCATAAGCACAAAATCGGAGTTTTCAAAAATGTTTTCCACCTCGCGGCTGCTCAAAAGGTCTTTGACATTTTGTGTGATAGCAGTAGGAATCCCGCCCCATTTCCTGAATCGCTTCCAAATTTCCACGCTGTAAGCGGCGGTCTGTTCCTCTTTCAAAAGCAGATGAAACTCGTCCATATAATAGCGCGTCGCCTTATGCTCGGCGCGGTTGACCGTTACCCGGTTCCATACCTGGTCTTGCACAATGAGCATACCTAACTTTTTTAGTTGCTTTCCAAGCTGCTTAATATCAAAGCAGACAAGGCGGTTTGAAAGCTCCACGTTGGTACGGTGGTTAAAGACGTTCAAACTGCCCGAAACATAAAGCTCCAATGCCGACGCGATACGCGCCGCTTCCGGCTCCGGCTGCTTCAAAAGCTCGTCGTAAAGGTCGCCCAAGATAGGCATTTTATCCGGGTCAGGGTCGGCAAGAAACGGACGGTAGACGTTGCGGACAGCCCGGTCAATGACTGTTTTATCCACGGGCTGCAAGCCCTCTTTCCCACCAATGACAAGCTCGCAAAGGGAAAGAATAAAATCGGATTTCAGCGCAAGGGGGTTGTCGTCCTCACTGTAATTAAGGTTAATATCCATAGGGTTGACGTACTGGGGCTTTCCGTCTGTGCCTTTTCCCGCAGGGGACAGCCGGATAACTTGACCGTTCAGGCGTTCCACAAGGGAAAAATACTCTGCTTCCGGGTCGCAGATAATAATATCGTCGTCGGTAATGAGAAAGGCATTTGTAATTTCACGCTTCGCCGCAAAGCTCTTACCGCTTCCGGGAGTGCCTAATATGAGGCCATTTGGGTTTTTCAGCTTCTTGCGGTCGCATAAAATCATATTGTTACTTAAAGCGTTCAGCCCGTAGTAAAGGGCTGCACCCTCTTGAAAAAGCTCCTGTGTGATGAACGGGATAAAAATAGCGGTGCTTGAAGTCGTAAGCCCCCTTTGAATGGGGATAAGATTTTCCCCGATAGGGACGCTCGACATAAAGCCCGCTTCCTGCAAGTAGTCAAGGCGGGTCAGGGCGCAGTTGTACTTTTGCGCGATACCCTTAACGGCGAACACGTCATTTTCAAGTTTGCGCTTCGTGTCTGCCATGTTCACCACAAGGAACGTAAGTAAAAACATTCGCTCATTCCTGCTCTGTAAATCCTGCAAGAGATTTTTCGCTTCGCTGCCGAATGTGGCAAGGTCGGACGGGATAATATCCATGTCATACCCGCTGCGGACAGCTTTTTTCTGTTCCTCGATTTTCATTTTGTCAAGGTCGGTAATCTTACGCTTAATGGTCTTGATTGCTTCGCTCTGGTCGATACTGCGGATATGCAGATTGACGATAACGCCCGTTTCAAGGTCAAGAATATCCGCAAGCATACGGTCGTTTAACTCCGGCGCAAGGATTTCAAGGAAACTTGCCGCACCGATTTTCTTACCCATACGGAACGTGCGTCCTTCACCAAAACGGAAAGAGGACGGGGCGATAAAGTCCTTTGTAGACAGCCCGGACGGGGCAAGCCAAGAAAAATCAAAGGAAAAAGGCTCTCCCTCCGGGTGGAATACGCCATGCAGCATTTTCAGCCGTTCATAGCCCGTCATGGGGTAAGCGGATACGCCAAGCACCTTAAAATTGTTGAGTACGTCAGTTTCGATACGGGCAAGCCGCGCCTTTGCTGCGGTGGGATTGTCCGCTTCAATGGAAAAGGTGATAGCCTTGTACTTGACAATCCCGTTGTTGCCCTTTTCAAGCTGATTTTTCAGCATAGCCGCATACTCGGCGCGAATGGAGTTGAAAGCGTCCTCCTGTGGGGGAATCTCAATTGCCTTTTCTGCTTCACTTCGTTGCGTCCCTTGATTGATAAAGGAAAGCTGCACCGATACGGAAGCGTCAAAGTAGTTGAGAAAGTCGCACCAGTTTTCAAAAATGGCGGTTTTGTCTTCTGCCTGTGCAAGCTGATAGTTAATATCTTCAAACACAATGCTTTTGCTGAATTTCTTTTCTGTTACCCTGCAAATCCCGTCCGGGTACATGGTAAGATAGGGAATGGTCTGCTGCGCGGTATGCGCTTTCCCGTCGCCCTTTGCCTTTTGGATAATGGTGGCAATCTGCTTTTTCTCGGCGCGGGTCAGCTTGCGCTTATTTCCTGTGGATTTTGTTTTTGCCGTTGACAATAGCCGATACCTCCTTTTCAAGTTTTCTCTGCCTCTCCAAAACGGCGTAAAAGTTTTCCGTTTGATACGGGCGTTCTTTGGGTCGGATAAATTTTGTCTGAATGATGTTTTTTGCCACGACTTCAAGGGGCTGCCCGTGCTTCTCATACATGGCAATGAGGAAGCAGGGCAACATGACAATAATCATCACAAACGCCGCAAAGCTCGTTCCCGTGCTGTCTTTGAGTAAAAAGAAAAGCGGCAATCCGATTAGGAGAGCCGCCGAAAAGCAGATGATTTGCCGCTTCGTCAGGTTGAGAGCGACTTTTGTTTTGATACGGGATAGGTCTTTTGGTACGGGTACATACGCCATGCATAAACCTCCTTTCAAATAAAAAAAGAGCAACTGTTTTACAGTCACTCTAAAAAGCTATATGCAATTATTTATTATACTCATTGAGAATTTCTTTGACCCAATTCATAAAACTCACTTGCTTATCTCCAACTGTATTAAGCATAGAGTCCAAGAGAGGTTTCATCAGTGGGTCTACATTTTCTTTATAGCCAATTTTGGCAAGGATTACAGTGAAAATCGCATCAATAAAATAGACCAGATAGGCAATGTTTATAGAAATGAAATAATCAAAATGAACACAATTCCCACTATACAAGTAAAAATCATCTCTAATTAATTCTTCCACTTCTAAGTCGTAAATTTGAAACAGCTTTTCTGCGCTTTCACCAAAAACCAAACAAGTTGCTCCATTATGAATTATGGAATTACGAGTTTTACGGATACTCTGAAACCATTTGTCATTTAATATTGCACACCGCTCATCATCAATTAGACTTTTCAAATAATCAAGTTTCATATTGTACATTTCAACAGGCGATATTTTTTTACCATTCTCTTTAACCTTTTCACCCGAATAAACTACAACCATATCAAGTATTTTCAATGTGTATTCAATTATAACTCGATATTTAGTAATTGTATATTCAATATATATGGCAATGGTTTCTCTTTCATCGTCCAAAAGATTTTTCTTATCTTGGTCTTTATATTGCAAGTAAATTGAATCGATATTTTGTATAGCTAAAAACATCTTCCGGATATCTTGTCGTATGGCTTTTAAATAATTGTCAATAGTTTCTAATTGTTCATTTGACAAATTAAAGTGATTGCAAAGCTGCATTTTATGGGTTAATAAAGTAGGAATATCCGTTCCATTACACTTTTCATAAAGCCATTTCAACCTATTAACATCATTAATATTAGCTTGTGAAATATCTATCATATAGTTATACCTTCCTTTCAAAATTAGTATAGCACATAGTAATAAAAATGTCATTTGGTATCAATGAGCAGTAAAAATGTTTTTTGCCAGTGCGCCGGATTTGAACAGGGAAAAGCAGAGGATAACGGTATAGGCTGCAAGGGAAAATATCGCGCTGTGCAGATTGTCCGCTATTATCATGTCGTTTACCAAAACCGCGTAAATGCCGACGCATATCATAATTAAAAAGCCTTGAAAGCCAAGAGCAAACAGGCTTTTAAGGTAGTTGTTTCCTATCTGTCCCCACTCCCGGTTTATCATGGTTGCAAACGGAATCGGGGATACGGAACAGTAAAGGTAAATTTCTATCATACGCCCGTACAGGATTACCGTTATCAGCACCGACATGATTTTCATGCAAAGGCTAACAAGGCTTGTTTCCATAACGAGCAACAGCAGTTCGGGGATTTCCATAGCGTCAAGCCCGGATTGCATGGACGCAAGGGCGGCGACAACATCAATATTTGTGTTGCCGCCGATTACGCCTGCCGCACCCGATACGACGTGCTGCGCCATATCGAACACCGCCATAGTGATAGTAAAGGTATTGGTAACGAGAAACACCGCTACCCACGCCTTAAAAAACCACTTAAAGAACATGAACGTATCTATGTCGTGCATGTTGTTCTTTTCCGTTACCATGCTGATAAGCTCGTAGCATAGAACGTAGGTAATGACAAGCCCCGCAATGGGTACGATTACATTTTCCGAAAGGGTCTGAATCATGGAAAAAATATTCGCGTTCCACCCCTGCGGGGTCTTGCCTACCTCGGCGGCGATTGTGCCGACTTTTTCGTTTACGTCCCCGAACATAGTTGACAGATTCCCGTTAATGGCTCCGATAAGGATTTCCTTTATCCATTCGTTAATCGCGTCAAGTATGCTCTGCATAGGCGTTTACCCGCCCTTAACCGAACAGGCCGGAAAGCAGAGGTACAAGGGTTGCGCCAATCAGAGCAACGCCGCCGCCGGCCATGAGCTGCTTCATGCCCTGCGATTTAGGACAGTGTCCTAAAAGAAGCATAAACTCATGGCTGGCGGCGGCGTTATCGTAACGGCACTCGGCCCAATATTCAGTTATCTCAGGCTCCCAAGCCCTTTAATGCAAGGCGGTCAACTGCACCGATATTGTTGTAGATAATCTCTACTTTCTGGCGGCGGTCACCTCTGGCCTGTTCCGGCTCATGAACAATAATACGGTCAATAAATTCATGGACGATTGCCGGGGTCAATTCCTCAATTTCTGTATAGCGGCGAACCACGGAAAGAAACCTGTCAACATTCACAACTTGGCTTTCCTCGGAGGCGATTTCCGTTTCCAGAGAAGTAAGGGCTTGTGTTAATTCTTCCTGTTCCGCTTCAAATCTCCCGGACATTTTTTCGTACCGTTCGTCCGTGATTTTTCCGGAAACGTTATCCACATACAGGCGTTCAATCAGGGCGTCAAGCTCCGCAATGCGGCGGCGGTGCTTCTCGGCGGCTCGTTTCTTCGCCGCTGTTTCCCGCTTGTATTCGTGTGCGCTCCTGTCCATAACAACCCTTGCAAACTGTTTTTCATGCTTGGGAATGTAGCGGAGCAAATTCCGCAATTCCTCAAGCACAAGCTGTTCTAATTGGCTTTCCCGGATAAAGTGGCAGGTGCATTTCCGCTTACCCTGATATTGAACGTCCTTGCGGTATTCCGCACAGCTATATGAACCCTCAAGACGTGTTTCCCACTTGTTTTTAATTGACCGGGTATGGAAATATAGCTTGCTCCCACAGTCGGAGCAGTAAGCCACACCGGAGAACAAACCCGGCTTACCATAGCGAGGGGAACGTCGCTTGTGCTGGCGCATACTGCGGACAATATCCCACGTTTCCGGGTCTATGATTGCTGGGTGGGTGTCCTCAAAGATAAGCTGGTTTTCGGGAGAATTTAGGCGGGGGCGGTTGTCCTTGTAGGACTTCGACCATGTTTTGAAATTGATAGTCTGCCCTAAATATTCGGGAGCGTCCAAAATCTTATGAACTGTTGTAGTATTCCAGTAATAAGGGTCTTTACAGGGCCGGGCTTTCTTCACAATGCCATGCTCATATTTGTAGGCACTTGGATTCAAAAGATGTTCGCCGTTGAGCAACCGGGCAATCTGGGCGGGGCCGTAGCCCTCCACCGACAAGCGGAAGATACGGCGCACCAGTGCGGCGGATTCTTCATCAATGGCAAGCTGTTTCGGATTATCCGGGTCTTTACGGTAGCCGTAGGGTGGGATAACGGCAAGGCGTTCGCCGCTTTTACCTTTGGCCTGCCATACGGCCCGGATTTTCTTTGAGGTGCTCCGTACAAACCATTCGTTGAATATGTTCATCATGGGGGCGAAGTCATTTTCCCCACGCTGGGTATCTATGTTGTCATTGACAGCAATCAGGCGCACATCTTTTTCAGAGAAAAGAACCTCGGTGAAAAATCCCACTTTCAGATAATCACGCCCGAAACGGCTCATGTCCTTTACAATGATGGTGGACACGTTCCCGGCTTCGACTTCCTCAATCATTTGGGAAAAAGCAGGACGGTCAAAATCGGCCCCGGAAAAACCATCATCATAAATGAACTCGTAAGGTGTGAAGCCGTTTTCCACGGCGTATTTGGTGAGGATCTTCCGCTGATTGATAATGCTGTTGGAATCGCCCTGTAATTCGTCCTCATGGCTCAATCTGCCGTATAAATAAATTTTCTTGTCAGGCTGTCTTTTCATTGAAACCTCTCTTTCCGACAGCCAACAGACGGTAATGTATATTTTAATTATACCGCCTTTGCCGCCTGTTGTTAAGTTTGTCGATGGCATAAAACCTTGCTTCAAGCCTTGTTCTGCTTGTCGGCATCATATTGAAGCAAGCGGGCAAAGGTGGAAACAATATCGCCCTCCTTGCCCTCTTTGAAGCGGGAGGACACAAGAAAGGTTGTATTGCCGATTTTGCGGGTAGTAGTATGTTCTTCCGGCTCGGTAACGTCGGGAGTAGAGATATTTTCATTCTTCATAATTTCCTGCATAGAAAACTCCTTTCGGTGACTTCGGGCCAACTTGTCCCGAAGTAATAAAGTAGTAAAATGTTAGCTTTTTGTTTGATTTCAGAGGGTAGGTAATAGTAAACCCTTAGTACCCCTCGAAACGGGGTTTTAGGGTAGTCAGAAACCCAGTATTCATGCGGGTTTGCGGATAGGGTAAAAACCTAAAATCGTAACATCTACCTGCCCGAAACTTAGACCGCTGCGCCTATCCGACCAGTCAAGGGACGGGCTTCACCCTTAAACCCTTGACAGCTCGAATTTTTGCCGTGCCGTTACACTGCCGAAAACGGGGAGCAGAGCAAGAAAAAGTTGGCCCCGTTTCCGTCCGTTCCATTCTACGGCAAAACCGGCTCCGCTCTGTTGGTGCTGTCCATCAGCTTATGCGGGGCCAGCCCCGCGCCCCGGCCTCCTCCAAAGAGCAGAAAGGGCGAAAGGCGTTGTCAATGGGACTGTGTAATAGCGGACGAGCGGAGCGCGGGAGCATATGCCGCAAAAGCCCATTGACATAAGCTGTGCCCCACACTGAACCGCAAGGTTCCCATGTTCTTTTACATGGGAACCTCTGCCACACGGCGAGTGGGAGGAGTTCAAGAGGGAGAACTCCCTCTTGATACCCTGCGGACTTCGGGCCAACTTGGCCCGAAGTGGGCTATAACTCCATATCCTTGTTTTTTTGCTTTGGCGTTCTGGCTGGCTCCTGTTTTTCCGGTGGTCTGCGGAATACAGAAGCAAGAAATTCCTTTACTAAGCGCGGCGCGTGTTTCACAGCTTCCCGGAACAGCTTTGTTTCCTCCAACAGCCGTTCCCAACGTGATTTATATACCTGCGCGTCCTTTTTTGCAGCGGCAAGCCGTTTCTTCAAATCGGCAATATCGCCCTCGGCGGTCATGCCCTTTTTTGCAAGGCCGGACACTGTTTTCCAGTCTGCCGGGGAAAGCTGAACATTGCCGCTGATGGTCTTTTTCGTCATGCCCTCAATTTCGGAAAAGGTAGCGACAGCTTGCTTTGTAGTCGTGATTTTTTCTTGCAAGCCGGAAAGCCGTTCTGTCTGCTTTTCTACCTTCTTATCCAGCATGGCGGCAGTGTTTTCCTTATCCTCTATAACTTCATTCAGCGAGGAAATATGTTGCGTGTCCTGCTGGATTTTGTAATCCAATACACTTAAATGTTCGGCGGTGCTTCCGCGCTCCCCGCGCTCAAAATCGGTATAGCCCGCCGCCCTCATATGTTCAAAAAATCTGTCCTGCAACAATGAGTAGGAATTGACAAGAACGGCTTTCCCGTTCTTACTCAAAACAGGCTTACCGTCCCTGTCCAACTGTTTCAGCTTCGGCCATTTTTTAGAATGGCTCACCTGTTTAATGATTTCCTTTGTCGTACCTACAAGGGTCGGGTTTTTACAGCGTTTCGACCACTTAATTTCCTTATCCACCACAGGCACATAGACAACGTGCAGATGATAGTGAAACACATCACGCCCAAGTTGTTCCGACAACGCGCGGTTGCGCTCGTCAGCATGCATGACTGCCGACAAAACGTACTGTTCGCCGCCAGCTTCCTGAACCGCCAAACGGTAGGCTTCCGCAAAAAAACCTTTGGCGTATTCGTAGCCGCCGTTGCGGTCAAAGTAGGCGGTATTCACATCAAAAACAAACTCGTCAATGACCTTTGCGTCCGGTTGCAGGCCGCGCGTGCTGATGATTCCGGCTTCCAGCATTTTGTCAAAGGTTTCGATATAACTGCCCTCACAGGTTTTGAAATGCACGTTGAGGTGGGAACGGTCTGTTACAATGTCGGGATTGGAATAGCCCTGATTTTTTCGTTCGTTGTGGCGCTCCCTAATAGAAACACTTTTTTTCTGATAGGCTTCATTGCGGACAATGGAGCGGTCTATTTTCTGCATGGCACGGCCCCCTTTCAATTACCGTGATAGTTCTGATACTTTTTGGCAGGCTTCCGGGCAAAAAGAAACTTCGGGCCAAGTTGGCCCGAAGTGAGTTGAGATTGTGAAGTTGAGGAAAATGCTATATAATAAATACAATAAAAATATTTTGTGACTAGAGAGGTGAGCGATAATATGAATAATATTCGTCCCCCGTGTTAACCATTAACTCGGATTCGAGGGCCTCCAAGTGAAATAGTGCCTAGACATCAAATACGCTGTATATTTTTTATGGAGGTCTAAAGAATGAAAAACAAAGAACTAATTCTTCGTCCTTTCAATGACACGGACATTGCTTTGCTAACCTCGTGGTTAAATAAGGACTATATCTTGAAGTGGTATCATGACGCAGACGAATGGCTTGCGGAAATCAATGATCGGCATGGTGTTTATTCATGGATACGCCACTTCATTGTTATGGACGACAAAACCCCTATTGGCTTTTGTCAATACTACGACTGCTATGACGCAAACGATATGGAAGACTGGTATAACATTACCGTACCCGGCGATACTTTTTCGATTGATTACCTGATTGGTAATGAAGCCTATCTGGGGAAAGGCTATGGAAAAGCGATTATCCGGCTATTATCCGATACCATTCAAGCCGTGGAGAGAGCCATGCGGATTATTGTCCAGCCTGAAACGGAAAATCACGCATCTAACCATGTGCTGATGGCGAATGGCTATGTGTACGATGAGCAGCAAAAATATTACTGCAAATCTCTGAATTAGTTTTCTGGAAAATTTGAACCAACTATAGCGGTAGTAAGTTGCGGTCATATACTTCTTTGAAGTATATGACCCACTCTGACACTTTCCGCTTCGCGGCAAAGTGTCCCGTGGGCTCTCCGAGGGGGAACGCCGCCTGCGGGCGGGTTTTGGCCTGACGGAATCGGTCTTGCTCCCGCAATCCCATTTCCAACAGGCCGCGAAAAAGCGGGGCGTGGCTCGTAGCCACACTCCGCTTTTTCATATTACGCAGCCGATCTGCTATGCGCGAAAGCAGCGGTATAAGGGCAAGGGGTTATTCCGTAAACTGTTTTACCTTTTTCTGCTGGCTCAAATGCTTGAGCGCAGACTTAATCGAACCGCTTATACTCCCGTCTGTCACGCCTTCCATTCTTGCAATCTGGCTGTACCTCATGCCATCAAAATAATACAGTTTCAAGCGGCGTTGCTGTGCTTCGGTCAAAGTATTAAGAGCGGCTGTCAGCACTTCTTCCGTTTCCTTTTTGATATATGCTTCCTCCGGCGTTTCCGGTTTGATAACACACTCATTCGCAATGCCGTCCCCCATGTCTAATGTATAGTGTGCCCGATGGTAGTAGGTGCGCCGCTTATATGCGGATTCCTGACGGTCAGCAGCTTTCATGGCTTCCAGCATTTCCTCCGTAATTTCTACGAAAACATCTTCCTTGCACCAGTAGTAAAGGTCTTTCAAATTCACAGTTATCATGGTTAATCCTCCATTCGATTTTTGGATTTACGGGTTTTCTGAATCGAATGGAGCAGGGCGGCGAACGACAGCCGGGACAGTACGGCACTTCGGGCCAAGTTGGCCCGAAGTTACACAGGGGCTTGTCCCAAAGGTCTGCAAATAAAAAGACACCTATCCGAAAAAATCCTCGAACGGTGTCGTATGAAAAATGGGCGCAGTAGCCGCCCATTTTTTGAAATTATATTGTCTTAGAACATCAGCTATGCCAAGCCGTCACGGCAAAGTGACGGCCCCTCATGAATATAGGAAAGCGACTTTGGGCACATGAAAAGCCTCCATTCTCAAAGCCGCTTGACTCCCAAAGGGCGCATATTACCAAGCCCTCTAATAAATACAGAACAGCGGCTTTGATGGTATTCAAAACCGCTGTTCTGTTAGATGTATTTCTTTTGGCGCACAATTATGCTGTCGCCATTACAACGGTTTTTTTTATTTCCGTTGAGTGGCGATTGTTGTTTTGAAACCTCATTTGCAATGCAAAACTATTGCCTACTAAGGAATGACTTTAATGCAAGGCCAATATATTTTGAAGCACCTTTTCCGTATTTCCTGTCATTCACCTCAATAAACATAGGGTTGGATATATAATTTTCCGCCATGACAGTCCAATAATTTTCTCCCATATTAACGCCCTTGTTACAATCGTTGACAAAAGAAACTAATTCATCAACGATTTGCTGTACTTCTGGATCGGTTACATCTTTGGTTAAATTTGCAACAAGATTTTTAGTGAGAGTTTCCGTTTTATCAATAAGATTGCCTACCTCTGATTGGCGAATAGTTGAGCCGTTTTCCAAAAAGGCTTGAATGTTTTCTTGACTGGCTGTGGTGTAGTTTTCAAGACTTCCATACTGTTCCACAGCCATGTCAGAAATCCCATTTTCACGAGATTTTATTTCTGAAACTATTTTGTCAAACTGTTCAGTGCTGCCCATATTTGCTACAATCTCATCAGTGTGGGTCTTTTTGAAATCGCTCAACATCTGAAAATATTCACTCATATCAAATTCTTTAAAATTCATACTATGTTCTCCTTTTATAAGTTTTCCGAGTAGCTCTAATAGGTCATTCAATCGGTCACGCTTCATTTGTATCAATTCTCGCTGTTTTTTATATGCGGTTGCCTTATCAAAATGCGGATTTCCCATAATTGCTGTAATTTCCTTTAATGTGAAATCAAGCTCCTTAAAGAAAAGAATCTGTTGTAGAATCTCCAATGCTTTTTCATCGTATAAACGGTATCCTGCATCAGTGATGTTTGTCGGTTTGAAAAGGCCAATCTCGTCATAAAACTGAAGGGTTCGTACACTAACACCCGTCAACGAGGAAACCTGTTTTACAGTCATCATATTATTTCACCTACTTTCATAATTGGCTTTCCTATCGAGTTCTTCTTTGCCAGAGCGCATTAACTCGTCAACAACTTCTGATAGGTGGCTAAAGTTCGAGATCATTTCATCCATATATTTTTCTACATCTCCATGACTTTTAATTGCATCTCTTGCAATTTGCTTCTCTTTCTTCTTAAACATTTTTACCATACTATCAAAGGCTTTTTCAGTTTTCCAAAGCTTGATTACTTCATCATGGTGTTCAACCTTGTATGTTTCTAAAGCAGCAAAGTATCTGCTCAAATCCAAACTTTTTTGCATATAACATCAACCTTTCGTTTTATTTTGATATTGAATTTTCCATCTGATTATTACAATACACTATCACGATACGTTAGAGTCAAGGCTTTTTTATTTATTTTATAGGCATATACATTGTCTGTTGGCTGTCTATCTCATTAATTTCATGTTCGGTAGTTGCTTCCTTATGGACACTGCCCATTTGCGCCGGGATTGTCGTTGCCGTAGCCCTCCAAAAGATTGATAACACCCCAAATTCCCAAGCCCGCACCCAATGCGATTACAAGGGTCTGCAAAACACCTACTGCCGAATTAAAAAATGCCATAAATGACCTCTCTTTCTGCCGCTTTTGCGGCTCACATATTCTTTGATTTTGTTTTTGGGTACAAAAAAGCGATAGTCCGTAAACTATCGCAAAAGAAATACCGCCCCATAGTTGGCGGCATATCACTATGAAATTGTAGTAGGGGCGCGTACCATGTAGCCCACGTTTACGGTTATGATTGTAATACCACCTCCTTAAAGAGTGATTTATGAAAAAGGTTAAATACCCTGCTGCGTCCGCTGCCGTTCAAAGTAGGCAACGTAGTCGTCAGCTATGCGCCGGATAGCAGCTTGCCGCCGTTTTTCCTCGCGTCTGGCTTCCGCAACAAGCTCATTGATAGCCCATACAAGCATTTGCTTTTCTTTTTTCTTCTTGATACGCTTATTCATATTGCGTCCTCCTGCAAATCGGCTTCGTCGATTTCATAGTAGTCAAAAACCTCGTCCGGCTTTACAATTGCAGGGCGGCGTCTTAACTGCTTTTCCATGTCAAAAGCATTTTTCGGGTCTGCGTCGGAAAGGTATTGATAGTTCGGGTGCCGGGTTATATCGTACTTATCAGAGAAAAACGGGCGCACGCCGCGTAACTGTAAAATGCACTTTCCACCGTCCATAACGGCGATTTCGTCCTGCGTCATAAGCTCCTTTCCCAACTTCTGATAATTCAGCCCGTGGGAAACTTCCCGCCCTCTGTTTTCGGACGTGTTGAAGCTGTCTATCGTTTCCTTTCCCAAGATTTCAGAGATTTCTTTCAAGGTGGTTTTTTCTTTGCCGCCCAAGAAAAGCGTTGTGTCGCAGTTGCCGATTATGGTATCGGCGTTATCCTTGTAAATGGCTTTTAGCTGTGACTGGCTTTGCAAAATAATAGAAGCCGAGATTTCCCGGCTTCGTATGGTGGCGATTAACTTCTCAAATTTGGGAATTTGCCCGATATTTGCAAACTCGTCAAGTAAGCAACGCACATGAACGGGCAGCCGCCCGCCGTATACATCATCTGCCTTGTCGCAAAGCAGATTGAAAAGCTGTGTGTAAAGAATGGAAACAACAAAGTTAAAGGTGTCATCCGTATCGGAAATGATAACGAACAACGCCGTTTTGCGGTCGCCTATGGTGTCAAGCTCCATTTCGTCGGTTTCCATTAGCTCCCGCAGTTCCCGTATGTCGAATGGGGATAACCTTGCACCGCAGGAAATGAGGATTGACTTTGCGGTTTTGCCCGCCGCAAGTTTATATTTCTTGTACTGCTTCAAGGCAAAATGTTCCGGGTCTTTCTGCTCCAAACGCTCAAACATGAGGTCAACTGGATTTTGAAAATCCTCGTCGTCCTCGCGGGCTTCCGACGCATTTATCATTTCAAGCAGGGTTGTAAAGTTCTTTTCATTCTCCGGGGCTTCATACCAAATATAGCCGATTAAGGCGGTGTAATAGAGCTTTTCCGCTTTCACCCAAAAATCCTCCGTGCTTTTTTCACCCTCGCCTTTGGTGTTGCTTATAATAGTCGTAACGAGCTTCAAAATGTCCTTTTCGCTACGGATATAGACAAAGGGGTTGTACCGCATACTTTTCTTAAAATTGATTGTATTTATCACCTTGATACGATACGGCTCATAGACTATTTTCCCATTTCTCATTACGGGTTTCCCGTCCTCACCGATTTTCGGGGTGCCACGGGCAAGCATTTTTCCGCACTCTAATAAAACCGTTCCTTTTGGGTCGGTCACAACATAGCTGCTGTGCATTTGCATAAGGTTGGGCTTGACGAAAAAGCGGGTTTT
>OAUF01000705.1_pt1 | contig 18655 bp, 22 predicted proteins | sample 1495111 | NCBI WGS metagenome assembly OAUF01 (sample SAMEA2580002, study PRJEB22360) | human gut metagenome | reverse complement strand
GCTGCGGCTTCCCACAAGGAACGGGGCCCCCCGCCGGAGCCAATAGCTCGCTGTCCGGCTCACGCCTGCCCTGCTCATACATCCCCACTGCCGAGGCGGAAATGCTCAGGCGCCTCGCCAGCTCCGCCTGGGTCAGGCCGTATTCTGTCCGTAGTTTTTTCAGTTCCGCCGAAAACATAACGCTCACCCATTCCGAAATTTCACCGTACGGCCGGGGCGCACCCGCGCCTGCCGAGCGGCACGCCGCCCGCGCAAACGGCGTTGCCGTTCGCACCCGGGGGCTTTGATGGGGCCATTTTATCACACATTTCGTGTTTTTTCAAGAGCAAATTCTGAAAATGATAGTGCCTTGCCCGCCACTGTCCCATTTATCTCCCTGTGCTTACTTTATCGAACATTTGTTTTATATTTCTATTGCAGTTCGGGTATTGCTATGATATGATGAAGTTCGACAAGCCCCGGTAATTCCATTCCACTCTGCCGCGCTTTGTCATTCAGTCTACACGTTTTGTGTATAAGAAGGAGAAATGACATGGATTATACGAGTTGGGGAGAAGAATACCTGAACGAGGCGCAGGCGCTCAAAGCCAGAATTGACAGTTTGCGCAGACAGCTGAAAACCGCCGCTCCCAATGAGGCCAAGCAGCTGAACGAACGCGTCGCGCTGATGTATTCGATGTACCTGGACTGCCGCGAAACCGGGCGGCTGCTGCAAAGCTTTGCAAAAGGAAGGGGGACGCGCCGTGAAAAGGAAACGCCTGTCGCTTGACCAGTTCACAGAGGGCCTTGCCGGGGTGCAAGAGTACCTTCGACAGGGGGAATCAACAGATGCGGAATACCGCCGCATGCTGCATACGCTGCGCCGCGCCATGGAGGGCGAGCTCACCGACCGCCAGCGCCAGTGCGTGCAGCTCTGCTTTTTTGAGGGCTGTACTGCACGGCAGGCGGCAAAAGAGCTCTGCATTCACGAATCGACCGTCAGCCGGCACCTGAAAAAGGCGCGCCTGCGGCTGGGGCGTGTGCTCCGCTATTCGTTCGACCGGCTGGAATAATGTTGACAAACGCTCTGTCCTGCTGTAAAATGAAACAGCTAATTTCCCGCAGGATAGAGCGGGCAGTTTCTTATTTGTCTCCGTAGCTCAGCTGGATAGAGCGTTCGCCTCCTAAGAATATGTTAATCACGGGCCAAATGATTTTTTGAAATCTGAAGTCCGGTTCGAATGGAGTCGCGATTTCGGCGTTTTTCTAACGCCGGGGAAGAGGAACATTTTTAAGCAAATTGCTTTCAAGGGGCAAAAATCCATTAGCAAAATGACCGTTTTTCTAATGGATTTTCTCTCTGAAATATAGATCGTCACCTTGGACGAAACGTGAAAAACCACGTAAAATCAAGGAAATTTCATAGATGTCTCTGTAGCTCAGTAGGATAGAGCGTCCGCCTCCTAAGCGGAAGGCCGCTGGTTCGAATCCAGTCAGGGACGCCAGCGCACTATCGCGGAAGATTTTTCATGAAATCTTCCGCGTTTCTTCTAATAAAAAAGAGGCTTCATTGATGAAATGCTAAAAAAACAGGGCTTTTATCTAATGAGGAAAACACCCTGAAACGGTGATTCCGCTAAAAATGGCGCATGTTTCTGTGTTCACCGGTGTATCTGGGTGTAAATCTGTGATAAATCACCCCTATCGCTGCAGAAATCTGAAATACGATACCCGGAACTGTTATGACGGAAGAAGTGACTGGAGGGCAGATTTCTAAAGGCGTTAGAAAATCAAGTGGCGAAATATTAGATTTCTAAAATCAACCGCCCAAATTAGAGAAAGCATTAATTCAAAATTTATGGGGGTAACAATGAAAAACATATTAGTTGTACTTGGTGGTGGAAGAGCAAACGGGAATACAAAACAATTGGTCGATGCTTTTGCAAAAGGAGCTGAGGAAGCCGGTCACATTGTTGAAATCATTTCTTTGAACAAACTCACTGTTAATGGGTGTATTGGGTGTAATGCCTGCAGATACGGAAAACCTTGTATTCAAAAGGATGATTTTAACGACCTCGTTCCTAAAATTAAAGCAGCAGACTTAATCGTATTTGCTTCACCGCTACTTTTTTGGACAATATCGTCTAAACTGAAGGCATTTATAGAACGGTTTTATTGCATTGCGGAAGTGGACGAGAATCCGCCAATGGGACGTTATGAAAAATATCCGATAAAAGATGCTGCATTATTGATGACTTCAGCGGATAACTTTTTTTGGACATATGAACAGGTAGTATCATATTATAAGTTCGCAATCATAAATTATATAGGCTTTAATGACAAGGGAATGGTCTTAGCCGGAGGATGCGGAGATACAAATGGTAAGCCGCAAATAGCAAAGACAAATCATTTGGCAGAAGCTTATGAATTTGGAAAAGCCGTCTACAAAGAATAGTATAAATTCCGATTTTCCGTTCTCACGAACAACAAAATATCGATATCTTACATAGCCCCGTGGTGATGAAAATCACTGCGGGGCTTTTGTCGTCTCCGGACTTCCCCGGCGGCGGATCAAAACTATGGAGGATATCGTGATGAGAAAAAAAGCGAGACGCAAAACCATTCTGATCGACGGGATCAGATACTACGATGACAAGCCGGATACCTGCCGTAAGTGCTTCTTCTGGAAAAACCGCAAGGTCGGTTGTGTGCTTGGGGCGCAGAACTGCTACTACCTGGCTGAGGCGGTAAAAACCGAGCAGGAAAAGAAATGTGAGGGCTGCTGTTACGCCAAAGGCCATCCCTGTGTCAGCGCTGTCTGCTACAAGGAACTGGACGCATGGCTCAGAGCAAACCGGGCTAACCGTGCAAAGAAAGAAGGTGCGGCAAATGAGTAAGAAGGACGAGGTCTTCCGCAGATATGAAAAGCTGGCGAGGGCTGCGAAGAGAGAAAAGCCCGGGAGCGCATCGGAGCATAAACCCGGAAGCTGCGCTCACTGCCTCTACTATCGCCCGGATTTCAAGTATCGCCGGTGCCAGTTCACCAGATGTCCCTACGGTAAGGATAAGGATGTGTTTCGCAAGAAGCCTCTGAAGCGCGATAAATTCTCCTGAAAGCAGGTGGTGACTATGAGTGTTTGATTATTTCTACGGTGCCCAGGCAGAACAGTTTGCCTTCTACCGGGTTCCCAAGGTGCTTTTTACGAATGACCGATTCAAATATTTGTCGGCAGAGGCCAAGACTCTGTATGGCATCTTACTGGACCGCGTTCCCCTTTCCGCGAAAAACGGATGGATCGATGAACAGGGCCGCGTATATATCATCTGCACGATTGAAGAAATCATGGCGGACATGAACTGCGGAAACAAAAAAGCGATCCAGCTGTTATCGGATCTGGAGGAAAAGGTCGGTCTCATTGAGAGGAAGCGTCAGGGGCTGGGAAAACCAAACCTGATCTATGTAAAGAACTTCATCTCGGTGGATAACCCTGTGGAAAGACATTTCTTGAAATGTCAAAATGACACTTCTGGAAGTGTCGAAATCACATCTCTTGAAGTGTCAAAAGGACACGGAAATAAGACTGATATTATTAATACTGAGTATAGTGATACCGATTCCTTCTATTCCGACAGAAATGTCGGGAAAGGAAACGAAGCGATGCGGATCCGAGCTCAGTATGAGGATTATTTCAGAGAATCTCTCGAGCTGGATTATCTTTTCCGGGATAGGACACTTGATCAGGATGCGCTTCATGCCATGGTCGATCTCATGATTGATGTATGCTGCTCCACAAGAAAAAGCATTCGTATCAACCGGGAAGATATGCCGATCGAAGTCGTAAAAAGTCGATTTATGAAGCTGGATGCAGAGCATATCAAATATGCGCTGATGGCACTGGCAAACAACACAACTCGCGTTAAGGACATGAAGCAGTACATGCTGGCAGTCCTCTACAACGCACCAACTACCATCAGTTCTTACTATCAGAACTGGGTACAGCACGACATGGCCAATGGCTTGATCTAGGAGGTGATCATTATGTCGAGAGCCACAATCATGGCTGTTGTGAATCAGAAAGGCGGAACCGGAAAAACTACCACCTGCGAAAATCTGGGCATTGGCCTTGCCAATGAGGGAAAAAGAGTGCTGCTCGTGGACACGGATCCGCAGGCGTCCCTTACCATTGCCCTTGGACATCCCAGGCCGGATGATCTTCCGGTCACGCTGACCGACCTGATGGCGAAGGTCCTGCAGGATCAGCCCATCGCACCTAAGGAGGGTATCCTGTCACATGAAGAAGGCGTGGATCTTGTTCCTGCAAATATCACGTTGTCGGGTATGGAGGTGTCGCTGGTCAATGCCATGAGCCGCGAAACTGTTTTAAGGCAGGTTTTAGATGCTTTGAAATTTCAGTACGACTACATTCTACTGGACTGTATGCCCTCTCTGGGCATGCTGACCGTCAATGCGCTTGCCGCATCGGATCAGGTTCTCATTCCAGTCCAGGCAAACTATCTGTCAGCAAAGGGTCTGGAGCAGCTGCTTCAGACGGTGAACAAGGTCAAACGTCAGATCAATCCCAAGCTTCGAATCGAAGGAATTCTGCTGACCATGGTGGACCTTCGTACCAACTTTGCAAAGGAGGTCAGTACGCTGATCCGTGATACCTACGGCAGCAAGCTGAAGGTCTACGACGCAGACATCCCTCGCTCCGTCCGTGCAGCGGAAATCAGTGCGGAAGGCGTGAGTATTTTCAAACACGATCCGGGCGGCAAGGTCGCTGAGGCCTATCGGAGTCTGACAAAGGAGGTGCTTCAGAATGCCGAAAAGAGGCGGAAACATCAGCTTGACCAGCTACGATGATATCTTTGAAACGGACGAGAGCCGTGCAGAGAGTCAGCTGGAACGAGTGCAGAATATCAGCATCAGCGAGCTGGTGCCCTTTAAGGATCATCCCTTTAAGGTGGTCGATGATGAAGCCATGCTTCGAACAACGGAGAGCATCGCACAGTACGGTGTGCTGACACCTCTGATTGCCAGGCCGTTGGAGGACGGTGGGTATGAAATCATCTCCGGACATCGCCGTGCCCATGCTGCTGAGATGGCAGGGCTGACGGAGGTTCCGGTTCTGGTAAGGCAGATGGATGATGATGCCGCCACGGTGCTCATGGTGGATTCCAATCTTCAGAGAGAAAACATTCTGCCCAGTGAGAGGGCTTATGCGTACAAGATGAAGTTGGAGGCGATGAAACGAACAGCTGGCAGACCATCAAAAGAAAATGTGTCCCAACTTGGGACACAAAAAAGATCAGACCAAATTATGGCTGAGGAACTCGGCGAAAGCCGCAATCAGATACAACGCTACATCCGTCTCACCAACCTCATTCCCGAACTTCTGGAAATGGTCGATCAGAAGCAGATTTCCTTCAATCCGGCGGTTGAGCTTTCCTACCTTGCTCCGGAGGAACAGGAGATTTTCATGCAGGCTATGGATGAAGTGCAGGCCTCCCCTTCTCTTTCTCAGGCTCAGCGTTTGAAGAAGCTGGCACAGGAAGGCGATTTTACCATGGATGCTGCCAGAGAGATCATGAATGAAGTGAAAAAGGGCGATCTTGAGCGGGTCACCTTCCGAAATGAACAGCTGAGGAAGTATTTCCCCAGGTCCTACACCACACAGCAGATGCAGGACACCATTATCAAGCTTCTGGATCAGTGGCAGAAAAAGAAAACCCGCGACCAGGAACGCTAAATGAATACCCATACCCTGAGCACTGTCAGAAGGACAACTTTTGATAGTGCTTTCTTTTTACCCAAAACACGAAAAGGAGTATCAATCAATGACTGAAAAAGAAATGATGAATCAGATGCAGAACCTGCTTGGTATCGGGAAAAAGCCTTCCGAAAAAGAGGCTGCAGCGATTGCGCTTGCAGATTCGGTAGACGAGCTGGCAGAAATGTTCTGTGACAGTGCCATTGTCCTTTCCCGAATTGCCAGCCTGCTTCAGGGAAAGAAGAATCCCTGGGAAACGAAGAATTTCGAAGACATGGATGACTGGGATGAGGATGGCATGGCCTGTATGGACGCGACCGTCCTTTTTGCGGTTCCCGGCAAGCCGGTACAGCTGATGACAGAAGAAGATGCCCTGTCGAAGTTTCCGGGCTTTGATGATGAGCAGACGTTTTATTGTGTTGAGATCGGTGACCATCTGTTTCTTCACTATATGGAGCACACCTGGGAAGGCGAAGAGGATATCACCATTACGGCTCCGGTTTATATTGCCAGAGTCAATGACGATGAAACCGAATGTGAGGAGCTTACCGCTATGGACTTTCTTGCTGCAATGATCTTTTTGAATGACCATTTCGTGACTATTACCGGTGAAGACGGAAAGACCATCTGTGGTTATTGGCTACCGAAAGAGAAAAAGGAGGACTAACACATGGATTTTGATCAGTTTAAGATTCAGGTTGTCGATGAGATGCGTGAGCGCTTTCCTGATCTGGATATCGGCATTCAGGCCGTTTCGAAGCTGCAGGGCGAATCCTATACCGGTCTGGCGGTCAGCCCTGCAGGCAGTAACGTTGCTGCCACGATGAACCTGGACTATGTTTACAAACGTGTTGAGGATGGTATGCCTATGGAAACGGCCCTTCATAACATTGCAAAGCAGATTGCTGAGATTGCCGGAAGCATGCCTCAGTTCGATACCCGGGCGCTGATGGATTACGATCAGATGAAGGAAAAGCTGACCCTTCAGATGATTCCCATTGCCGGAAACGAGGAAAGGCTTTCCGAAATTCCTCACAGAGCTGTGGAGGACATGGCTCTTGTTTACCGCTTCGAGATGGAGAGTAATGAGCAGGGCTCTGCCAGCATTCTCGTAACCAACAACATGCTTCAAACCTATGACATTACTGCAGATCAGCTTCATTCGGATGCCCTGGAAGCTGCCGTGGAGAACCATCCGGCAACCCTTCGCAACATGAACGAGGTCTTGCGTGACATGATGGGCGATGCTGCCGGTATGTTTCTTCCGGAGGAGCCTTCCCCCATCTGGGTCGCTACGGTAGAGGGCGGTCAGAACGGTGCCTGCATCCTTCAGTATCCGGATTTTCTGGATCAGGTGGCTGAAACGCTGGGCGGCGATTTCTACGTTCTCCCTTCTTCGATCCATGAGGTTCTGTGCATTGCCGATGACGGAAGCATGGAGCTCAGTCATCTGGAGGAAATGGTGCGAACCATCAATGAGGCGGAGGTCGCGCCTGCGGACCGTCTCTCTGACAACGTATTCCACTATGACAGTGAGGAACACATCTTTGAAAATGCCCGTACCTTTGAGGCCCGCGAGGCTGCCAGAGTAGAAGCCATGCTTGCGGATGAGCCTGCCGGATTTATGGAGGCAGATACGATTACCATGCTTCTGGTTGAACCCAACGAGCACCCGAAGGTCATTGAAGCCAAGACCGGCCTTGAGGATCTTCAGCAGCTGGTAGGCGGTTTTATTGAGGTGGTGTATCCCTTCGAGGATCCTGTGGGCCTGATCGTCAATGAGGAAGGCAAAATCAACGGGCTTCCTCTCAACCGTGCTCTTCGTGATGAGGACAATGAGGTCTATGATGTGATTGCCGGTTCCTTTCTGGTAACCGGTCTTACGGAGGACAGCTTTGGTTCCCTCACTCCGGAGCAGATCGGCAAGTTTGAGGAGTTATTCCACCAGCCGGAGGCCTTCGTGAAAATGGGACGCAGCATCATGGCAATCCCTATTCCCGACGAGGCCCTCCAGTCACGCGAAGCGGTAAAAGCCGCCGAAGAGATCGGCGGTAAGCCGAAGCAAAAAAGGCCTGAGCATGACGGCCACTGATGATGTTGAAAGAAGGAGGTACACATGGTTAGACCACTGGCGTATATCACTGCAAACTGGAGTGATAACGAATTTGAAGCAAAAAGCACAGCCCTGCGTTATTGCCGAAAGGTGTATGATGCAGGGTTTTCTCCTATCTGTCCGAGACTCATGTATGAGGAGCTCTTACGGGATGAGATCCCCCAGGAGCACAAGGACAGGATCGAAATGGCATCGGAGCTTCTCCGAAGATCCCGCATTCTCGTGGTCTGCGGCGATTCGATGGATGGCCAGGTCAAAGACGATATCGGTCTGGCAAAGAGGCTCCGCATTGCCGCTACGACTCTTGACGGCATTATGAAGGTGGAGGGCTCCGCCGGGAAAAAGGCATGATGCCGGAAAAATGAACCAAAGGAGGTGGTGAGCATTGCAGGAGGAAGTAGAAAACAGGACCGTGAATTTGGCCATCAGTACGACCAAGCTTACGGCCCGCAGTATTGTCCGACTTGGCCTGAAGGGTATCGCATATATCAAGCGAAAATCTCAGGAAGCAGCAATGAAAAATGAGAAGCCCACCGGCAAGCAGACCATTCAGGAGCTGATCGGTCAGAATCAGGGCGTCACCAATATCGACATTTCCAAAACAGACCTGAAGGGCTTTGAAAAGTATGCCCGGAAATACGGTGTCGATTATGCAATCACCAAGGATAAATCCGTACTTCCACCGAAGTACCTGGTGTTCTTTAAGGCAAGGGATGCAGATGCCATGACAGCAGCATTCAACGCCTACTCTGCAGAGGTGCTGGCAAAGAACAAGCGCCCGAGCGTTCTGAAGACGCTGCATAAGCTGATCGATGCCGTGAGAGACATCCCCGCGAAGGTGGTAAGCAGGGATAAGCAAAGGGAGCAATCGCGATGAGCCCGGATACCGTTAAGCTGAAAAAACTTCTGATCCGGGCCCTCCCCTATATCCTGATCGGTCTGGTCTGTACCAATCTGGGAGAAGCCTGGCGAATGGCGGAGGGCGCGAATGCTTCTGAAAAGCTGCTGTCATTCTTCACGACGATGGGCATTGCTTTCGGAAATCCTCTTCCGAGCTTTCATCCCATTGACTTGATGGTGGGCCTGATCTGCGGTGCAGGTCTGAGAGCTGCCGTCTACATCCGGGGAAAGAACGCCAAAAATTTTAAGCATAACCTTGAGTATGGTTCTGCCCGGTGGGGTGGGCCGAAGGACATCGAGCCCTTCATCGATCCGGTCTTTGAGAATAATGTGATCCTCACAAAGACAGAGCGGCTGATGATGAGCAACCGTCCGAAGAATCCTGCCAATGCCAGAAACAAGAATGTACTGATCGTCGGCGGCTCCGGTTCCGGTAAAACCCGGTTCTGGATTAAGCCAAACCTGTTGCAGCTGCATTCTTCCTATGTTCTGACAGACCCGAAGGGCACGACCCTGCTCGAGGTTGGAAATGCATTTGTCCATGCGAATTACCGGATCAAAATCTTCAACACAATCAATTTTCACAAGTCCATGCACTATAATCCTTTCGCCTATATCCACAGCGAAAAGGACATCCTGAAGCTGACGACCACGCTCATGGCGAATACCAAGGGTGACGGAAAGGGCGGCGATCCGTTCTGGGACAAGGCCGAGACCCTTCTCTACTGTGCTCTCATCGGCTACATCCATTATGAGGCACCGAAGGAGGAGCAGAACTTTGCCACGCTCATCGAATTCATCAACGCCATGGAGGTACGTGAGGATGATGAGGATTTCCAGAATCCGGTGGATCTGATGTTTGAAGACCTGAAAAAGAAGAAGCCGGATCATTTTGCAGTCCGGCAATATGCCAAGTTCAAGCTGGCTGCGGGCAAGACCCTGAAAAGTATTCTGGTGTCTGCCGGTGCCCGTCTCGCTCCCTTTGACATTCAGGAGGTTCGTGAGATTACCATGTATGACGAGCTGGAGCTGGATACTCTGGGAGATGAAAAAACTGCCCTGTTCCTGATGATGTCAGATACAGACGGCAGCTTCAATTTCCTGATCAGTATGATCTACACGCAGCTGTTCAACCTGCTGTGTGAAAAAGCGGATGATGTTTACGGCGGCAGGCTTCCGGTCCATGTGCGATGCCTGATCGATGAGGCGGCAAACATTGGCCAGATCCCAAACCTGGAAAAGCTGGTCGCCACAATCCGTTCCCGTGAAATCAGCGCCTGTCTGGTGCTGCAGGCCAGGTCTCAGCTGAAGGCCATCTACAAGGACAATGCCGATACCATCATCGGCAACATGGACTGCCAGGTCTTCCTGGGCGGCTCTGAACCTACCACTCTGAAGGAACTCTCCGAAGTGCTCGGCAAGGAAACAATCGATACCTTCAATACATCGGATACACGAGGCAATAGTCCAAGCTACGGAACCAATTATCAGAAGCTGGGTAAGGAACTCATGAGCCGTGATGAACTGGCTGTTATGGACGGCAGCAAATGCATCCTGCAGCTGAGAGGCGTTCGTCCTTTTCTGTCGGATAAATATGATCTGACACAGCACCCGAACTACAAATACACCGCCGATTATGATAAGAAACTCACCTTTGATATCGAGAAGTACCTGAGTACCAGGGCAAAGCTTCACCCGAAGGATGAGTTTTTTGTTATGGAAGCAGAAAATTAAGGAGGTAAGCCGCAATGGCAGATGAAAGAAATCCGTTGCCGATGGATGTTCCTGACTTCGTAAGAGAAGCGGAAGAAGCTATAGCGCGTGGCGAAACCTTTGGCCAGCCGCTGGCTGAGGTAACGATCAAATTTGGTAAGGGGCTCGTGGGTGAGCCCTTTACTTCGAAAAGCGGTAAAGAGCTGGTGGAAGTCAGTATCCCGAATCCGGATAAGACCGATACCCGTCCTTGGGAATCCTTCGTGATCTCCCCGAAGATGATTCACGATAATCAGTTCGGGAAAGGCGTATGGATGAAGCTTCCCGAGGATGGTACGACCCGACTTTCCCGTTCGGTGAAGACCGGCATGGATGAAACCGGAAGATCCACCTGGGGTCGTGAGACCAGAGAAGTGAGCAACACGGAACTGAAGGCCCTGATGGAGTCCTATAAAGATAGATCCAGAGGCTCTGTCCTCTCGGACTTGTCTGACCGGAAGGAAGAAACAGCGGCAGCCAGCCCTTCCGGTAAGGCTGCCAGGAAGCAGGAAGCTGCCAGATAAGGAGGCAAAATGGCGACATTCGTTTTCACCGGCGAGGAGTATATCAATGCAGATCATATCATCAGCATTGATGCCAGCCCGGGTACAGCAACCATCTGGATCCGGTTGGATACCGGCGACAAATATGCCCGAAGCGCAAAGCATCTGAAAGAGATTCTGGAAACACTCGGCTGCAGGAAAGCGGAACAAAACGAGTAAATACTCGGGCAGCAAGCGGCAGCTTGCTGCCTGTTTACATATCCGGGACTGATTGATCATCGGCCCCGGATATTTTTATGCCCTTCTTTTCCTGCAGGTGCACATGCCGGGAGTCGCAAGGGCAATTTTCATTTCATTATCCCGACCACATAGGCGGGCAAATCAAGGAGGAAAACTTTATGGCATTTTTCAACAGCGCAGTCGGTGTTCTGCAGACTCTGGTAGTAGCACTCGGTGCAGGTCTTGGTATCTGGGGTGCAATCAACCTTCTGGAAGGCTACGGCAACGATAACCCCGGTGCAAAGTCTCAGGGTATGAAGCAGCTGATGGCCGGTGGCGGTGTGGCCCTCATCGGTATCACACTGGTACCCCTGCTTTCCGGACTCTTCGGTTAATCCGAAGTCAGACTGCTTGCCGGAGCAGTAAATCCGGCCAGGCGGCGCAAGCTGCCTGTTTACATACCTATAGGTTATTTCAAAAAAGGGTATGTAACGAATAAGGCACCGGAAATATGGGAATACTATCCCTTACTCGTAGTTCTTTTCCCTTATTTACAGGATATTATAAAGGGTAAATCCGCACGAGGCGTTGACTATTCCCTTATAAATGAATATAATATAAGGGAAAGAGATGGAGGCTAAGGGAATGAGAACTTTTAATTACTCAGCTATCAAGAATCAGAAATGGGATTCTGAAATCCTTGGGCTTATTGCTGCAATCTATAAAGAGGCTGGTAAGCAGGAGCTTTACCTGAAGCAACGCCTGGACGAATTGGAGAAACTGGTTGAAATAGCAAAGATCCAGAGTACAGAGGCATCCAATGCGATTGAAGGTATTGTTACCACCAATACACGAATCAGACAGTTGGTAGAGGAGAAAACAACTCCAAGGAACAGAGACGAGCAGGAAATTGCAGGATATCGAGATGTGCTTTCCATTATCCACGAAAGCTACGATGCCATTCCTCTGTCAAGGAACTATATCCTGCAGCTTCATAAGATTATGTACAGCCATATGAATAACCCAATGGCCGGACAGACGAAAAATGTACAGAATTATATCAGCGCGACTTTCCCTGACGGTCATACCGAAATTCTTTTCACACCCCTGGCCCCGTTCGAGACGCCGGAAGCCCTGGATCGGATCTGTGAGGAGTACAACAAGGTGATCGGCAACATGGAATTGGAGCCCTTAATTGCGATTCCGATCTTCATCCACGATTTTCTGTGCATTCATCCGTTTAACGACGGCAATGGCAGAATGAGTCGTTTGCTGACTACGCTGCTCTTATATCGCAGCGGATTCTATGTTGGAAAATATATCTCCCTGGAGGCGAAGATCGCTAAAAATAAGGATTTGTATTATGACGCATTGAACCGTGCACAGCATGGTTGGCATGAAGGAACCGAGGATGCAGTTCCGTTCATAAAATATCTGCTGGGTACCATTCTGGCTGCGTATAAAGACTTCGGGGACAGATTTGCCATCGTGGAAGAGAAGCTTCCTGCCATTGATATGGTTCGCAAGGCTGCTCAGAATAAAATCGGTCGTTTCACGAAGCAGGATATCCGGGAGCAGTGTCCTTCGCTGAGCCTTAGTTCTGTAGAGAGTGCGCTGCGAAAAATGGTGGCATCCGGCGAACTGAAACGTGAAGGAGCCGGAAAATCGACCTGCTATATTCGCTTGAAATAGCGTATAAGAGTAATGAAAATCGGAAGTTGTGGAGGTAATTATCAATGAGAAATATTTACGATAATAGTGAATTTTTTGCCGCATATGCGGAAATGGGAAGAAGCAAAGATGGTCTGAAAGCTGCTGGAGAGTGGCATCAGTTGCAACCGTTATTCCCTAAATTACAGGGAAAAAAAGTTTTGGATTTAGGATGTGGTTACGGTTGGCATTGCAAATATGCCGCACAAATGGGAGCTACTGAAATTCTTGGTATTGATAGTAGTCAAAAAATGATTGCAAAAGCAGTAGCTGATAACTCTGATGACAAAATCAAGTATAAAGTTTGCGGTGTTGAAGAATACATTTATCCTGAAAATACTTATGACCTAGTTGTTTCTAACCTGGTACTGCACTATATCGAAAATTTAGCTAATGTTTATCAAAAGGTGTATTGCACATTAAAAGTAGGTGGGTATTTCCTATTCAATATTGAACATCCGACTTTCACCGCAGGTGTTAATGAGGATTGGATTTATGATGAAAATGGGAAACCTAAATATTGGCCAATCGACAATTACTATTACACAGGCGAAAGAGAAACCAATTTTCTTGGTCAACGAGTAATTAAACAGCACCACACATTAACGCAGATATTGAATCCACTTATAAAATGTGGTTTTCAAATTGAGGCTATTGAGGAAGCAATGCCTCCGGCAGATATGATGGGTTTGCCGGGAATGTGTAATGAAATGCGTAGACCTATGATGTTGTTGGTTAAGGTTAAAAAGGTTTAATAAACAACTTCCAATTTTTGAAACTGAGAAATCGGAATTTGTGGAGGTAAAATATAGATGAATCAAGGTAGAATTATTGTAATCACAGGTGCGCCGGGGACAGGAAAAACTACAACGGCATCTGTTGTTGCAAAAGAATCAGATTTGGAAAAGTCTGTGCATATGCACACAGATGACTTTTATCATTATTTGAGTAAAGGGGCAATACCACCGCATTTGCCAGAATCAAATGAGCAAAATTTGATTGTCATTGAAGCGTTTTTAGAAGCTGCGAAGCGATATGCTCGTGGTGGATATGATGTAATTGTAGATGGCATTGTAGGACCGTGGTTTTTAGAGCCGTGGCTCAACATTGTTCAAGAGCATTATGAAGTACACTATATCGTTTTAAGGGCAAGTAAAGAAGAAACTATGAAGCGAGCTATCGAACGCTCAAAGTTAGACAGAGAAACAAATATTGAATTAGTTGAAACAATGTGGAATCAATTTTCCAATTTAGGAATCTATGAATTAAATGTTATAGATACAACTACGCATTCAATCAAAGATACTGTTTCAGCAGTAAAAGAAAAAATAGTAAGCGGTACGGCCTTACTATTTTAGACAATTCCAGTTTGTTGAACCGAATACATTTACATAGCCAGGACTGACTGATCATCAGTTCTGGCTATTTTTCTGCCCTTCTCCGGCTGCAGGTGCACATGCAGCTTTGAGGAGGGCTTTGTTATATCCACATTTTTCATTACAGATGGCCCGGTTATCCACCAACTATACTTCGGATCCGGGCAAAGGAGGACAAACTTATGGCATTTTTCAACAGTGCAGTTGGCGTACTGCAGACTCTCGTAGTGGCACTCGGTGCAGGTCTTGGCATCTGGGGTGCAATCAACCTTCTGGAAGGCTACGGCAACGATAACCCCGGTGCAAAGTCTCAGGGTATGAAGCAGCTGATGGCCGGTGGCGGTGTAGCCCTCATTGGTATCACTCTGGTTCCCCTGCTTTCCGGGCTCTTCGGCTAAGAAAGGAGTGTTAATCGTTGGACAGCGTACTCGATCAGATTGGTGATTGGCTGAAGGAACTGCTTGTTTCCGGTATCATGAACCAGCTGACGGGACTGTTTGATTCGGTAAACACTCAGGTTGGCGATATTGCGACGCAGGTGGGGACGACTCCGGCGAACTTCTCGCCGGGCGTCTTCGCCATGATCCGGAATGTTTCCGAATCAGTGATTATCCCGGTCGCAGGCTTGATATTGACCTTCATTGCCTGCTACGAGCTGATTCAGATGATCATTGACCACAATAACCTTGCCAATTTTGAAACCTGGATCTTCTTCAAATGGGTTTTTAAGACCTTTGTAGCCGTGACACTCATCACCAACACCTTCAATATTGTGATGGCAGTCTTTGATGTGACGCAGCATGTGATCAATAACGCAGGCGGACTCATTGCCGGGAATACGGCGGTGGATGCTGCAGCTTTAGAGGCCATGCAGGATACGCTGGAGGCCATGGAAATCGGACCGCTGTTTGCGCTGTTCCTTCAGTGCATGGTCGTTCAGTTTACCATCAAGGCGCTGAGCGTTGTGATTTTCGTCATTGTCTATGGACGAATGATCGAAATCTACCTGATGACCAGTATGGCACCGATCCCGTTCTCGACCTTCGGAAACCGGGAACAGAGCATGGTGGGACAGAATTATCTCCGATCCCTGTTCGCGCTTGGCTTCCAGGGCTTTCTGATTATGATCTGTGTCGGCATCTATGCCGTGCTGATCCAGAGCGTCTCCGTCTCGGATGACATTATCGGATCCATCTGGGGCATCCTCGGATACACGGTGCTGCTGTGCTTCACATTATTCAAGACCGGTGCTCTTGCAAAAAGCGTCTTCTCGGCACACTAAGGAAGGAGGTCCAGTAAATAGTGGCAGCTTATATCCCTGTCCCTCGCGATCTTACGAGGGTCAAATCAAAAATCCTATTTAACCTGACAAAACGTCAGCTTCTCTGCTTTGGGGCGGGTGCACTTATCGGTGTCCCGTCTTTCTTTTTGCTCAAGGCGGGCGGCAATACCAGCATGGCGTCCATCTGCATGATCATCATCATGCTGCCGTTCTTCTTTCTCGGAATGTATGAACGGGACGGTCAGCCGCTGGAAAAGCTCGCAAAGCAGTTCATTCAGGCCAAGTTTGTAAGGCCGAAGGTTCGCCCCTATCAGACGAACAACTACTATGCCGTCCTGATCCGTCAGGCACAGGCAGAAATGGAGGTAAATCACATTGTTTACGGTGAAAAATCTGTTCCGAAAAACAGAAAAAAGAAACCTGAACATGCCGAAGAATCTGACTAAGGCTCAGGCAAGGCAGGTTCAGGAGATCATCGACCGCGCAAGGCGTGATGACGGCATTCCCCGCACCGCACAGCAGTCGATCCCGTTCCAGCGTATGTTCCCGGATGGCATCTGCCGTGTCAGCGACAAGTATTACACCAAGACCATCCAGTATCAGGACATCAACTATCAGCTGGCCCAGCAGGAGGACAAGACCGCGATCTTCGAAGAGTGGTGCTCCTTCCTGAACTTTTTCGACAGTTCCATTCATTTCGAGCTGTCTTTCATGAATATGGCGACGGATGCCGAAGTCTTTGAGAAGAACATCCGCATTCCGTACCGCAACGACAACTTCAACAATGTCCGCAGCGAGTACAGTCAGATGCTGAAAATGCAGCTCGCTCAGGGCAATAACGGTCTGACAAAGACCAAATATATCACTTTCGGTATTGAGGCTGAGTCTATGCGCGAGGCAAAGCCCCGCCTGGAGCATGTGCAGACCAACCTGATGAATAACTTCAAGCGCCTTGGCGTATCGGCAAGGGTCCTCAATGGGAAGGAACGTCTGCAACTGATGCATGCCATGTTCCACATGGGTGACAACGACCGTTTTTATTTCGACTGGAGCTGGCTGGCAGGCTCCGGACTTTCCGTGAAGGACTTCATTGCGCCCACATCCTTCTCCTTCCCGGGCGGAAAAACCTTTACCATGGGCAGCCTGTACGGAGCCATGAGTTATCTGCAGATCACAGCATCGGATCTTTCCGACCAGCTTCTGAAGGATTTTCTGGATATGGAGTCCAGCGAGATCGTCACCATGCACATCCAGTCGGTAGACCAGACCACTGCCATCAAGCAGATCAAGCACACCATTACCGAGCTTGACCGCAGCAAGATTGAGGAGCAGAAAAAGGCGGTCCGTTCCGGTTATGACATGGACATTATCCCTTCCGACCTGGCTACCTATGGTAAGGATGCGAAGGCCCTTCTGAAGGAACTGCAGTCCCAGAATGAGCGTATGTTCCTGATTACCTTCCTGATCATGAATACCGGCAAGACCCAGCAGGAACTGGAGAACAACGTATTCCAGGCATCCTCCATTGCCCAGAAGCACAACTGCAACCTGAGAAGACTGGATTTCCAGCAGGAGCAGGGGCTCATGAGCAGTCTCCCTCTTGCCAACAACCTGATCGAGATCCAGCGTGCCCTGACCACCAGCTCCACGGCGATCTTCATTCCTTTTACCACACAGGAGCTGTTCCAGAATGGCGATGAGGCCTTGTATTACGGTCTGAATGCCCTTTCCAACAACCTGATCATGGTGGATCGGAAGAAGCTGAAGAATCCGAACGGTCTGATCCTCGGTACGCCCGGTTCCGGTAAATCCTTCTCCGCAAAGCGAGAAATCACCAATGCCTTCCTGGTTACCAACGATGATATCATCATCTGCGATCCGGAGGCCGAGTACACGGCCTTGGTCAACTGCCTGGAGGGTCAGGTTATCAAAATCAGTCCGACCAGCACCCACTATATCAACCCCATGGATATCAACGAGTCCTACTCTGAGGATGATAATCCGCTGGCTCTGAAGGCAGACTTCATTCTTTCCCTCTGCGAGCTGATCGTTGGCGGTAAGGAAGGCCTGCAGCCCATTGAAAAGACAGTGATTGACCGTTGTGTGCACCAGATCTATCAGCACTACTTCGAGGATCCGAAGCCGGAGAACATGCCGCTTCTGGAGGATCTCTACAATGCACTCTTACAGCAGGAGGAAAAGGAAGCCCATCGTGTGGCAACGGCGCTCGAAATCTATGTCAAGGGCTCGCTGAACCTTTTCAACCACAGAACCAACGTCGATATCCGGAACCGTTTCGTCTGCTATGACATTAAGGAGCTGGGGAAACAGCTGAAAAAGCTCGGCATGCTGATCGTTCAGGATCAGGTCTGGGGCCGCGTCACGGCTAACCGTTCTGCCGGTAAGACGACCCGCTACTATATGGATGAGTTCCACCTTCTTCTGAAGGAGGAGCAGACCGCTTCCTATTCCGTTGAGATCTGGAAGCGCTTTCGTAAATGGGGCGGTATTCCCACCGGTATCACGCAGAACGTAAAGGATCTGCTTTCCAGCCGCGAGGTGGAGAACATCTTCGAAAACTCAGACTTCGTGTATATGCTGAACCAGGCTGCCGGTGACCGCCAGATTCTGGCACAGCAGCTGAACATTTCCCCCCATCAGCTTTCCTATGTGACCCATTCCGGAGAAGGGGAAGGCCTCCTGTTCTACGGCAATGTCATCCTGCCCTTCGTGGATCATTTCCCGACGGATCTGGAGCTCTACCGTATCATGACCACAAAGCTGTCCGAGGTGGCAGAAGCAAAGGCGGTGTGATATGGCAAAGAAAGCGACCAGGCTCCATTTCACAGAGGACGAGCTTACAAATCCCAAGGTCAAAAAGGCTGTGTCCAAAGCTGAACGGGCAGCGGACAAAGCGGACCGGGCGGCAGCGAAAACGCCGAAGAAGAGAAAGCTGAAGCTGGATGAAGATAAGGCAGCCGGACGAAAGGTGCACCTAACCTTTGAAAAGCAGGAGATCCCTGTCGGTGAACTGACCGGCAGGGGCAACC
>OAUF01000700.1_pt1 | contig 18795 bp, 20 predicted proteins | sample 1495111 | NCBI WGS metagenome assembly OAUF01 (sample SAMEA2580002, study PRJEB22360) | human gut metagenome | reverse complement strand
CTCAGCCCTGTGTAGTGACCCGCGTCGTGGCCGTGCCCCCTGCCGGCAGCGCCTCGGCTTCTTTCAGTTGCAGTTTCTGCTCGCCGCCAAATTTAAAGGCGTCAGAAAGGTAATTCTTGCCGGTTTCACCGTCGGTGAGGGCCAGTTGCCACTCATCACCCGCCGGATACAGGCCAAAGTTGTAGGTTTTCCCAGCCTGGTACGAACGATCCATCAGGACTTCCTGAGCACGTTCAAATGTCAGCTGGTTGGTACTGCTGTAGTTGGTAAAAGCAATGGCGATCGTACAAACCAGCGGAAACAGGACAAACAGCCCCATACCGGCAACGCCCGGGTAAACATAGCGCCAGGCATAGGCTTTACGGTTAGCGAAAATATACAGGCCAGCAGAGCTTAAAATCAGCGTCATGATGGCAAACAGGTACTCCCCCTGAGCGTACATCAAAACAACAAGGTAACCGACCAGCAGCCCAAGCAGACCCATCACTGACCATTTCAGCGTGTCGCTTTGCCACCAGTGTTTCTTTTTAATGACATCCATGGGGTTCAATCCTCAACAACAATGAAAACCTGTTGGTCAGCGTGCCTGATGGCGCTGCGCTTATCAGGCCTACAGGGTATGTAGGCCGGATAAGGCATTTATGCCGCCATCCGGCACGTTCACAACTGCATTACTTGGTGATACGACCCTGCGCGTCTTTCAGTGCGGCATCGACGGTCTGACGGCCGCTGGCTGCGTTGATCACTGCGGTACGAACGGCATACCAGAATGCGGACATCTGTGGGATGTTCGGCATGATTTCGCCTTTCTGGGCGTTATCCATGGTGGCGGCGATACGTGGGTCTTTCGCTAACTGATCCTGGAAGGATTTCAGCGCAACGGCGCCCAGCGGTTTGTCCTTGTTCACTTCATCCAGACCCTGATCGGTCAGCAGGTAGTTTTCGAGGAACTCTTTCGCCAGTTCTTTGTTCGGGCTGGCGGCGTTGATACCGGCGCTCAGAACGCCAACAAACGGTTTAGACGCTTTGCCTTTGAAGGTTGGCAGCAGCGTGACGCCGTAGTTGATTTTGCTCTTATCGATGTTGGACCACGCCCACGGACCGTTGATGGTCATCGCGGTATCGCCTTTGTTAAAGGCCGCTTCGGCGATGGAGTAATCAGTATCCGCGTTCATGTGTTTGTTCTTGATCAGATCAACCAGGAAGGTCAGACCCGCTTTCGCGCCAGCGTTATCCACGCCCACGTCTTTCACATCGTACTTACCGTTCTCAAACTTGAACGCGTAACCACCGTCGGCGGCAATCAGCGGCCAGGTGAAGTACGGTTCTTGCAGGTTAAACATCAGCGCGGATTTACCTTTCGCCTTCAGCTCTTTATCCAGTGCAGGAATTTCTTCCCAGGTTTTCGGTGGATTTGGAACGAGGTCTTTGTTGTAAATCAGCGACAGCGCTTCAACCGCGATCGGGTAGGCAATCAGTTTGCCGTTATAGCGTACGGCATCCCAGGTGAACGGATAGAGCTTGTCCTGGAACGCTTTGTCAGGCGTGATTTCAGCCAGCAGGCCAGACTGAGCGTAGCCGCCAAAACGGTCATGTGCCCAGAAGATGATGTCCGGGCCGTCGCCGGTCGCGGCAACCTGCGGGAATTTCTCTTCCAGTTTGTCAGGGTGCTCAATAGTGACTTTGATCCCGGTGTCTTTCTCGAATTTTTTGCCCACTTCAGCGAGGCCGTTATAGCCTTTGTCGCCGTTAATCCAGATAACCAGCTTACCTTCTTCAATCTTGGCGAGAGCCGAGGCGGAAAACATCATCGTCGTTAATGCAGACAATGCGAGGATGCGTGCGCCAGTTTTGATTTTCATAGTTCCCATCCTGTTTGGTGATTTTGCAGAGGTGGCTTAACGGTTACTAGTTTCTTTATACGACAACCTCTTTCCATCCTCCTTACCCCTACGCCCCACCCGCTCTTTATGTGATCTGTGTTACATAAATGTGAGTATTGCGTACTGGCGCACATAAAAACCCACCGATTTTTGCAGGCTGCATCACGAAATTCCTCTGAGGCTGGTGGCCCGGGTCTCAGACGCTGCTCTCTCATCCTCCCGCCTCCTCCCCCATAAAAAAGCCGGGGGGTGGAGGATTCACGCAGTCAAGGGATCGCGCATAGTCAGCCCATCATGAATGTTGCTGTCGATGACAGGTTGTAACGAAGGGAGAAGGGCATGGCGAGCGTACAGCTACGAAATGTAACGAAAGCCTGGGGTGACGTGGTGGTATCGAAAGATATCAATCTCGACATTCACGAAGGGGAATTCGTGGTGTTTGTCGGACCGTCAGGCTGCGGTAAGTCGACCTTGCTGCGTATGATCGCCGGACTTGAAACCATCACCAGTGGTGACCTGTTTATCGGGGAGACCCGGATGAACGACATTCCGCCCGCCGAACGCGGTGTGGGCATGGTCTTTCAGTCCTACGCGTTGTATCCCCATTTGTCTGTCGCGGAGAACATGTCGTTCGGCCTCAAACTGGCCGGGGCGAAAAAAGAGGTGATGAACCAGCGTGTGAATCAGGTTGCGGAAGTTCTGCAACTGGCGCACCTGCTGGAGCGTAAACCGAAAGCGCTTTCCGGCGGACAACGTCAGCGTGTGGCGATTGGCCGTACGCTGGTCGCCGAACCGCGCGTATTCCTGCTGGACGAACCACTGTCGAACCTCGACGCTGCTCTGCGCGTGCAGATGCGTATTGAAATCTCCCGCCTGCATAAACGTCTCGGCCGCACGATGATTTACGTCACCCACGATCAGGTCGAAGCGATGACGCTGGCCGACAAAATTGTGGTGCTGGATGCCGGTCGCGTCGCGCAGGTTGGTAAGCCTCTGGAACTGTATCACTACCCGGCTGACCGCTTTGTCGCGGGCTTTATCGGTTCGCCAAAAATGAACTTCCTGCCGGTGAAAGTCACGGCAACGGCTATCGATCAGGTGCAGGTTGAACTGCCCAACCGCCAGCAAATATGGCTCCCGGTAGACAGCCATGCGGTACAGGTTGGCGCCAACATGTCTTTAGGTATCCGCCCGGAACATCTGCTGCCCAGCGATATCGCCGATGTCACCCTTGAAGGTGAAGTGCAGGTGGTCGAGCAGCTTGGTCACGAAACACAAATTCATATCCAGATCCCCGCCATCCGTCAAAACCTGGTTTACCGCCAGAACGACGTGGTGTTGGTAGAAGAGGGTGCCACATTCGCTATCGGCCTGCCGCCAGAGCGTTGCCATCTGTTCCGTGAGGATGGCACTGCATGTCGTCGGTTGCACCAAGAGCCGGGCGTTTAAGGCCCCCATAAAAAAACGAAACGCAAAACCATTCGCAGTTTTAGAAGGTGGCAGCGTTTAAAGAAAAGCAATGATCTCAGGAGATAGAACGATGATTACTCTGCGCAAACTCCCTCTGGCGGTTGCTGTAGCAGCAGGCATTATGTCTGTTCAGGCAATGGCTGTGGATTTCCATGGTTATGCTCGTTCCGGCATTGGCTGGGCAGGGAGGGGGGGGGGGGAAACAAGGCCCAGATAACAATGTTTCCAGGCAACAGGTGCACAAAGTAAATACCGTCTTGGTAACGAATGTGAAACCTATGCGGAAATTAAATTAGGTCAGGAAGTGTGGAAAGAGGGCGATAAGAGCTTCTACTTCGACACTAACGTTGCCTACTCCGTTGCACAGCAAAATGACTGGGAAGGGACTGACCCGGCCTTCCGTGAAGCCAATGTGCAGGGTAAAAACCTGATTGAATGGCTGCCAGGCTCCACTATCTGGGCCGGTAAGCGCTTCTATCAGCGTCATGACGTCCACATGATCGACTTCTACTACTGGGATATTTCAGGTCCTGGTGCTGGTATTGAAAACATCGATCTGGGCTTCGGTAAACTATCTCTGGCAGCAACCCGTTCTCAGGAAGCGGGCGGTTCATACGCGTTCAGCAGCCAGAATATCTATGACCGTACCAAAGACACCGCGAACGATGTATTTGACGTTCGTTTAGCGCAGATGGCTACTAACCCGGATGGTATGTTGGAGCTGGGCGTCGACTACGGTCGTGCTAACACCACCGACGACTACAGCCTGGCAGACGGCGCATCTAAAGACGGTTGGATGTTCACCGCTGAACATACCCAGAGCATGCTGAAGGGCTACAACAAGTTTGTGGTTCAGTACGCGACAGATTCCATGACCACTCAGGGCAAAGGCCTGTCTCAAGGTTCCTACGGCTCATCTAGCATTACTATTGATGGCGTGAACTATGCCAACAATGTTGTGAATAACAACGGTAGCCTGTTCCGCGTGCTTGACCACGGTGCAATTTCCCTTGGCGACAAATGGGACCTGATGTACGTCGGTATGTACCAGAACCTCGATATGGATAACGACCTGGGGACCGAATGGTACACCGTCGGTATTCGCCCGATGTATAAATGGACGCCAATCATGAGCACCCTGCTGGAAGTCGGCTACGACAACGTCAAATCTCAGCAGACCAGTGATCGCAACAGCCAGTACAAAATCACCCTGGCTCAACAATGGCAGGCTGGCGACAGCATCTGGTCTCGTCCGGCAATCCGTGTCTTCGCAACCTATGCAAAATGGGATGAAGAGTGGGGTTACATCAAAAATGGTAACAACGTATCTAAATACGCAGCTGCAACGAACTCTGGTATCAGCACAACCAGCCGTGGCGACAGCGATGAGTGGTCCTTCGGTGCTCAGATGGAAATCTGGTGGTAATTCAGCACTAACCTGACGTAAAGACCGAAAGAGGGGCGCAAGCCCCTCTTGATTACGGTTTAGCGCGCTATTGCCTGGCCACCGCTGAACCCATGCTATCTGAGGTGATAACAATGAAAATGAAGAAAAGTCTCGTTGCCCTTTGTTTATCTGCAGGGTTATTTGCCAGCGCGCCTGGCATCAGCCTGGCCGATGTAAATATTGTTCCGCAGAACACCACCGCGGCCCCAACAATCCCCACTGCTGCGCTGCAACAGTTAACCTGGACGCCGGTTGATCAATCTAAAACTCAGTCCACACAGCTTGCCAATGCAGGTCAGCGTTTAGATGTTGCTGGTATTACTGGCCCGGTCGCGGCCTATAGCGTACCGGCGAACATTGGCGAACTGACCCTGACGCTGTCCAGTGAAGTCAACAAACAAACCAGCGTATTTGCGCCAAACGTCTTAATTCTTGACCAAAACATGACGCCATCTGCGTTCTTCCCCAGCAGCTATTTCACCTACCAGGAGCCCGGCGTGATGAGTGCCGATCGTCTGGAAGGCGTAATGCGCCTGACGCCAGCACTGGGCCAGCAAAAACTGTATGTTCTGGTCTTTACCACAGATAAAGATCTCCAGCAGACCACGACCCTGCTTGACCCGGCAAAAGCCTATGCCAAGGGGGTAGGTAACGCTGTTCCGGATATTCCGGACCCGATCGCCCGCCACACCACCGATGGTCTGCTGAAACTGAAAGTCAAAACCAGCTCCTCCTCCAGCGTGCTGGTCGGGCCGCTGTTTGGTTCTTCCGGTCCTGGCCCTGTTACGGTTGGTAATCCCGCAGCGCCTGCGGTGGCCGTTGCTGCTCCGGCACCACAACCCGTGAAGAAAAGCGAGCCAATGCTGAACGACACGGAAAGCTATTTTAATCAGGCGATTAAGGATGCAGTTGCAAAAGGCGATGTTGATAAAGCGCTGAAGCTGCTTGATGAAGCGGAACGTCTGGGATCCAAATCTGCCCGATCCACCTTTATCAGCAGTGTAAAAGGCAAGGGGTAAACATCTCCCCACATTGTTGATTTTGCAACAACTGGTGCGTCTCCTGGCGCACCTTTTTTTATCCTTCGGTGCTAATTGTTACACTTATGTTGCCCTGCCGATCACTTAATCGTGTTTGCTCACCCCGTAATGCCTTTTCTGCGATACAATGCCTTCAGGTTATAAATCGGAGAGTAAGGCATGCCACACCCTGCGTTAACGCAACTGCGTGCGCTGCGTTATTTTGATGCGATCCCGGCGCTGGACGCCCAACTGCTCGACTGGTTGTTATTGGAAGATTCCATGACCAAACGTTTTGAGCAGCAGGGGAAAAAGGTCACCGTAACGTTGATTCGCGAAGAATTCGTTGGGCAAAATGAGGTGGCTGAAGAACTGACGCTGCTGCCTAAAGAGTCTCGTTATTGGTTACGTGAAATCCTGTTATGCGCGGATGGTGAACCCTGGCTTGCCGGACGGACTGTGGTGCCTGAATCAACCTTGTGCGGCCCTGAACTGGCCTTACAGAACCTGGGGAAAACCCCGCTCGGACGCTACCTGTTTACGTCATCGACATTGACCCGAGATTTTATTGAGATTGGCCGCGATGCAGCGCTGTGGGGGCGTCGTTCCCGCCTGCGGCTGAGCGGTAAGCCACTGATGCTTACCGAGCTTTTTCTGCCTGCGTCGCCGTTGTACTGAGAGGAAGATAAAGATGGAGTGGAGTCTGACGCAGAATAAGCTGCTGGCGTTTCACCGCTTGATGCGTACGGATAAGCCAATCGGCGCCTTACTGCTGCTCTGGCCTACGCTGTGGGCTCTGTGGGTGGCGACCCCAGGCATGCCGCAACTGTGGATCCTGGCGGTTTTTGTCGCTGGCGTTTGGTTAATGCGCGCCGCCGGATGCGTGGTGAATGATTATGCCGACAGGAAATTTGACGGGCACGTCAAACGCACCGCGAATCGACCGCTGCCGAGCGGGGCTGTCACCGAGAAAGAAGCCCGAACGCTGTTTGTGGTACTGGTGCTGCTGGCCTTCCTGCTGGTTTTGACCCTCAACACGATGACCATTTTGTTGTCCGTTGCGGCATTAGCATTAGCGTGGGTTTACCCGTTTATGAAGCGCTATACGCATCTGCCGCAGGTGGTGCTGGGGGCGGCGTTTGGCTGGTCGATCCCGATGGCGTTCGCCGCCGTGAGTGAATCCGTACCACTGAGCTGCTGGCTGATGTTCCTTGCGAATATTCTCTGGGCGGTGGCTTATGATACGCAGTATGCCATGGTTGACCGGGATGATGACCTGAAGATTGGCATTAAATCGACAGCGATCCTGTTCGGTCAGAACGACAAGCTGATTATTGGTATTTTGCAGGTAGGCGTGCTGGTGCTGATGGCGCTGGTGGGCTGGTTAAACGGGTTGGGACTGGGCTATTACTGGTCTCTGCTGGTGGCGGGCGCGCTGTTTGTCTATCAGCAGAAACTGATCGTTAACCGTGAACGTGATGCCTGCTTTAAAGCGTTTATGAACAATAACTACGTCGGCCTGGTGCTGTTCTTAGGCCTGGCAATGAGCTACTGGCATTTTTGATTTTGGCTTAGCCTGCAAAATAAAAAACCGGTCATTCCGACCGGTCTTTTTATGCTTACTCGCCCTGAGTGGCGCTCTCGATGGTCAGACGCACATCTGACGTGACCAGTTCGGCCAGCATCTGATAGATCTTCATCGTCTCTTCCGGTTCGGCATCTCCGGTATCGCTGATGAATCCCTCGTCACGCAGCGTCAGCACCAGAGAGCTGAACACGGCTTTATCGAAGAATTCCGGCGCGTTAATGCCGTGCAGCACTGAGAGGCGTTGCGCCACGGTGCGGCTTTCTTTCTCCAGCGTGCCACGGTTGATGGACGGGTTCGCGCTCAGCAGCCAGAAGGTAATGGCGTAGCGCTGCAACGTCTCGCGAGCACCTGCCGCCAGCAGCTGTAGCGTGCGGGAGCGGGCTGGATTGATATGCAGTTCGTCATCGGTCAGGGTGATGAGTCCCTGGCGCTGCATTTCGCTGGCCAGTTCGTCAATCACTCCGGCAAGCTCATCACGCTCCCAGCGTAAGAACAGCTCCGCTTTTAACATCGGGTACAGCGCATCAATATGCTGCTGCAACGCGGCGCGTGAAATACGACGATGCTGAGTCACAATGGCTGCCATCAACGAAGGCAGAACCAGCATATGCGCAATGTTATTGCGGTAGTAAGTCATCAAGACCGCCTGCTCGCGCGGCAGAATAATGATGTCACCGATGGTGTCTTTCTCGACCTCAAACTTGTTCATCTGCAAGGCGTGGTCGATCAGTTCACTGGCGCTCTGTGCCGGCACAGTCGAATCCGCAGCATACGGCACATTGCGCAGCAGGCTCAGGTAGCAGTCGAGTTGTTCGGTCAGTTGTTCACGGGTCAGAGAGCGCTGGCGGGAGGCCAGTAAAGCAGTACAGCACAGGTTCATGGCGTTGGCCGCGCCTGCGTTGTTAATGCGCACCATCAAATCGGCGGCAATGTTATTCACCGTCGGCGTCAGCCAGGCCGGGCGGATAGACTCGATAGGGTCAATAGATTCACGCCACTCCGGCACATGCTGGTTGAGGTAAGTCATCAATGGCATTGGTTCACCAAAGTTGACGTAGCCCTGACCCAGGTTACGCAGCTTGCTTAAGCCACGCAGCATTTGCGGCAGGCTTTCTTTCTCTTTCGTCGCGCCACGCAGCTCTTTCGCGTAGGTGCCCACTTCCATTACGTGCTCATAGCCGATGTAGATCGGAACGAGAGTAATAGGGCGCGTACCGCCGCGCAGCATCGCCTGAATAGTCATCGACAGCGTGCCGGTTTTCGGGTCGAGCAGACGACCGGTACGTGAACGGCCCCCTTCGACAAAGTACTCAACCGAGTAACCGCGGCTGAACAGCTCGCCCAGGTATTCACGGAATACGGTGGAATAGAGCTTGTTGCCCTTGAAGGTACGACGAATAAAGAACGCGCCCAGACGGCGAAAAATCGGACCCGCGGGCCAGAAGTTCAGGTTGATACCGGCTGCGATGTGCGGCGGCACCAGACCCTGATGGTACAGAACGTACGACAGCAGCATATAGTCCATATGGCTGCGGTGGCACGGAACGTACACGATTTCATGCCCATCATGCGCCAACTGGCGTACACGTTCAGCATTGTGAACGTTAATCCCCTGATACAGACGGTTCCAGGTAAAGCCCAGAATACGGTCCGTCAGACGAATCATTTCGTAGGAGAAGTTGGCGGCAATCTCTTCCATCAGCGCAATGGCATTTTGCTGCGCTTTTTCGTGGGAGATTTTTTTACTGCGCGCTTCATCTTCTACCGCACGAGCGATCGCTTTTGAAGCTAACAGCTTATTAAACAGATCCTGGCGGGCAGGGAGGCGCGGGCCGACAGCGGCCAGGCGCTGGCGAGCAAAGTGCATACGCGCCACGCGTGCCAGCTTCTGAGCGATGATCTTATCCGTCCCGTTTTCATCCGCCATACGGCGCAGAGAGACCGACGGGGAGAAGCGGACAAAACTGTCGCGACCCAGCCAGGACACCGCAAAGAATTTCTGTACGCCGTTTAGCATACGTAACGGCGGATTGACCTCGCCTTTCTCACGCCCTGGCGCACGGCCAAACATCACCGAAACCGGCACCATCTGCACATCCAGATCCGGATTGCTGCGATGCAAGTCGAGATAGTTGTGGAACAGCTTGATGGACTCTTCTTTCGGCGTGTAATAGGTGAATACACGCGGACCGCCGTGAATAAACACGTAGCGCGGTAACAGCGTTCCGTCTATCTCTAGTGGTTCCAGGGGATCGGGGAGGTCGTGCACCAGACATTGGGCACGCAGCGTCAGCAAGTCTGCTTTCGAATTGTACGGTAGGACGTACATAATGGGACGCGAAGTATCGAGTCCCAATTCCGGAGCAGGTTCTGCTGGAATAGACTTGCTTTTTACCAGGACGCTTAATGGTAAATTCAGTAATTTGTAGTAAATTCGTGGCCAGCCGGACATAAACGATGTAAAGCCTCTGGTTAATAATGCAAATGCGCTGCAAGGATATCAGAAAGTTTAGTGAATTTCTGTGGTATCCGGTCATACTTCGCGCTGCTTTGCCACACCCTGAACAAACGGGGTAACGTTACAATGACATTGACGCTAATAATGTAAAAAGGTTCTTTTTGATGGCCAATAATACCACTGGATTCACCCGAATTATCAAAGCTGCAGGTTATTCCTGGAAAGGTTTTCGCGCCGCATGGATTAATGAGGCGGCATTCCGTCAGGAAAGTGTTGCCGTCCTGCTGGGCGTCGCCATCGCCTGCTGGCTGGATGTTGATGCAATTACCCGCGTGTTGTTGATCGGTTCTGTGATGCTGGTGATGATCGTTGAAATCCTCAACAGTGCGATTGAAGCGGTAGTTGATCGTATTGGTTCTGAGTACCACGAACTTTCCGGTCGGGCGAAAGATATGGGGTCGGCTGCGGTATTGCTGTCTATTTTTGTCGCTCTAATCACCTGGGGCATCCTGTTGTGGTCGCATTTGCGATAAGGCTTCCACAACTGCATAAATCTCCTGTTTTTTGTGCAGTTTGCGGTTCCAAAATCGCCTTTAGCTGTATATACTCACAGCATAACTGTATATACACCCAGGGGGCGGAATGAAAGCGTTAACGGCCAGGCAACAAGAGGTGTTTGATCTCATTAGAGATCACATCAGCCAGACAGGTATGCCACCGACGCGTGCGGAGATCGCGCAGCGTTTGGGGTTCCGTTCCCCAAACGCAGCTGAAGAACACCTGAAAGCGCTGGCGCGTAAAGGTGTGCTGGAAATTGTATCCGGCGCATCGCGCGGTATTCGACTGTTGCAGGAAGAAGAAGAAGGGTTGCCGCTTGTGGGGCGCGTGGCAGCCGGTGAGCCACTTCTGGCGCAGCAGCACATCGAAGGCCACTATCAGGTCGATCCTTCACTGTTCAAACCGAACGCCGATTTTCTGCTGCGCGTTAGCGGTATGTCGATGAAAGATATCGGGATTATGGACGGTGACTTACTCGCTGTGCATAAAACCCAGGACGTGCGTAACGGCCAGGTTGTTGTTGCCCGTATTGATGACGAAGTTACGGTTAAGCGCCTGAAAAAGCAGGGAAACAAGGTTGAACTCCTGCCAGAAAACAGCGAATTCAAACCTATCGTTGTCGACCTGCGCGAACAAAACTTCACTATTGAAGGGCTGGCAGTAGGCGTCATCCGTAACGGTGAATGGCTGTAATTTTCTGTTGAATCCCTGTAGGCCGGATAAGACGATGACGTCGCCATCCGGCAACGTGCCCGGTAGCGCTGCGCTTGCCGGGCCTGCATCACATTATCCAGTACGTCTAACTTCTTCTCAGGCCCTCCTGTATGCCTTTCTTTACCTCTTCTGATAAAGCACTCTGGCACCTCGCCTTACCCATGATCTTTTCCAATATCACCGTTCCCCTGCTGGGACTGGTGGATACCGCGGTGATTGGTCATCTGGATAGTCCGGTCTATCTTGGCGGTGTTGCGGTTGGTGCTACGGCAACCAGTTTTCTTTTTATGCTGCTGCTTTTTTTGCGCATGAGCACCACCGGTCTTACCGCCCAGGCATTTGGTGCGAAAAATCCGCAGGCGCTGGCGCGCGCACTGGTGCAGCCGCTCATGCTGGCGCTGGGGGCGGGGTTGCTTATCGCACTTTTTCGTACGCCGATTATCGATCTGGCTCTGCACATTGTTGGCGGAAGTGAAGCGGTACTGGAGCAGGCCCGACGTTTCCTCGAAATTCGCTGGTTAAGCGCACCCGCCTCGCTGGCGAATCTGGTGCTACTCGGCTGGCTGCTTGGTGTTCAGTATGCGCGTGCGCCAGTTATCCTATTGATTGTCGGCAATATTCTCAACATTGTGCTTGATATATGGCTGGTGATGGGCCTGCATATGAACGTGCAGGGTGCGGCACTGGCAACGGTGATTGCTGAATATGCCACCTTGCTGATCGGCCTGATGATGGTGCGCAAAGTCCTGCATATGCGCGGAATTTCGCTGGCAATGCTGAAGCAGGCGTGGCGTGGCAACTTCCGCCGTTTGCTGGCGCTTAACCGTGACATCATGTTGCGCTCGCTGCTGCTGCAGCTCTGTTTTGGCGCTATCACGGTGCTGGGTGCGCGTCTGGGAGGCGATATCATTGCGGTTAATGCCGTTCTGATGACCCTGCTAACCTTTACCGCCTACGCGCTGGATGGATTTGCCTATGCCGTGGAAGCGCATTCGGGCCAGGCCTATGGGGCGCGAGATGGTAGCCAGTTGCTGGACGTCTGGCGGGCGGCTGCCGACAGTCCGGTATTGTGGCTATTTTGTTTTCGCTGGCTTATGCCCTGTTTGGCGAGCAGATTGTTGCGCTGCTGACCTCGCTGCCGCAGATCCAACAGCTGGCCGATCGCTATCTTTTCTGGCAGGTGGTGTTACCGCTGGTGGGTGTCTGGTGTTATCTGCTCGACGGAATGTTTATTGGCGCGACGCGCGCGGCAGAAATGCGCAACAGTATGGCCGTTGCCGCCACAGGATTCGCATTAACGCTGCTGACTTTGCCGTGGCTGGGAAATCATGGCTTGTGGTTGGCGTTAACCGTTTTCCTGGCGTTGCGCGGGCTTTCACTGGCCTTTATCTGGCGACGTCACTGGCGTAATGGAACCTGGTTTGCCTGAGCGGGATGGTTAAAAATTCCGAATAGTAAATAAAACCCAGAATCACTGACTACACTTATTCTCACGTCCAGCAAAAACAGCATGTGTCTGGACATGGCACTCTCGCTATTCACAACCTAACGATGAGGACTTGATGATGAATAAAGACGAAGTCGGCGGCAACTGGAAGCAGTTTAAAGGTAAAGTGAAAGAGCAATGGGGCAAACTGACCGATGATGATATGACGGTCATTGAAGGTAAACGTGACCAACTGGTCGGTAAAGTCCAGGAGCGTTACGGTTACGCGAAAGATCAGGCGGAGAAAGAAGTTAACGATTGGGAAAAACGTAATGATTACCGCTGGTAATTAACCCTTCCCTCCTGAGAGTACAAGGATGTACGCTCTTCCCGCTTACCTAGCGCCCAACTTTCTTCTTTACCTGAATCGTATGGTCATGCTGGCACTCGCCAGGATGGCGGCAAGATTCAACTTCCACACAGGCCGGACACAGCCCGTGGGCTTCAATAACGTTATGCCGCAGTGCAAAGCCCATTTTTGCTGCTAGTGTATGCATGATGTCTTCCACGCCTTCCGCACACTCTTCTTTTACCACGCCACAGCGGTCGCAAATGAACATTGCTGAACTGTGGGTTGGCTGATCGAACAGATGACAAAGCACATAGCTGTTGGTGGATTCCACCTTGTGCACGAAACCTTGTTCCAGCAGAAAATCGAGCGCACGATATACGGTAGGTGGCTTAGCCTGCGGCTCAGTTTCCCGCAACAGGTCGAGCAGGTCATAGGCGCTGATCGCACCTTCCTGCAGGCTCATCAGGCGCAGTACTTCGAGGCGTTGTGGCGTAAGCCGCACGTTGCGTTGCGCGCAGAGTTTTTCAGCTTGAGCCAATAACTCTTGCGTAGTGGTTTTGTCCATTTGGCGCCTCGATTTGCGTGGAAGGTTAATCCCTTACTTTAACATGTTCTGCTTAAAACACCGAGATCCACCGTGGTGTGCTATACCTGACGCATCGCAATACTGGAAAAAAACCATGAAAAGACCCGATTGTATTCGCCACTGGCGTGAGGTTGAGGGGGCTGATGACTCCACTTATCCTGACAGCGATGAGCTATTTGCTATTGGCGCGCCGCTTGCCCGCAAGTTGGGGTTAGGACGACTCGGCATTCATCATGAACGCCTGCCGCCGGGTCGGCGTACCTCGTACCCGCACGCCGAAAGCGATGAGGAAGAATTTATCTACGTGCTGGAAGGTTATCCTGAGGCCTGGATTAACGGGTATTTATGGAAGCTGGAACCGGGTGACAGCGTCGGTTTCCCGGCAGGTACAGGCGTGTGCCATACCTTTATCAATAACACCAGTGAAGAGGTGCGCCTGTTAGTCGTGGGTGAGGCGAACAAAAAATACAACCGCATTTATTATCCGCTTAACCCGGTCTATGCCGCTACACGTGAGGATCGCTGGGTCGACCATCCGCCGCAGTTTTTTGGATCTCACGACGGAAAACCGGGGCGTAAATAGCTTTTGTTTAGGGTCAGGGGGAGTGAGCCGCGAGGATGTGGCTCACTATCGTAACGGTCTATGCTATAGTAGCGCCCCTTTTTTAACCGGATGCTTGAATATTCGCCATGCTGCCTGAATCTCAGTCTACCGCTTTTCCCGCTCATCGTTTTTCTATCGCGCCGATGCTCGACTGGACGGACAGACACTGCCGCTACTTTTTGCGCTTACTGTCCAGCCAGACGCTGCTCTATACGGAGATGGTAACCACTGGGGCAATCATTCATGGTAAAGGCGATTATCTGGCGTATAGCGAAGAAGAACATCCGGTCGCATTACAACTGGGTGGGAGCGATCCTGCGGCGCTGGCGCAGTGCGCAAAGCTCGCTGAACAGCGGGGCTATGACGAAATCAATCTCAACGTGGGTTGTCCTTCCGACCGCGTACAGAATGGCATGTTTGGTGCCTGCCTGATGGGGAATGCGCAACTGGTCGCCGATTGCATCAAAGCGATGCGCGACGTGGTGTCGATTCCGGTAACGGTGAAAACTCGTATCGGCATTGATGACCAGGACAGCTACGAATTCCTCTGCGATTTCATCAACACGGTATCTGGCAAAGGCGAATGTGAGATGTTTATCATTCACGCCCGCAAGGCCTGGCTGTCCGGGTTAAGCCCGAAAGAAAACCGCGAAATTCCACCGCTGGATTATGACCGTGTTTATCAGTTAAAGCGTGATTTTCCGCATCTGACGATGTCGATCAACGGCGGCATTAAATCGTTGGAAGAAGCGAAAATTCATCTGCAACATATGGATGGCGTGATGGTGGGGCGTGAGGCGTATCAAAACCCAGGCATTCTGGCGTCCGTTGACCGCGAGATTTTTGCAGCTACCACCGAAGATACCGATCCAGTCGCCGTGGTGCGTGCCATGTACCCGTATATTGAGCGTGAACTGAGTAAGGGAACCTATTTGGGACATGTGACACGCCATATGTTGGGGCTGTTTCAGGGCATCCCTGGTGCCCGTCAGTGGCGTCGCTATCTGAGCGAGAATGCACATAAAGCCGGGGCAGATATTAACGTTCTGGAGCACGCGCTGAAGCTGGTGGCAGACAAGCGTTAAGTTTTCACCAAAAGTTAGTTAATTTCACCACGCCCTGCGCTTTGTCGCGGGGCGTTTTCTTTATAAATCAACGCATTATTTTTGGCATGTTTCTTGTAAAGCAATGGAGAGAATTTCATTTCGGGAGAGAGCCATGCTGGAACTACTTTTTGTGTTTGGATTTTTTATCATGCTGATGGTCACCGGCGTATCTTTGCTGGGCGTTCTGGCCGCATTGGTCGTAGCCACCGCCGTGATGTTTCTGGGCGGACTATTTGCCTTGATGATTAAACTGTTGCCCTGGCTGCTACTGGCTGTTGCCGTGTGGGTGATCAAGACGATAAAAGCGCCAAAAGTCCCACAGTATCAGCGCAATAACCGCCGGTTTTACTAAGGTATTGAGCGGTACGTCACAACCTGCAACATTGCCTTTAGAACCAAATAGGAATTGATTATCAAATCTGTCACTATTGCCAGGTTAACGAATTCATCGAGCTGTACCCTACATACAGCCGAACTAAAAAAAGAAAGGGCTTCCTGCGGGAAGCCCTAATTCTTTCCCCGTCATAATTCAAACTCCAGGTGTGTTGGCTGCTTTCATTCACCCCAGTCACTTACTCCAGTAAGCTCCTGGGGATTCATTCCATTGCCGCCTTCCTAGAGCTTGAATTATTTAGGGGAAAATGATGGCGTTACGGAATCAGCAAACTCGATCCCTGCGTGGCCCGGCTTTCCAGTACTTCATGAGCACGCTGTGCATCGTGCAGTGCGAACGTCTGACCAGGTGCGACATCCACTTTGATCACTCCGCTGGCAATCAGCGAGAAAAGCTCATTGCTGGCTTCGGTTAATTCGCGGTGATTGGTGATGTAACCCTGTAGAGAAGGACGGGTCACGTATAGCGAACCTTTCTGGTTCAGAATGCCTAAGTTCACGCCAGTAACCGGCCCGGAAGCATTACCAAAGCTGACCATTAGTCCCCGGCGCTGCAAACAATCCAGCGAGGCTTCCCAGGTATCTTTCCCCACCGAGTCATACACCACCCGCACTTTTTTACCGCCAGTTACCTCTTTCACTCGCTCAACAATGCTCTCTTCACGATAGTTAATGACCTGCCATGCGCCAGCCTGCAGCGCAATTTGCGCTTTTTGCGCACTGCCGACGGTACCAATCAGCTTCGCACCCAATGCTTTTGCCCACTGGCAGGCAATCATGCCGACGCCGCCCGCAGCCGCATGGAACAAAAACGGCTCATCAGGTTGAATTTCATAGGTTTTACGTAACAGATAAAAAACGGTTAGCCCTTTAAGAAACGAGGCGGCAGCTTGTTCAAACGAGATAGCGTTAGGCAGGATGGCGGCTTTATCGGCCGGAACGTTATGCACTGAGCTGTAGGCTCCAAGAGCAGACTGGGCGTACACCACGCGATCGCCAGCTTTAATGTGTGTCACTTTGCTGCCAACTTTGCTGACTACGCCGGCAGCTTCGGTACCTAGACCGCTGGGCAGGGAAGGCGGTGGATAAAGACCACTGCGGATGTAGGTGTCGATATAGTTGATCCCAATCGCTTTGTTCTCGACCTGGATTTCGTTTTCCGCCGGGTCTACGGGCGTAAACTCCACCGCCTTGAGTACATCAGGGCCACCATGCTTGTGAAATTCAATACGTGTTGCCATGCTTCCTCCAAAAGAAATGTGGTAATCTTTCGACCCAATCATTATCTCGGTAACTCCATTCACTATGGCAGGAAATAAACCCTTCAACAAACAACAGACTGATGCTCGTGAGCGCGATCCCCAGGTCGCCGGGCTGAAAGTACCGCCGCACTCGATTGAAGCGGAACAGTCGGTGTTGGGCGGTTTAATGCTGGATAACGAACGCTGGGACGATGTCGCCGAGCGTGTGGTGGCGGAAGATTTTTATACCCGTCCGCACCGGCATATCTTCACGGAAATGCATCGCCTGCAGGAGATGGGAAAACCCATCGATCTGATCACGCTGGCAGAGTCGCTGGAAGTTCAGGGACAACTGGACAGCGTCGGCGGTTTTGCTTACCTGGCTGAGTTGTCTAAAAACACGCCAAGTGCGGCGAACATTAGCGCTTATGCGGATATCGTCCGCGAACGTGCCGTTGTTCGTGACATGATTTCAGTTGCGAACGAAATCGCGGAAGCCGGTTTTGATCCGCAAGGGCGCTCCAGTGAAGATCTGTTGGACCTTGCAGAATCCCGTGTCTTTAAAATCGCGGAAAGCCGCGCTAATAAAGACGAAGGCCCGAAAAATATTACTGACGTGCTCGACGCCACCGTCGCGCGTATCGAGCAGCTGTTCCAGCAACCGCACGACGGCGTCACCGGGGTGAACACCGGTTATGACGACCTCAATAAAAAGACGGCTGGTTTGCAGCCGTCAGACTTAATTATCGTCGCCGCGCGTCCGTCGATGGGTAAAACGACATTTGCAATGAACCTCGTCGAAAATGCGGCGATGTTGCAGGATAAGCCGGTTCTTATCTTTAGTCTTGAAATGCCCTCAGAACAGATCATGATGCGTTCCCTGGCCTCGCTCTCACGCGTAGACCAAACCAAAATTCGTACCGGTCAACTGGATGATGAAGACTGGGCGCGAATTTCCGGAACAATGGGTATTTTGCTGGAGAAACGAAACATCTATATTGATGACTCCTCCGGCCTGACGCCTACGGAAGTGCGCTCGCGTGCCCGTCGTATCGCCCGTGAACATGGCGGTATCGGACTTATCATGATCGACTACCTGCAACTGATGCGCGTACCGTCGCTCTCCGACAACCGTACGCTGGAAATTGCAGAAATCTCCCGCTCGCTGAAAGCGTTAGCGAAAGAACTGCATGTGCCGGTGGTGGCGCTGTCGCAGCTTAACCGCTCTCTGGAACAACGTGCCGACAAGCGTCCGGTCAACTCGGATCTGCGTGAGTCTGGCTCCATCGAGCAGGATGCCGACTTAATCATGTTTATCTATCGTGATGAGGTTTATCACGAAAACAGCGACCTGAAAGGGATCGCAGAAATCATTATTGGTAAGCAACGTAACGGCCCGATCGGAACGGTTCGCCTGACGTTTAACGGACAGTGGTCGCGATTCGACAACTATGCCGGTCCTCAATATGACGATGAGTAATTTCTAAGGAATACAAATGCAAGCGGCAACTGTAGTTATTAACCGCCGCGCTCTGCGACACAACCTGCAACGTCTGCGTGAACTGGCTCCAGCCAGCAAACTGGTTGCGGTTGTGAAAGCGAACGCCTACGGCCATGGTCTGTTAGAGACCGCGCGAACGCTCCCCGATGCGGACGCTTTTGGTGTCGCTCGTCTTGAAGAAGCCCTGCGCTTGCGAGCGGGAGGGATCACGCAGCCCATCCTGCTGCTGGAAGGATTTTTTGATGCCTCCGATCTGCCGACTATTTCCGCGCAGCGCCTGCATACTGCCGTCCACAACCAGGAGCAGCTCGAAGCCCTGGAAGCCGCTAAACTGGCTGAACCCGTTACCGTCTGGATGAAGCTCGACACGGGTATGCATCGACTGGGCGTACGCCCTGAGCAGGCCGAGGCGTTTTATCAGCGCTTAACACAGTGTGAAAACGTGCGCC
>OAUF01000699.1_pt1 | contig 18849 bp, 15 predicted proteins | sample 1495111 | NCBI WGS metagenome assembly OAUF01 (sample SAMEA2580002, study PRJEB22360) | human gut metagenome | reverse complement strand
GGGAATCGCGGCTACCGCCAGACTGATGGAAATCATAAACATATCCAGCGGCTCTACGCTCTGGATGAGCCCCATGAGAAAGATCACCGCGCAGATTGCCAGCGCGCCGATGCCCAGCACCTTGCCCGTGTGGGCCAGCCGCTTTTGCAGCGGGGTCTGGGGCGCTTCCTCCGAATGGAGCATGTGGGCGATTTTGCCTACCTGTGTTTCCATTCCGGTGGCAACCGCCACGCCCACACCGCGCCCGGCCGCAACGCTGCTGCCGGAATACAGCATGTTCCGGCGGTCGCCAAGCGGCGTTTTATCCCCGCAGACAAGCTCCGCCGATTTTTCCACCGGCAGGGATTCGCCGGTGAGCGCGGACTCCTCCGCGCGCAGGTTGTGCGCCTCCAGAATGCGCAGGTCGGCCGGTACAAAATCGCCCTCCGTGAGGAACACGATATCGCCGGGAACGATCTCTTTCGAGGCGATTTTAACCCGTTTGCCGTCGCGCATCACCACCGATTCGGGCGAAGTGAGCTTCTTCAGCGCGTCGATCGCCTTTTCAGCGCGGCTCTCCTGTAAAACGCCGATCACCGCGTTGACGATGACGATGAGCAGAATGATAATAGGGTCTATGTAATCACCGTCATGCCGGAACAGGGAGGTAAAAAATGAAACCGCCGCGGCAATCAGCAGAATAATGACCATAAAGTCTTTGAACTGCTCCAAAAACTTTGCGATGAGGCCGGGCCGTTTGCCCTCCCGCAGTTCGTTGTGCCCGTATTCCCTTTTCCTCTGTTCCGCCTGCGGTACCGTAAGCCCCCGCTTGGGATCTGTTTTCAACTGCCGGATGCATTCCTCTCTGGACAAGCTTTGCCACTCCAAAACAAATCAACTCCCGCTCTGATTTTCAGGCTTTCGCCCGCACCTGCCTTTGCATTGGTTATATATATTAACCCAGGTGGACGAAATAGAACTCTGCGCGGAGATTTGTCGGAATTCACCGGAAAACAGAATAAAACCTTGCAGCTCACCGTAAAATGCGTTTGACCACATTTGAAAAACCGGAATTTCCTTGACAAACAACCGAAAAGACCGATATGATGAATTAGAATAAAACAAATTGAACGAAGAGGGATGACCCCTTCAGAAAAGGTGGTACAGCATGAACAAAAAACAGATTGCGGGGCTGATTGCAGCCGCGCTCGTATTTGTGTTTGTCTGCGGCTCCAGCATGGTGATTCGCAGCTTTGCGGCGCAGCAGGAAAACAACTATTTGGATAAACTGCTGAAGGCGTCTGAGGACGTTTCCAAGGATTTTCCGGCCAGCCCGTTCGTGGGGGTTGTTTCCGTGGAGGGCACCATTCAGGCCTCTTCCTCTGCATCCTCCCTGTTCCCGACGGAGGGCTACGACCATAACAGAACCCTGAAGCTGATCGACAGCCTGGAGGCCGAACCGAACAACAAGGGAATCCTTCTCTACGTCAACTCGCCGGGCGGCAGCGTATACGAGAGCGACGAGCTGTACCAGCGCCTGCTCAAATACAAAGAAAACACCGAACGCCCGATTTGGACCTATATGGCGAACATGGCGGCCTCCGGCGGGTATTACGTTTCCATGGCGTCCGACAAGATCATCGCCAACAGCCAAACCTGGACCGGCTCAATCGGCGTCATTATCTCCTTGACGAATTACAAAGAGCTCATGGATAAAATCGGCGTTAAGAGCATTCTGTTTACCAGCGGAAGAAACAAGGCCATGGGCAGCTCCGAAATTGACATAACCGACGAGCAGCGACAGATTTTTCAATCCCTTGTGGATGAACCGTACAACGCCTTTGTGAGCATTGTGGCAAAGGGCCGCCATATGGACGAGGCCAAGGTGCGCGAGCTGGCGGACGGCAGAATCTACACCGCCCGGCAGGCGAAAGAAAACAAGCTGATCGACCAGATTGCCGGCTACGAGGACGCACAGGCGGAATTCCAGAAAGCGCTGGGCGGCGACGTGGAGTTTTATACTCCCACTGATTCTGCTTCGCCGTTTGCCTCCCTTTTTGCCATGGCGAAGGACTACACCCGCAGCGACGCAGACAAGCTGGCCGACCTGATGGAAATCAAAGAGAGCGGGGTGCCGATGTATTATGCAGCCATTGGAGAATAACGCAGCCACCCCCGGCGGATTTTTCGTGCGTCTGGCGGCGTACCTGATCGATCTTCTGCTGATCGGCGCGATTCTGACGCTGACGGTTCGCCTGCCGCTGTTGCTGGTGCAGATGCTGAACCCCGCCTCGTGGTTTTTGAGCCCCATCCTCTTCCGCTTCAGCCCCTACGATATTTTTCTGTATCTGGCCGGATCCGCCTATTTTATCGTGATGACCTACCTGACCGGCGCAACCGTGGGCAAGCGCCTGATGAACCTGCGCGTCGTCGCCTGCGACGACAGCAAGCTGACCTTTGTCAACGTTCTTTACCGCGAAACCATCGGGCGTTACCTTTCCTCCCTGCTGTTCGTCGGGTACCTGATGATCGGCGTCAGCGAAACAAAGCAGGGACTTCACGACCGCCTGTGCGACACCCAGGTGATTTACACCTGCAAATGTCGGCCCGTCGTCTATGGAAAAGCCTCCCCGGTTTATGGATACGGCGCGGCCCCGGCCGCCGCTGTTCCCTCCGCTCCGGTTTCGTACCGCCCCTACGGGCAGGCAAAGCCCGAAGTCGCCCCCGAGCTGCCGGAACAGACACAGCCCAATGCGCCAGAGCCGCCAACCGACACACAGGAGCGGGAACCGAAATAACGCGAAGCAACGCATCGCAGGCAAAAATGCCCCCATTCGTCAGACAGGGAATCCCTGTCTCTGACGAATGGGGGCATTTTGCCGTATGCCGAAGCATTCTTTCCATTATTTCCGACCGCCAAAGGAGAATGAACCGGGGGATGCCGGGCTGTTCCCTGCGGCAAGCTGCATGTTCCGGCATGGCTGCAAGGCAGCGTATTTTGCCCGCGCCGGGCAGGGAAAGGCAATCGAACTGTATGCTCGGCTATGGATGCAGACAGCCGGCTTAAAAGGTCAGCTTTCTGTTTCTGGCAGTCACTTCCCACTCCTCGGTAATATTGCCGTTTTGCGCCACCGAAACAGCGGGATACAATGCAGAAGTGGGGCAGATATGGGTTGGAATCACGTAGAAAACGGTGCCGATGGCGGGAACTTCCTTTGTGTGCTCGGGATTCATTTCAAATACCCAATGCTCCTCACTCTGGAACAGCGCATGTGCGCGATCGAACCCCGCAATGACGCCGCGCACCCCCGCCGGATCGGCGGCAATCCCTTTATACCCCAAATCCAAGGTGAAGAGTCCGGGAGCCGGGTGACTGATCACCCGTGTCAGAATGGCCGCGGCGGGCTCAAAGGAGAGATCGGGCAAATTCTTTTGGTAGCCCGCATCGTCGATGAACGCGGTTCCGGGCGAAAGAAACCATTGGGTAACCAGCGCATGGCATGGGAACGACGGGGTTCCGCCCATAATCATGGTGCCGCATTCGATCCCTTTTTTTATTAACTCGCCCTGAATCTCTTTCACCCGCAAATCAGCTTCGCGCACCTGCTTCAAACGGGCTTGGAGATCGCTGTTATTGTGGTTTCCATCATAGCAGTGCATCCCCTTCAGAGAAAGGCCGGGCAGCCGCGCGGCTTTTTCATAGAGCTGCTCCGCTTGCTGCAAAGGGACGCCGGTACGGTTCATCCCCATATTGACATCGAGCAGCACGTTTATTTTCATATGTCTTTGCACGGCATGCCCGCTGAGAATAGAGAGCTGCTCCAGATCATCGCCGATAGCCCAGAACCGGGTTTTGGGAAAGGCATTGATCAGCTCGAGATACCGTTTTCTATTGGGGCCGATCAGAGGGTAAGCCAGAAGGACATGATCCGCGCCGGCCGCGGCCGTCATCTCGGCCTCCGCAATCGTCGCGCATTTAAACCGCCGGATTCCCATCCCGAGCTGGAGTCTCACCATTTTCTCCATCTTATGAGATTTAACATGGGGCCACAGCCTTTGGGCTCCACCGGCCATTTCAATGGCCAGCCGGGTGTTTTGAACGATGGTGTCCTTATAATAAATCAGAGCCGGACTGATCATTTCGGAAGGATCGTTCAGTTCAAATACTGTACTCATAAAACCAGTCCTTTAAATTTCAAATATGAATTCAATCTCTACGGGAATGTTTCCGGGCAGTTCATTTACCCCAATCGCGGAGCGGGCGCCCACGCCGTTTTCACCGTAAAGGTCTTTGAAAAGCTGAGAGGCACCGTTGGCTACGATGGGCTGCTGATTAAAATCGTCGGCACTGGCTACAAAGGCCAGCATTTTGACAAGACTCCTTACCTGATTCAAATCGCCCAAATAATCGTGCAGAACGCTCAGTGCATTCAGGGCACAGATTCTTGCGGCCTCCTGCCCCTGCTCCACAGAGCATTCTTTCCCCAGCTTGCCCTCCAGCACAGGGATTCCCCCGCGAGTGGCCCCCTGGCCTGAAATATACAGCAAATTTCCCACCTGCTTCACCGGTTGATAGATTCCGCCTTTCGGAGGCAGCGGAGGGAGCTCCAGACCGAGCTGTTTCAAAGTATCGTACACATTCATGCAACTCACATTCCTTTCGGTTTATCGGATGATGTTTCCCCGGCACATCACATGCCGAACATTGCGAAACGCAGTGATGTCCGTTAAGGGGTCACTTTCCATGGCGATCAGGTCGGCGCTAAGTCCCGGGCGGATCGCCCCGGTTTCTTCCGAGAGCCCCAACGCTGCGGCCCCGTTCGCCGTTGCCGCCGCGATCAGCTCCGGTATGGTGATCCGGCAGCGATGATGCAGGATTTCCAGCTCCAGCCATGTCTCATCAAAATACGTCAGCCCACATCCCGCATCCGTACCGATCACGGGAAGCATGCCGAGCTGAATCAGGCGCTCAAAAATACGGCATTCGCGCTCCTCCTGCTCCAGCAGAAAGGCTTCGCGTTCGGTGCGCTCCGCCTCGCTTTCTCTGCAGTGATCAAATATATGATAATTGTTTGAAATCCCGATCATAAAGTAGCGGCTGTCATTTTGGAACTGCTCCATTACTTTCGGTTCATAAACTCTTTCGAGCAGTCCGTTCCCGCGGTTGCGGACAAAGCAGGCGCAGTGCTCGATACATTGCACCCCGCCGCACATCGCGTTCACAAAGCCCTCCGTCGTAAGGCAATGGGCAAAGGTCGGCAGGCTCCAGTGATGCGCTTCGTCGGTCATCGCCCGAATCTGCCCGGCGGTATAGCTGGTCTGCTCCGGCGTTGAGCCGGGAGTCATCTGGCCGCCGCTCACAATGATCTTGATTGCGGTACATCCGGCCTTTTTTCTGCTGCGCACAGCCCAGATCATATCGTCCAGCGAATCTGCTTCCGAACCCGGAATAAAATGCAGATGCCCGCCCGTGATCGTAATGGGAGGGCCGGCGAGCACTGTCCTGATACAGTTCCAGCGTGCGGTAGCTTCCCCCCGCGTCGCGCGCCGTGGTTACGCCGGAATATAGGAGGGTTTCGGCATTTTTTGCCGCGCGCAGAAAGCTGATTTCCGGGCTTTCGCTCAAATACCGCTCACGGGTATTTTCAGCCGGCTCAAACTCCAGGTGCACGTGAGTATTAATCAGCCCGGGGAGCACATAGCACTCGCCGTAATCCAGCAGTTCCGCCTGCGGAGCTGCTCCCTGCAGATGAAGCCAGTCCCCCGTTTCCAGGATTCTTCCCGCCCGAATCAAAATACCGGTTCCCTCATAGCTCTGTTTGTCCGTGCTGTATACGGCCTTTGCCTTTACCAGCAAAAGGTCATCCTTCGTTTCTTTCATCATTGCACCGTCCTTTGTGGCATTTACCCTTTGACTGCTCCCGCAGTCATTCCCTTAATGATATATTTTTGCAACGCCATTGTCAGAATGATCGCAGGGACGATCACGACAATCGTCGCGGCCAGCATTCTGCCCCAGCGGATATCCGCTCCCGAAACAAAGTACTGCAGTGATACCGGCAGCGTTCTCGTCTTTTCTCCGCTCAAAATCAAAGCGAACTGGAAATTGTTCCATGAACCCAGAAAGGAAAGTGTTGCGCATGTGACAAGGCCCGGCAGGCTGACCGGCAAAATCACGTTCCAAAAGCATCTCTGCCGGGTGCAGCCGTCTACAATGGCGGCTTCGTCCAGCTCCTTGGGGATGTCGGCAATAAAGCTCGACATAATCCACACGATCAAGGGCAGAGAAAGCACAATGTGGCTTAAAATCAGCACGGAGTAGGTGTCGATCATTTTGAGCTTGGAAAAAAGAAAGTAATAGGGCAGCAAAAACGAAATGCTGGGCAAAAGCCTGGCCACAAGAATGGAGGTGGAGGTTTTGCGCATATGAAACCGCGCGATGGAGTATGAGGCCGGCACCCCGAGCAGCAGAGAAATGGCGGTGGAAGCAAACGCGACAACGGCACTGTTCACCATGTAGGCATCGTAGTGCTGTGTTTCAAAAATGTATTTGTAATGATCCCAGATCGGAGTGAAGCCAAACAGCTGCGGCGGCATGATATATACCTGCGACATGTTTTTCAGGGAAGAAATAAAAACGAAATACAGCGGAAGTAAAACCGGCAGTACAACAACGAGCACCAGAACGTATAATCCGATTTTACCTGCTGCTTTTTTTGCCTTGTACACGGTCACACCTTCTCCTCCCATCTTTTTTTCATATTAATAATCACAATACTGATCACCAGTACGATCAGGAACACCAAAGTCAGTATTGCGGAGGATTCTCCAAATTTATAATAAGAGAATGCGGTTTCGTAAGCATAGAGATTCAATGTGCGCGAAGCATTGGCCGGCCCGCCCTTTGTCATGGCATAAATCAAATCGAAGGATTTGAAAATATCGATGAAGCGCAGAAGAGCGATGGAAAAAAGCGTCGGCATCATCATTGGCAGAATCACCCGGAAAAAGACCTGAATTGAATTGGCCCCATCTACATGGGCGGCTTCGATCGGGTCATTCGGCAGGGAACCGAGCCCCGCAAGACACACGATCACCACCATGGGAGTCATCTGCCAGACTTCTACCGTTGCAATCGCCGGAATCACCGTATCCTGCGCAGAGGTAAAGGTTGACGGGGGCAGCCCGACGGATTTGAATATAAAGTTCATAATGCCGCTGGAAGGCTCGTAAAAAAGCATCCACATCAGGCCAACCGCCACGGGGGCCATCATGTAGGGCAGAAGAATGGCCGTTTTGGCAAGCTGCTTGCCGCGGAATTCACAGTTTAAAATCAGCGCGATGGCAAGGCCCAGAACGGTTTCCAGAATCGTTGCCAAAAAAGTATACCAAAAGGTGATTCCGCACGACGCCCAGAACTCGGAGCTGGCGAGGATCTTTGCGTAGTTCTGCCCAAAGTTAAAGCGGGGGCCCGCTCCGCTGAGCAGGTTCCATTCGGTCAGGCTGAACGCAAAGGTTGCTCCGATCGGCAGTACGATCATCGCCATCATAAAGACAAGTGCGGGTGCGGCAAAAACCCATTTGATGTGCCTGTCGATAAATTTGCTCATGATTCCACCTCAAATAGTATTCGGGATGGGAAAGACTCTCGCCTTTCCCTCCCGGGTTCAGCCGTCAATAGGTATATTTGTCGCCGTATTCATTCGAGTTTTTCAGCAGCTGGTCAACTTTTTCAGCAGCCGTTTTGGCTTTGGCCTCAATATCCTTTCCCTCTCCCTTGGTTTCAATGGAATACACCACGGCTTCGCCGATGGCATCCCTTGCCTCTGTGACAGAGGTCAAACGCGGAAGTCCGTAAGGATTGGTGGTATCGCTTTCGTTAATCACGGAATAGGCCTTCACCATATCGGCAGACATAGCGTCTTTTACTCTGGAATCATTCCAGATCGAGGAACGGAAGCTGGGCATGCCCTTGGGGGTGATATATGCCGCCACATCCGATCCGGCGACAAACTTCATGAACTCCCAGGCGGCATCCTTGTTTTTGGAGCCGGAATAGATCGCCGAGCCCCACACAACCTGCTTGTAAGACTGGCGCCCGGTGGGGCCCTCAGGGATCGGCGCAACGCCGACTTTATCATAATAGGCTGATTCCGCTTTGTCTGTCAGGGTTGCATACAGTGCGTTGGCGTCGATGGCCATAGCGACTGTGCCGGAATTAAACAGCTGAGTCATCTGAGAATAGCCGGTGGTCAAAATACCGGGAGGGCCGTATTTCCCCAGCAGCTTGCCATAGAATTTGATCGCATCGACAGATTCGGCGCTGGCGATATTTGATATAGCTCCCGCCGTAGCCGAACAGGAAGGGGGAAAATTGAGAGGTCAGCGCAATTTTTTCACCGCGGCAGGCGATGGCATAGAGGTTGTTGGAGGGATCATTCAGCTTTTCGCAAACCTGCAGAAGCTCCTCGTAATTGGTAGGCGGGGTCAGCCCCTTTTGCTCAAACAGGTCGGTACGGTAATACATGAGCTGAACAGAGGAATACAGCGGCAGGCAGCCGATGGAATCTGTGCCGGACAGGGTGATTTGCTCTTTTGGTGCGGTAAAGTCGGACCAGTTTAATTCCGGGTCATCCAGATACGTGTCCAGTGGCTCGATCCATCCGTTTTTTCTGTAGGGAGCCATATCCTGCAGGGGGCTCAGCAGAAACACGTCGATGGTGGAAGAGCCGGACAAAAACTCCGTAGTCGTCTTCTGGCGGAGCTCCGATTCTCCGTAAAGCTCCAGGTTGACTTTGATTCCCGTTTTGTCTTCAAAATCGGAAAGGTATTCCTGAATGCCGTCGGAAACCTGTGCGGTCATGCTCACCACGCGGAGCGTTGTGCCTGCGTACGGCTTTTCCGCCTGACTGCCGGCAGCGGATGACGCCCCGCCCGACGGGGAAGTCTGTCCACAGGCGGCCAGTCCCAGCACCATGGAGCCGGCACACAGCAGCGATATCACTTTTTTCATAACAATCCTCCTTCAAATTCGGCGAACCCACTTTTTCGCTTTTATTTAGATTATACCAATAAAAAATCACAATAAAATAAAATGTATTTTGTTATTTTGTTCAAATATTCAGAAGTATTTATAAAAAATCACACAGTGTCTCTCTCAAGAGAGATACTGTGTGATTAAATCCACAAACCCTATTCATATATTTGGAAAGACAGCACAATATTCAGATTCTCAGTTCCCTGTTCTGGCGCATCTGCCCGGGGCTGATTCCAAAATACTTTTTGAATCTGCGGCTAAAGTAGGATTCGTTCGGGATTCCCACCCTCAGCCCGACCTCGTACACCTTACAATTATTGGATAAAAGCAGAACCCTGGCCCGTTCCATCTTGATCCGTTCGCAGTATTCATTATAGGTTTCTCCCACCTCTTTTTTGAACAACGAACAGAAATACGTTTTGTTCAGGCAGCAGCGGTTCGCCGCTTCCGCCAAAGAGATTTCTTCCTCCGCATGCTCCGCAATATACCTTTTCAGCGTCGCGATTTCCGGGTGGGTCGTTTGACCGCACGCCGCTATTTCAATCAGCGAATCGACGGCCTGTAATAGGATCTGAGCCAGCTGCTCCAGATCTTCCGCATGAAAAAAGCTGAAGAAATAATCGTTTTCACCGAGCAGCTCGGGCTTTGATTCTTCCTCACTGAGTGGGCCGTAGCCCGAAATAAGCGCCCACACCCCCGACACGGCCGCCTTGATCGAATACTGCGAATACATCTGCGATTCCTTTCCGACTTTTTGGAACCATTCGCGAACCGCAGCCGCCGCCCCCTCCCGATTGCGGTTGTCGATCATGGACTGCAAAGAAATGACCAGAGAAGAAACCACAACCTTTTTCTTAGGCACAGATTCGGCGGGGCAAAGCAATATACTTTCCTTCCCCGTGAAAAAACAGTCCGACAGCCGTTCCCTGGCCAGCGCATAGACCTTTGGCAGCTGCCTGAAATGCTCGAAGGGCTGCGATACTGCGCAGGAGCATGTGATATTCAGGTGCGTTTTCAGCACAGAATTGATTTTATGCCAATACTGCAGAATCGTTTCGAGATTTGCGCAGCGGCAGTCCGGGAATCCCAGCAAAATCATCCGCTCGGGCGGAACCGGCTGCCGGTTTTCGTAAAACGGCAGTTCCTGAAAGAACTCCTCCAGAATATTATCGATGGCGCAGGGCGTAAGATCTTTGCCCTCCGGCTCCGGCACTGAGGCGGCATCCATCACGCAGCAGCAGACGATAAACTGGCTGCAGACTCGCGCCCTGGGACTGTACTGCAAAAACAGCTTCTCCTCCTGCTGGGACCGGATTCCATTTTGCAGTATTCGAGAATAAAACTGCCGTATTTTCTCCGGGGATTTCTCACTTGATTCCGCCTCGCTTCCGGTTTGGCTTTTATCCTGAGCAATTGTCTCCTTCAGCTGACCCAGCAGCTTCTTGAGGCCGTCGGCCGAAAGCGAAAGCTTCAGAATGTAATCGTCCGCTCCCATTTTCATGGCGTTTTTTACCGCTTCCACTTCATCCAGACAGCTTAACACAATGATCTTCGTGGCAAAATGATTCTCCCGGATATAGCGGATCAGCTCGAAGCCGTCCATGTCCGGCATCTTGAGGTCGGTGAAGATCACATCCGGCAGGCAGCGATCGATTTCAGAGATCGCCTGTCTGCCGTTTTCGCAGGCGCCGATGACCTGAAACCCGTATTCCTCCCATCGAATGGTTGCGCTAAGTCCAACCCGTACCATCAGCTCGTCGTCAACGATCAGAACCTTTAAAAGTTCCCTCATCCGTATCCTCCCCTTTGCCCTTCCCCGGATATGGCAGACAAATGGAAACCGTGGTTCCCCGCCCCGGAGCGGAAATCATTGAAATTCCATATTTTTTGCCATACCTTAATTTCACCATTCCATCGATGCTGCTCAGCCCCACACCGGTTAATGTCTTTCGGGAATCTGCGGAGCTCCGCACATGCTCCAGCACGCTTTTGATCTGCTCTGGAGCCATTTCCGTACCGTTATTGTGCACATCCAAAAACAGGAGGCACCGCTCCTGTCTGGCCCGGATGGTGATTGCTCCGTTGTGCATTCCCTCGATCCCGTGAATCACCGCATTTTCCACAATGGGCTGCAGGCAATACTTAAAAACCGGATATTTGTAAAATTGCTCCGAAACCTCTATTTTCAGCTCGTATCGATGCTTTAGCGTCCAGTTTTTGATTTGAATATAAGACCGCACGAGTTCCAGCTCTTTGGAAAGCGGAATCTCCTCTTCCCCGCGGCGGATCGCATTTTCCAGCACACCGCCCAAGCAGGCGATCATATCGGCGATGTTACCGGCATTCGAGGCCATCGCCGACCACTTGATGGTGTTCAACGTGTTAAAGAGAAAATGCGGGTCGAGCTGGGCACGCAGGGTTTCGTACCGCATTTTTTCTTCCAGCGCCTGTTTTTCCAGCGCAGCGGCGGTCATTTCTTCGATTCTCGCCGTCATCTGGTTGAACTTTCGCTCGGCATCCGGGATGCTGATTATTTTTTCGGTCTGCCGCCCTACCGGAACATTTCCGATTTGCATGAGCGTCATCTTTTTGAGGATTCTGTTGTAGGGCCGCATGATATAAATCAGCATCAACGCACAAATAACCAGTGCCGCCAGCAAAACCAGCACGCAGATGGTATAGGTATTGTTGCGCATCAGTTCGATCTCCCGCGTGACGCTGGACCGGGGAATCAGATTCAGCAAAAGCCAGTTGTCAAACGGGAGAGGGGTGGAGGTCAGCACATAGCTTTCTCCGCTTTCGGAACGCACCACCGTATATTCCGAACGGTTGGCCGAAAGCGAGCGAATGTTCCAGGAGGAAGTCAGGTGAAAATACGCCGCATCAAAATAGGGCCCGTTGCTGTAAATAATGTTGCCGTCCGAATTGACCAGGCCGGTGGAGGTCGCTTCATTTCCGACCCAGTTTTGTCTTAGATTGTCACTCAGCAGCGATACCACCGCAACTCCCAGCTCCTGCTGCGAATAATAATCGTATATTTTACGGCAGAACAGGATGTGGCTGCTGCTGTTGCCGGATCTCGCGACCAGCGCGCCGGTCGAATCGTCGTAAAAATAGGGCGCCCTCCACAACGCCTTCTGATCCGAGGCCAAAAATTTGGTAAACCAGGGCTGCCGTCTCAGGCCGTCAATCAAAGCCGAAGAAAACTGATACCGGTTCCCCACCCCATCCAGCACACTGTACAAGCTGCCGTCGTTCCCCAAAATAATCATGTGCATTTGGTAATCAAACAGCGTGTTGCGGTAATTGGTTATGATCGCTTCCAATTGAGTGATGCGGTTCAAATCTTCGATCGAATAATCCAGAAAACTGCTTTTGGGGTTTCCTCTCGCACCGGCCGCAAGCATTTGCGTGATGCTTTTGTTCGTGCTGGTGATGGCCGAAATCTTCTGCACATCATACAGCATGTTGGAAATGGAAGCCTTGTCCTTGGAAAGGTTGGCTGAAATCAAGGTCGTCGTCTTTTCGATCAGAAGTTTTTCACTGTTTTGAAAAGTGAGGCGCACAACAGAAATAGCGACAATGCAGATCGCCAGAGACGAAATCAGGATGATGCTCCACCAGCTGTGCAATATTTTATGCAACACCTTTTACTCCCCTTCCCCACGGGTGACTGATCGAATCCGCTTTATAGACAATATTATAGAATAAAACTCATAAAAGTTCTACAATTTTTCCGTTTTGTGTAGAAAAGTGTCTGTTTTTCCCCATTTTGCAGCCGCTATATTCCCCGCGCAAAAAATGGGACGCAAATACGAATCCCCCATAGGGTCGTCAGGTAAGATTCTGTCGCCGGGCGATAAAAACCGCTCCCTTTGTGACTGTGCCCGCAACGGAATAAGCCGGCGCCTCACCAAGCGCAAAGCTCCCCCACTTCTTAACACAAGGCACCATCACGCCTGCCATACGGCGGGTATTCCTGTGCCCCTTCTGTTTATTTCAGGAAAATCTGGAAAAAATAGCTTCCGGTGATTGGAAATGAATTTATGGAAAAAACGAAAAGCACAGGAAGAAGGTTGCCCGGCAGGCCGGGAAAAAAAATCGGACGGCAGGGAGCTGACTTTCTCTTTGGAAGAAAATCTGGCGGCTCTCCGCTCCGTTTTTGAATCGGACGATATGATCCGGTTCCGAATGCTGGAAAACAAATCGCAAAGGGCCATACAGGGCTGCGTGATTTACGCGGAGGGAATGATCGACCATCAAATTCTGGACGAGTACGTCATCGAGCAGGTGATCAGCAGCGATGTTCCCCGCTACACGCGCAGCGACTACTTGGAGGAACTGCAAAAAAAGGCGCTCATCGCCAGCAATTTGTGCCTTGCGCAGAAGCTTGAAAAAATCACGGACGCGGTGCTGGTGGGAAACGCGGTGCTGCTGCTGGACGGCTCCCCGAAAGCAATCATTATTCACTGCAAAAATCTGAAGAGCCGCGCCGTGGAAGAGGCCAGCTCGGAACAGGCGGTGCGGGGGCCCCGCGACGGCTTTACCGAGCAGCTTTTGGTCAACCTGTCCCTAATCCGCAGGAGAGTAACCTCCGCCGATCTAAAATTCCAATACAGATATATCGGCAGGGTCACGAAAACAAAGGTGTGCATCTGCTATTTGAAAAACATTGCCTCCGATCAAATCGTGAAAGAGCTGGAGCATCGTCTGAACGAACTGGATATCGACGGAATTGTGGATTCCGGGTATATTCAGGAGATGATCAAGGATTCCCCCTTCTCCCCCTTTGACACAATCGGGTATTCCGAACGCCCGGATTCCATTGTGGGCAAGCTTCTGGAGGGCCGGGTTGCGCTCGTCGTGGACGGCAGCCCGTTTGTCCTGACGGTTCCCTTTGTTTTTCCGGAACTGTTTCAAACCCCGGAGGACTACTACAACAATTTTATTTTTGCTTCCTTTAACCGGCTTCTGCGTATTTTCGGCGCGGTTTTGGCGCTGTTTGTGCCGGCTATTTATGTGAGCCTGACAAATTTTCATCAGGAGCTGCTGCCCACCCCCTTGCTGCTCAGCATTGCGGCGGGGCGCTACGACGTTCCCTTCCCCACCGTGATCGAGGCCTTTCTGATGCTGATTGTTTTTGAAATCCTGCGCGAGGCGGGCGCCAGAATGCCCACCGCAATCGGGCAGACGGTCAGCATTGTCGGCGCTCTTGTACTGGGGGAGGCCGCGGTGGACGCGAAATTCATCGCCCCCTCTATGATCATCATTGTTGCCCTGACGGGCATCTCCGCTCTGATGAACGCCAAAGTGCAGGGCGCTATTTTGGTGCTGCGCTTCGTCTTTTTGATTCTGGCCGCCTTTATGGGGATTTACGGCGTTATTTTCGGCGCGCTGTGTCTTGTTACCCACCTGATGAGCATTCGCTCCTTCGGCGTTCCTTATATGCTGACGGAAGGCTCCATCCGATATGAGGACATCAAAGATACCCTCATCCGCGCGCCGTGGTGGTATATGCGCCTGCGGCCCCAACTGATCGCGTCCAAAAACAGAACGCGGATGGGACGGCATGCAAAGAAAGGAACGTAGGATGGCCTGCAAACGGAAAATTATTGCTCTGCTTCTCATTGTTCCGCTGCTTACCAGCCTGTGCGGGTGCTGGAACTACCGGCTGCTCGAGGACATGGGAATCGTGGCGGGAATCGCGATCGACAAGGGAACAGACGATACATTCGAGCTCACCATGGAAATTGCGGAGGCCAAAAGCGGCAAGGAGCGGATGGTGGATTCCCACATCATTCACTCGTTCGGAAACACCATTTTCGACGCCGTCCGGGACGGCATCTCCATCATCGGGAAAAAGCTGTACTTCAGCCATACGCAGGTCGTGATCGTGAGTGAAGAGATTGCCCGGAACGAAATGATCGACGTGATGGATTGGATGAACCGAGACTCGGAAACCCGCACCGACATTGAGTTGTTTGTGGCAAAAGGAATGCCTGCAAAGGATATTTTGATGGTAGAAAACCCCAGTGACAATATTTTATCCTTTACTCTGGAGTCCATGATCGAAAATGAGACAAACTTATCGAAGTCCAGAAAAACACAAACCTGGAGATTCGCAAACGATCTGGTCTCCCCGGGTATTTCCCCGCAAATCCCCGCTGTAATGCTTTGGGATGACAGCGAAGGGCAAACCCCCATGACGGAGGGAACCGCGCTGTTTCACAATTCTGCCTTTGTCGGCTTTTTGGATGGAGCCGATACCAAGAATCTTCTTTTTGTTCAGGACAATATCGATGGGGGACTTTTGACGTTTCCGCTAAATTATCAAGGGGAGAAGATATCCGTTTCGCTGGAGATTTTTGAAAATCAGACAAAGCTTGAAACCGTCTGGGCCGACTCGGTTCCGGAAATCAGCATCACAATCAAAACAGTCGTGGCTCTTGACGAACTGCAGGGCACGCCCGGCGAAATTGACGGGAAACTGATTGCCGCGCTGGAGCAGGCCGCAGAGGTATATTTGAAACAGCAAATCGAAGCGACGATTCGTCTGGTTCAGAACCGTTATGCCTGCGATACGTTCGGATTCGGAAACCATATTTATCGCACCGAACCTCGAAAGTGGAAAAAAATCGAGGCTGACTGGGATACGATCTTCCCAAAGCTGAAAGTAACCGTGTCCCCGAAGGTCGCTCTGAAAAACAGCGCGACTCATGAAGGAACGATCTCCGGAGGTGGCAGTTAATGTTTGCTCTGGTTTTGCTCGGGTATGCATTCATTGTGCTGATCGATACCGTTCCGATTTATAAGGACGGAACCCGCAGGGAATTCTGGGTTTCGGCGGGCCTGTTATCGGTTTCTTTGATTCTGGCGCTTTTGCTGTCTCTGGGAATTGACCTCCCCAGCCCGGCGGATCCCCTGAAAGAGGTCATTACAAAAATTTATGGCTTGTAGCGCGAGGACGGTATATGAATCAAGAACGCATCGCAAACCATCACCTTTTCAGCATGGTCGTGCTGTTCGTCATCGGCAGCTCACTGATCGTGGGCGTGGCGGCGCAGGTGGAAATCGACAAATGGATTTCGATTCTGATTGCTTTGGCCGCGGCCGTGCCTACGGTAACGGTATATATGAAGCTGCTTTCCCTGTTCCCGGGGAAAAATCTGTTCGATATTCTGATCATTGTTTTCGGTAAATGGGTAGGACAGCTCTTCGTTTTGCTGTACACGTGGTACGCCTTTCACCTGGGCGCCATGGTATTGTGCAATTTTGGCGAATTCGTAAATATGATGGCAATGCCGGAAACCCCAAAGATCATGCCGATCCTGCTGATGGGTATTTCGTGCATTTGGGTTGCAAAGGAAGGAATTGAGGTTTTGGGCCGCAGCGCTTTCTTCCTGCTGCCCATTCTCATTGCCATCATTTTGATTGTTCAGCTGCTGTGTATCCCCCAGCTCAACCCGGAATTTTTAACCCCGATTCTGGCGGATGGATGGAAGCCCGTATGGAACGGCGCCTTCTCCACCTTTGCGTTCCCCTTTGCCGAAACAATTTTGATCACCGCAGTTTTATATTGCCCGGTCAATAAAAAAGCTCCCTACAGGCCCTTTTTAGGTGGGCTGCTCTCAGGGGCGGCCATTATTCTGGCCGTCACCCTCCGGAATCTTCTGGTTCTGGGAGCCACCTTAAAGCAGCACCCCTACTTTCCTTCGTATATAGCGGTGGGCAGAATCCGCATCGGCGACTTTTTACAGCGCATGGAAATAACGGTATCGATCGTTTTCGTGGTTGGGGCGTTTGTCAAAGTCAGCGTGTGTTTGCTTGCCGCCGCCATCGGAGTCAAAAAACTGGCCGGCCTGAATCATTACCGCCCCGTCGTTGTGCCCATCGGCATACTGATGATTCTGATGGCTCACGGAATTTATAAAAACACCATGGAAATGGTGGAATGGGCTTTCGAGATTTATTCTTACTACGCGCTGCCCTTCCAGGTATTCCTCCCATTATTATTGTTGGCAATCGCACTGATTTCCAGACACAGGGGTAAAATGACGAATGCACAGCCTACCTCTTCATAATATGGAAAACCGCTGACACTGCCGCAATTTGCATTTCTCCGCGCGGCGGGCCGGTACTGCCAAAAGAGACATGCTTTTGCACGGTTCGGTCTTTCCTTTCAGGAAAGGGTATGTGGAGGAAAGGGAGAAGCCTTCGTCCCTTCTCCCCGACCGGCAGCCGTTCATTTTCTGCCGCTCTTTTCCACGCGTCTGCTGTCCTCCGTTTGTTTTGTCTTCCTATCCTCATTTGAATCGAATGTGGCACACTTTCCTAAAATGCAAAAGCAAATTATTCTGCGAATTATATAATTTGTTTGAGTTTTTTTGACTTTATTTGTAGCTCTTATCTTATTATAAAATTTACATAGGAATATCGTTTTTACCCCGCTGTATGATTTGACCTGATCTTTATCAAGCTATATAAAATTCCGTCACTTGCCATAGAAAAAGCCATATGCAAATATCAGGTTATTTGTATTAGACAAACAGATCTTTTCCTGTTACAATGAACGAGATTGTTTAAAATGCTGCCTTGTTTTTTCGCGGCTTTTGATCCTCAGGCTTGTGAGCCCGGCTGTTCGGTATTGCTGAGGAAGCCCTGAAATTGATTTTTCTGTTTTCTCAAAGGCCGAACCCGATGATACCGCGGCAAGACCGGTTGTTCCCTCCTGTGCCTCTCTTTTTGGCACTGTTATTTTGCCGATTGATTGAATTACTCATAAAAACGCGGCGTTGTTTTCGTGGACTGACGACGGAACGCGCCGTAAAAATTGTGATACAAATGAAAGGAAGATTCTTATGAAATGTCTCATTATTGATGTTGTCCATAGCTCGATTGCGGAAGAACTCGGCAAGTACATGCAGGTTGACACCCACATGCTCCCCTCCCAGCAGGAGCTGGCCAAACTGATTCCCGATTACGATGTGCTGGTCATGCGCGTTGACCCCGCCATCAACAAGGAGATTCTGGACGCAGCCAAGAACCTGAAGGTTATCGGCGTTTGCTCCGTCGGTCTGAACCACGTTGACCTGGAGACCGCCAAGGCAAAGGGCATTCAGGTATTCAACGCCCCCGGCATGAACGCAAACGCCGTGGCAGAGCTGACCCTCTCCAAGATGCTGGATATCGCCCGCCACACCATTCCCGCGGACGCGGACGTTAAGGTAAACAAAAACTGGGATAAGTACAAATTCGTCGGCAGCGAGCTGAGAGGCAAAACGCTGGGCATTCTGGGCTTTGGCCGCATCGGGCGCCGCGTAGGCGAGCTGGGCCGCGCTTTCCTGATGAACGTAGTGGCTTACGATCCCTTCCTGAAGCCGGAGGATTTTGAGAAAGAGAACGCCAAGGGCATGGATATTGATGAACTGCTGAAGGTTTCCGACTATGTCTCCATCCATATTCCGCTGACCCCGGACACCAAAAATCTGTTCAACGCCGAGTCGATTGCCAAAATGAAGCCGAATGCTGTGGTGCTGAACATGAGCCGCGGCGGCATTGTCAACGAACAGGATATGTATGAGGCCCTGAAAGCCAATAAAATCGGCGGCTATGCCACCGACGTAATGGAAAACGAGCTGGCAGCCGGTGGGCTGGGCGAGGGCGCTTCCTTTGATTCTCCCCTGTTCGGGTGCGACAACTTTATCGTCACTCCTCATCTGGGCGCTCAGAGCGTGGATGCTTCCCGCGACATCGGCGTATTCATTACCGCGAAGCTGAAGGAAGCTTTGAACCTGAAATAAGCTTGCGAAATCATTGGCGGCAGAGTCTGCCGC
>OAUF01000666.1_pt1 | contig 19814 bp, 15 predicted proteins | sample 1495111 | NCBI WGS metagenome assembly OAUF01 (sample SAMEA2580002, study PRJEB22360) | human gut metagenome | reverse complement strand
GGGAGAAGCGTTTCACACTCGAGGCCGCCATTAAATCCGCGTCCAGCGCGACGATCCTGTCATCCTTCCGGGCGTATTCCAGCAGCAGATCCACATAGGTATCCCGCAGCCAATGCTCCTCCAGCTTCCCCTCAAACGGCTGATTCATTTTACGCTCCCTCCTTTTCCAGCTCGGCGACCGCCACTTTCCACATTTCTTCGGTCAGCTTCATATTGTGGGAGGAGAGTTTTCCCTCTGAAAAAGAAGCCCCCTTGCCCTTGATCGTGTGCAGCAGGATCATGGAGGGCTTGCCCTGCGCGCGCTTGGCCTGCTCCACCGCGCCCACAATCTCATCGGTGTTGTGGCCGTCGATCGACTGCACATGCCAGCCGAAGGCACGCCATTTGTCCTCCAGCGGCTCGAGCGGATTGATCTCCTGCGTATAGCCGTCGATCTGCATTTTATTGTAATCGGTAAAGGCGACGAGAGAATCGAGGCCCCTTCCGCCCGCAAACATGGCGGCCTCCCAAATTTGGCCCTCGTCACTTTCGCCGTCGCCGATGATGGTATAAATCGTATTCGGCAAATGGTCCATCTGAACCGCGAGCGCCATTCCGACCGCGGCGGAAAAGCCCTGCCCCAGCGAACCGGTGGTCATATCGATGCCGACGGTGCGCCGCATATCGCAGTGGCTGGGGAGCATGGTGCCGGGGCGGTTCAGGGTATCGAGAAGCTCTACGGGGAAATAGCCCTTCAGCGCCAGCGCGGCATACAGGGCCGGGCCGCCGTGCCCTTTCGAGAGCACCAGCCGGTCGCGCTCCGGCCAGCCGGGATTTTGCGGATCGATCTTCATCAGCCGAAAATACAGCGCCGCGAGAACCTCGCAAATGGAAAGACTGCCGCCGACATGCCCGACACCGAGCTTCCCGATTTCCTCCAGCGTCAGCCTGCGGATGACATTGGCCTGCTGCTGCAAATCGATTTGTTGTTCGCTCATCTTTCTCCTCCTATTAGAATCACAGTATGGAACGAAGCAGCGCCGTCACCGTCCGCTCGTTCATCTCCGCCGGGGTCAGCCGGATGATCGCCGCCTCCAGCCCGACCCGCGCGATCTGTTTGATGTCTTCCTCCCGCACCCCGACCTCGTGCAGCCGCGTGCGCATGCTCATGCTGCGCATCAAATCTTCCACCGCCTGCGCCAGCGCCGGAACGTCGGCAAACCCAAGCCAGCCGCACAGCTCACGCATTTTCTTCTGCTTCTTTTCTTCGCTGACGCGGATAAAAGCAGGCAGCGTGATGGAGCACGCTTCGCCGTGACTCAGCCCGAATTCCACCGTCAGTGGGAAGCTGACCGCGTGAATCCCGGTGGTGCGGGTCTGGCTGAACGCGACGCCCGCGAGCGTACTGGCCAAGCTCATGTTTCGCCGGGCCTGCGCATCCTGCGGGTGATCGTACGCCGTTTTGATATTGTCCAGAATCAGCTTCATTGCGCGCATGGCAAGCATGTCGCACATCGGCTGTGATTCCCGGTTCCAGTACGCTTCAATCGCGTGGCAGAACGCATCCATCCCGGTGGAGGCCGTGACCGCCGCAGGCAGCGTGTGGGTCAGGGTGCTGTCGACCAGAGCGATATCCGGCCAGAAAAGCGGACTGAGCATAGGAACCTTCTTCCCGGTTTTACGGTTGGTGAACACACCGACATTTGTTACCTCGCTGCCGGTGCCCGCCGTGGTGGGAATGCAGATCAGCTGCGCTTTGCGGTGTTCCAGCTGTTTGGTTCCGCCACCGTAATAGTCGTAAATGCTGCCCGGATTGCTCACAAGACAGGCAACCACCTTTGCTACATCCAGCGAGCTGCCGCCGCCGAGGCCGATCACGCACAGAGCGCCCGTTCCCCGCGCGGCCTGCGCCGCCGCATCCACACTCTCGCAGGAGGGGTTCGGCTCAATTTCACTAAAATACGCCACTTGCCTGCCGCCAAGACCTTCGCCGATTTTTCGGGCAACTCCGCTTTGATATAAAAATGGATCTGAAATCACCAGTACGCTTTCCCCCTTGACCTGATCTCCCGCGTGAAAAGCTGCGCCGTCTTCAAAAATGATTTTGGTCGGCATCGTAAACTGAAAAACCGTATCCATGCTTTCTCCCCTCACATTCAGATAACGCTTTTAACTGAATCGCGTGTTTTGCCGCAATCCCGTCGTTCTACTTTTGATTTTAGATGCCGCCAAAAGAAAAGTCAATTATTTTTTAATTGTTTTAATTAAATAATTTCACCCGCTTTTTGTGCTTTTTTACCTTCTGATTTTTTTGACAGCGATTTGGCCAGACCCTGATGCGGCTTATTTATTGAAACCGTTCCAAAGCACTTCACGCTTCTGAATTCCCGATTCGTTTTCTGATTATCCTTAAAAACCGGCAGTACAGCTGTGCTTTCTTTGGAAAATGAACTTTTGTGGGCCCCTGCGTTCCACCCAGTTCCCACAGGACTGCCGGCAGAAAATTCGTGTTGCCGGAAATGAGACTTCTTCTCATCCAAAAATTTCAGCTTTGATTTAGTCGTTTTATAGATTGACATTGATCCCCGCCTATATTACTATTTAATTAAACTTGTTAAAAATAGTTTCAATCCACGCGGCAAGGTAAAGCGACCGGCGTTTTGCAGTTCGCTTAATTAACATTTGGGAGGCCGTTTATGAGCATGGAAGAACTGCTGTTCGGGCTGCTTTCTTTTGTCACGCATGTCGTCGAATCGATTACGGGGTTTGGCTCCACCGTGCTGGCACTCCCGTTTGGAATTGCTATTGCGGGCGTGTCGGTCGCGGTGCCGGTGCTCTGCCTGCACGCGTGGCTGCTTTCCGCCTATGTTGTCGCGACGGATTTTCAAAAAATCCAATGGAAGCAGTACGGCATTGTGATGCTGTTCGTGCTTCTCGGCCTGCCGATCGGCATGTGGGCGTTCTCCGCACTGCCTGAAATGGTGCTCAAATCCCTGCTGGCGGTTTTCATGATCCTCGTCGCCGCAAACGGAATCCGTCAGGGGATAAACAAAACAAAATCCGCCGACGCCATACCGCAGGGCTTTCGCAAATACATACTTTACTTTCTGCTGTTCCTTGGGGGTGTTGTTCACGGTGCTTTTAGCTCGGGCGGCCCGCTGCTGATCATCTATATCACGCGTACCATTCATGAAAAAAGCAGGTTTCGTGCCACCATGTGCTCGTTTTGGTTCAGCCTGAATTTGATTTTGCTGATCCGCTATATTGCAACCGGCGTTTTCACTGGAACAGTTCTGCGCATGAGCCTGATCACTCTGCCGTTTTTGGCGGCCGGTATTCTGCTCGGCACCTGGATTCATCAAAAAATTCCGAACCGGCACTTTCTGCTTATGGTATATATCATACTGCTTTTGTCGGGCTGTTTTATGGCCTACTCCTCTCTGCCGGCACTGATCGCCGGGTGAACAAAGAAAGTGAGGCACAAATCATGCAAGCCTGTTGGAATCATACCTCCTGGATTCTGCGTCATAACGATACCATTCTGCTCGAGTCCTCGCCGCAGCGGCCGATGATCTATGTGGGAGTCGGGCAGGAAAGCGTTGAGATGTACCGCGGCAATTTCAAAATAGAGGATTACTTATTGGAACGAATGCCACTTCGCGTCACCGTGGCCGAAGCAACGGATTCCGGCTGGACACTGGATTTGGAAGGGCGGCTTCGCGTTCAGGTGATGCTTCAGGGCGAGCTTGCGGAGCTGTCTTTTGAACAGCTCGATCCGGCCATCAACCGTTTTTGGCTGCGTGTGTGCGCCGACGCAGACGAATCCTGCTACGGCTGCGGCGAGCAGATGTCTTATCTGAATCTGCGCGGCCGGCACTTTCCCCTGTGGACGTCTGAGCCCGGCGTGGGACGCGACAAAACAACCTATATCACCTGGCGCTCCGACGTGGAGAACAAGGCCGGGGGCGACTATTACAACACCAACTACCCGCAGCCCACCTACGTTTCGTCCCAGAAATACTACCTGCACGCGGACTGTACCGCCTACGCAGATTTCGACTTTCGGAACGCGCTGTTCCACGAGCTGCAGTTCTGGGCGGTGCCAAGCCGCGTTCGCATTGAAGCCGCCGACAGCTGGGAGAACCTGCTGTATCTGCTCAGCGAATTCTTCGGCCGCCAGCCGCTGCTGCCCGACTGGATTTACAACGGCGTGATTCTCGGCGTGCAGGGCGGCACCGAACGCGTCTTTTCCCTTGCGGAGCGCACTTTGCAAAGCGGCGTTCCCCTGGCCGGAATCTGGTGCCAGGACTGGGCTGGGAAGCGCGAAACCTCGTTTGGCAGACGGCTGCAGTGGGACTGGAAGCTCAATGAGAAGATGTACCCCGGCCTGCCGGAAAAAATCCGCGAATACAAGGAGCGCGGCATCCGTTTTCTGGCTTACAACAACGGATATCTGGTGAACGATGGCGAGCTGTATCAGGAAGCAAAAGCAAAGGGCTATCTCGCTCTTGCCGCGGATGGCAGTGATTATCTGGTGGATTTTGGCGAGTTTTACTGCGGCGTAGTCGACCTGACAAATCCCGAAGCCTTTGAGTGGTACAAAGACTGTATCAAAAAACAGATTCTGGCTCTGGGAATCGACGGCTGGATGGCCGATTTCGGGGAATATCTGCCCACCGACGTCAAACTGTTCAACGGCGTTTCCCCCATGCTGGAGCATAATCACTGGCCCGCTCTTTGGGCGCGCTGCAATTATGAGGCGGTCGCGGAAAGCGGAAAGCTCGGCGAAGCCGTGTTCTTTATGCGCGCCGGAGCCACAGGCTCGCAAAAATACTGCCCGCTGCTCTGGGCCGGGGATCAATCCGTGGATTTCAGCAGGCACGACGGCCTTGGCACCACAATCACGGCCGCATTGAGCGCGGGAATGTGCGGCTGTGGGCTCAGCCACAGCGACATCGGCGGTTACACATCGCTGTTCGGCAATCGGCGCACCAAGGAGCTGTTCCTTCGCTGGGCGGAGATGGCGGTGTTCACCCCCGTGATGCGAACACACGAGGGCAACCGCCCCGATGAAAATTTTCAGGTATATGACGACGAGGACGCACTCCGGCAATTCGCCCGGCTTGCCAAAATCCATGTGGCGCTGAAGCCTTACCTCACACAGCTTGTGGAGGAAAACGCGGCGCGCGGCCTGTCTGTACAGCGCCCGCTGTTCGTGCATTATCCAGAAGATCGCGCGGCCTATCAAATCCAGACGGAGTATCTGTTCGGCCGCGAGCTTCTCGTCGCCCCGGTTCTGAAAAAAGAGGCCTGCAAATGGCGGGGATACCTGCCGCAGGACAGCTGGGTGCATTTGTGGAGTAATACGGAGTTCGGCGGCGGAGAGCATCTTGTTGACGCGCCGATAGGCTGCCCGCCCGTGTTTTATCGAAAAGAAAGTGAGTACAAGCGCTTGTTCCGCGGGCTGGCAGAGCTGTAATGCAGCATTCACAAGCCGGTACGAAGTGATTTTTCCCGGGAAAAAGTCTGCGGGGGAACGGTACAATCCGCGGGCACGAAGCATCTATCGCGCACAATCGCAAGGACCAACGAAAGGTGGAATTGTTATGTCGGAATATCAGGTGGCCTATTTGCCCATTGGGGTGCCCACGTTTCATCTGGAAAGCGCTCAATCCGAATTTGAAAAATCAGTCGGACTGCTCACTTCTTTATCGACTCAGGTGGTATGCCCGCAGAACATGCTGCTGACGATCGAGGAGCTGAACGCGTTTTTGGATACGATCTCTCCCCAGCTTTTGATCATCCAGAATATCACCTTTGCCAATGCAGCCTACGCAAGCCAAATTCGCCGTCGCTTCTCCTGCCCCACCCTGCTGTGGACACTGCGGGAACCGGTGATCGACGGCGGGCGGCTGCGCCTGAATTCTTTAACGGGCGCCTATTCCGCCGCAAACGCCATGCACGCGCTGGGCGACGATCGGTTTTCATATGTATTCGGCGCGCCCGAGGAGGAAGCGGTAATTCATCAAATCCGCGCGTTCCTGCGTGCCGGGAAGGTTTACCACAAGCTCCACTCGCTGAAAATGGCGGCGGTGGGCCATACGCCCCAGGGCTTCGGCTTTGGCCGCGCACTCGATTCGGAGCTGCTGCACACCTTTGGCGTTACGCTCGAATCCATTGAAACGCGCGAGCTGATGGAAAAGGCCGTGAGCTACACGGAGGAAGAATGCGCTGACTGCCGCAAAGCCGCCGAGCAGGCCATGGTGGGGCTGGAAAACACGCCCGCCCAAAACCGCGACGCATTTGTGCGGCTGTACAAGGCCTATGACGACTATGTAAAAGCAAACGGGATCGGCGCGCTTTCTTCGCGCTGCTGGCCGGATTTTTTTACCGCCTATGGCACGCCGGTATGCTCCGTTCTGGCGATGCTGAACGACAATCTGGTTGCCGCCAGCTGTGAATCGGATGTTTACGGCGCGCTGTCGATGTACATCGGCACCCAGCTGACCGGTCTGCCGACCTTTTTCGGCGATCCCGTTTCTCTGGATGAAGCGGAAAACACCATTACATACTGGCACTGCGGCACTGCCGCCTGCTCTTTGGCCCGCACGGACACCGGCGCGCAGGTAGGGGTTCACCCGAACCGGAAGATCGGCCCCACGATGGAATTCGGATGCAGGCCGGCAGAGCAGGCAACGGTTTTTCGCGTGGGCCGAAAACCGGACGGAACCTTCCGGCTGTTGATTCTGCCGGGCCGCGCGCTTGATAAGCCAAAGCAGTTCTGCGGAACCTCTGTGGTGGTACAGCCGAAAGCCGACGCTCTGCGTGTGGTGGAAAGCAGTGTAAAAGCCGGTTGGGAGCCGCACTTTACCGTGATTTACGGAGATGTAAAAGACGAGCTGCTGGTGCTGGCCGATATGCTCCGACTTGAAGCAGAAGTATATGAATAAAGCGTCTTTCGATTTAAAAAAGAACAGCAGAAAGCGGTCAGGGCGAATGCCTTGACCGCTTTCTGCTGTGATAGAGTCTGAATTTAACAGAGTACCTCTGAACTTATGTTGCGGAGAGCGTTTTGAGGTATCAGCGATTTCCCCCATGCTGGAACAAATCTTCCATTCCGACAAAGACCTCCGCCGTCATCGTAATCCCCAGCTTATAGCAATGCTATAATATTTACGCAGCATTTGCTTTCGGGCATTTGTTGGTTGGGGGAAGCGGTGCCTTGCTTTGTGGGTTGGACGCCGCTTCCTTTTATTTTTCTTTGAGGTTACACAAGTTGGAATAGATCAGCTTAATACCAGCCCGTATCACCTCTGATCTCGACATCTTTGTCATTTTACAGCAGTAGTCAAGTGTTTCCAGCTCTTTGTTCGTCATCCTCGTTTCCACTTTTTGCTGCCGCGCATTACCAGATGGGGGCCGACCTGTGCGTGGACTCAAATTATCACCTCACTTATCGTCCTGACAATAATATATTATATTGTTGTATGGACGATAAGTCAATATAATTTTATTAAAAATTTCTTATTATAAAACTGTCTGCTGACACAAAGCCCCCTGCATTCTTCCATAAAGAATGCAGGGGGCTTGACATTCGTAAAAACAAAGCGCCGCCCCGGCGCAAATGGTGCCGGGGCGGCAAAAATGAGTGAGAAATACGGATTAGAACAACCCGGAAATGCGGCCGTTTTCATCCACATCGATGTTCTCGGACGACGGCTTCTTCGGCAAGCCGGGCATCGTCATCACGTCGCCGGTGAGAGCGACGATGAATCCGGCGCCCGCGGATACCTTCAGGTTCCTGACGGCGATCTCGAAGCCTTCGGGAGCGCCCAGAGTCTTCGCGTCATCGGTAAAGCTGTACTGTGTTTTCGCCATGCAGATCGGCAGATTGCCAAAGCCAAGCTGCTCGAGCTGCTGCGCCTGCTTCACGGCCGGGCCGGTCAGTACGGCGCGGCTGCCGTGGTACACTCTCTGCACAATCGCGTTGAGCTTCTCTTTGATCGACAGCTCGGCATCGTACACATAGCTGAAGTTGTTCGGGGCCTCGCACAGACGAATGACCTCTTCCGCCAGCTCTACGGCGCCGGCGCCGCCCTTTGCCCAAACCTCGCTGAGGGCAACCTCAACGCCCAGATCTTTGCACTTGCTGCGGATCAGGTTCAGCTCGGCTTCGGTATCGGTGGGGAAACGGTTGATGGCGACCACGCAGGGCAGGCCGTACACCTTTGTGACGTTCTCCACATGGCGGAGCAGGTTGGGCATGCCCTTCTCCAGCGCCTCCAGATTTTCGTTGTTCAGGTCAGGCTTTGCAACGCCGCCGTGATGCTTGAGCGCACGGGCTGTTGCTACGATGACAACCGCACTGGGAGCAATGCCCGCCATGCGGCATTTGATATCGAGGAATTTCTCCGCGCCCAGGTCGGCGCCGAAGCCTGCCTCCGTAACGGCATAATCGCTCAGCTTGAGCGCCATGCGGGTCGCCATGAGGGAGTTGCAGCCGTGGGCAATGTTCGCGAACGGGCCGCCGTGGATGAAGGCCGGGGTGCCTTCCAAAGTCTGCACCAGATTCGGCTTGATCGCGTCCTTGAGCAGAGCGCACATCGCGCCCTCTGCCTTGAGCTGAGCCGCGGTGACGGGCTCTTCGTTGTAAGTGTAGCCGACGATCATTTTGCCAAGGCGCTCTTTCATGTCGCTGATGGAAGAGGACAGGCACAGAACCGCCATGATCTCGGAGGCAACGGTGATGTCGTAGCCGTCTTCACGGGTAACGCCGTTGGTACGCGGGCCAAGGCCGTTCACAATGCTGCGCAGCTGGCGGTCATTCATATCGACAACGCGCTTCCAGGTAATGCGCTTGGGGTCGATGCGCAGCTCGTTGCCCTGATAAATGTGGTTATCCAGCAGAGCGGCCAGCAGGTTGTTCGCCGCGCCGATCGCATGGAAATCTCCGGTAAAGTGCAGATTGATGTCCTCCATCGGTACTACCTGGGCATATCCGCCGCCGGCCGCGCCGCCCTTTACGCCGAATACCGGGCCAAGGGAGGGTTCGCGCAGAGCGACAATCGCCTTTTTGCCGATTCGGCGCAGGCCGTCGGTCAGGCCGACGCTCGTGGTGGTCTTTCCCTCACCCGCGGGAGTCGGGTTAATCGCCGTGACTAAAATCAGTTTGCCGTCCGGTTTGTCCGCCAGATCGCTCAGGAGCTTATAGTCCACCTTTGCCTTGCCCCGTCCGTACACCTCCAGATATTTCTCGTCGATGCCCGCGGTCTTTGCGATGTCCCGAATGTCTTTTGCTTCGTATTGCTGTGCAATTTCAATATCAGATAAAAAGCCCATTGTTACAATTCCTCCTGATCCATTTATGAATTCGGCCCCCGAACGCCGTCATAGCCGCCACACACGGCCTGCCGGGCGTTTGAAACCACTCTTTATTCCAAAATACCACACCGAATTCCTCGTTACAATAACCAAATGACCGCAAAACGTCCAATTTGACGATAATAAGACGAAAAGCCATAGGGATTCCAGACGCTAAAACCGTCAAAAACCCAGCGGACATCCCGTTTTTAAGAGAAACCGAGGTATTTCAAACGAACTGCTCCGGCTCTTTCCTTACGTCGAAAACAAAAGGCTCATGTTCAGAAATCCGCGCCAAAAAGGACGAATACAGCCAAACGGGCAAGTTCCGGGGGTGGAAACGTACTCATTTTCAATCGATGGGAACGCGAATGTCAGGAAAGAAAAGACACCTGCGCCACCATCAGCCGAACGGGGGAATCCCCCTTGTTCCGAATTTTCACAGCTACGGTGGGCGCGCCGGCCTCCGTTTGCAGACGGGCTGCGTCGCGCGGTGAAAGAGCGACGGTCTCCCCTCCTGCACCGAGCTCAGCGGCTCCCTGCACACACCAGCACAGCAGAACGCTGCGGCCCGGTTCGCCGCTTTGGCAGCAGAATTCCGCCGTCTGCCCCACGCCGACAATCAACGCAAACGCATTGCCCCGGCAGACGCCCTTTCGGGTCATCAGATTATAATCCACAACCTTTCCGCGGCTGCGGGTCTCCCACGCGCCGTCAAACGCGGCGCATTCCAGCTCCCGCAGAATTACCGGCGTTTCGCTTCCCTTATAAAAAAGGGAAAGCTCCCCCTCTACCGGCGCGATGATCCGGTCGTAATCCGGCAGAGAGGTAAAGTTTGATTCCTCAAGCTCCACCGTGGCTGAGCTCAGCCGAAAATGAAAGCTGCGGTCGGCATACAGCGCGCCGGGCGGGTCGATGGCGATCTGCGTTGTTTTCCCGCCAGACCACTCGCTCACCACAAAATCCTGCGGTGTGATCTTCTCCAGTTTTGTCATTTTGTCCCACTCTCCTTCTGTAAAACAATGTGAATAAAGACGCTTTTCTCACACTATATCCGCTCTCTCGTCTAATAAACGTCACAAAGGAGGGCGTTCCATCGAAAAAGCCTGTTTCGGTGGTTGCACTTGCCGAAATCTTCTATTATGATTGTTTTGTAGCCGATTCCGTTGCCGGATTCCCGTTCTCAGCGCGGATTCATCCACCATAAAAATTTCAACATAGAAACGGAGCCGATCATTATGATGAACAAAATTCTGGAATGTGTACCCAACTTCAGCGAAGGACGCGACCTGGAAAAGGTTGAGAAAATCGTCTCCTCTTTCCGCGGAAAAGAAGATGTAAAGCTGCTGGACTACAGCACCGATAAAGACCACAACCGCTGCGTCGTCACCGTAGTGGGCGAGCCCGAAGCGGTGCGCGACGCAGTGATCGAGGCCATTGGCGTTGCCACTGAGCTGATCGACATGACCAAGCACGAGGGCCAGCACCCCCGCATGGGCGCAACCGACGTGGTTCCCTTCATCCCCGTGCGCAACTGCACCGTAGACGAAGCCAACGAGATCGCCAAACAGGTCGGCGCCGCCATCGCGGAGAAATTCGGCGTGCCGAGCTTCCTGTATGAGAAGTCCGCTACCGCTCCCCACCGCGAGAATCTCTCCGAGATCCGCAAGGGCCAGTTCGAGGGCATGCCCGAGAAGATGAAGGATTCCAAATGGAAGCCCGACTTCGGCCCGGATCACATTCATCCCACCGCCGGCGTCACCGCGATAGGCGCCCGTATGCCCCTGGTTGCCTTCAACATTAACCTCGACACCCCCAACCTCGAAATCGCCACCCAGATTGCCCGCAAGGTTCGCTTCATCGGCGGCGGCTTCCGGTTTGTCAAGGCGATGGGCGTTATGCTCGAGGACCGCAACATTGCTCAGGTCTCCATGAATCTGACCGACTACACCAAATCCGCCGTGTACCGCGTATTTGAAACCGTTAAGATGGAAGCCCGCCGTTACGGCGTCAACGTGGTAGGCAGCGAAGTGATCGGCCTGGTTCCCATGGCCGCTCTGATCGACTGCGCAGAGTATTACCTGCAGATCGAGAACTTCAACATGGATCAGGTTCTGGAAACCCGCCTGTAAGCAATCAATTTTGGAGGGAAACATACCAATGGAAATGAAAAATATGACCCTTGATGTCTTTTGCGCCACTACCGCCTCCAACGAGCCCGCGCCCGGCGGCGGGAGCGTTGCTGCTCTGGCCGGCGCACTGGCCGCCGCCTTGGCGGAAATGGTAGCCCAGCTGACCATCGGCCAAAAAGCCTATGAAGAGGCCGCGGACGAAATGAAGGCGATCATCCCTGAGGCTGCGGCGCTGCGCGCGGAGCTTCTCGATGAGATCACCCGTGACAGCACCTCCTTCAACGCTTATATGGAAGCGATGACTCTGCCGAAGGACACCGACGAGCAGAAGGAAGTTCGCCGCAGCGCAATGCAGGAGGCTTTGAAAAAGGCCGCCGAGGTGCCGCTGCATGTTGCCGTAACCGCGGCAAAGATTATGCCGATGGCCGCCACTATGGTGAAAAAAGGGAATGCCAACGCCGTAACCGACGGCATGGTGGCCGCGATGATGACCCGCACCGCAGTGCTGGGCGCTCTGCTCAACGTGAAGATCAACCTCGGCTCCATTAAGGACGAAGCGTATGTAGCGGATATGAAGGCAAAAATCCACGAGATTGAAACCGCTATCATCCGCGATGAAGCCGCCGTTCTGGCAGCCTCGCCCCTGAAATAGGAAGCGTCTCCTCTCAAAGGCACCGAACAGAAGAAGTGAGCGACAGGAACGGTCTGAGAAATCAGGCCGTTCCTTTTTGCGGTCTTAAAAGCACATCCAATAATCTTACCAGTGGTCTGTAATCTTTTCCGTTTCATACCGATTATCCCCTTTGGCTTCCTCATAGCGCCACCCGGTATCGGTTTTCGCAAGAATCTGGTCGGGATACTGAAGATTCAGCGGAACGTCCGACGGGGAATCATAGAACCCCGTGTAGGAAGAGGATGGAGCCAGACCAAAGCCGCCGCACAGAAACTCGACCACTTTGCTGTCGGAATGATAGCCGATCTCCCAAACGCCGGAGACAGAAGCGCCCTCCGCGCTTCCGCGCTCTATGACGGAGGAAGCAACCTCTGTCAGCTGCGCTTCGTTATTTTTCACCCGGGAAACTGGCCCCTTTGCTGCTGGGATACCAAACCGATACAAGGGAAATGCTGATGAGCAAACAAACCGTAAGAAACAGGATTGGGATCGGATGCCTCCGGATAAAAGCTTTCATCGTGAATTCCACCTCTTGATTTTCCTGTCATTTCCATAGTACCGTTATCATACCACAGACGCACCGATCGTTCCACCCTCAAAAAGCCTGCGCGGTCTGTGATCGTTTTGACGCAAAACGCTGCCGTCAGGGAAATTTTCGACGCATAAAATCAACCAAAGTTGTTTCTAAAAACAAAAAACAAGGCTCTTGCTCCTTTCCTTTTTTAAGAGTGCAAACTAGCAAAGAAGAAAGGAACCGTTCCATATTTTGATAAAAAACCAGCTATATCAGGATTATTTCGGCTCTAAAATGAAATGATGCCCTTTCCTATTTTTCATTTTTTATATAATCTTTTATTTACAGCTCCGAAAAATAATATTCAAAACTTGCTTTTGCAGGATATTCTACCCGTATCGTCAACTTTCGCGCATATTTTTAATTTTTTTGATAGAATTTGAAATTTTTTCGGGAAAATAAAGCCATTTTCTTATTTTCAAACTATATGGTTCGACGCAGGAAAAATCAGGGAAAAGACACGTTCCCCCAGAAAACCCAGTCAGAATGCGCATTCTATTGTTTGCTAGCAGATTAGCACAGTAAAATTCCATCTTATTTCCGTCTTATTCATAAAAGCAAATTAAGGCTCAACAAAGAGAGACAAGCGCCGTTTTTCTCCCTGATCATAGCGAAAATACTTGCGGCATATAATAAAATAGACGGACAAGTCTCTGGGAATTCCAGAAAAAAACGGCATTTTTCCCCGTTTAGAGGCTTCCCGATATAGCCTTCGATTCACTCAAATTCGCGCGTTTTAAATTGAGTTTAGTACGGTGATTCATTAGCTTGCTACCAAATCATTCAAATAATGAAATAAAGCAAATTTGGAATATTTAAGTCAAAAACACAGGTGTGAAAACCTGCGCTTTTTTCATTCCGTCTAAGAAATAAATCCACCCGGGTGAAGTGGCCATAAGCCGCATTGTGTCTGGTTTTTTTAAGGATTTTGAGGCATGAAATTCCACCTGTCAGAATCACAACTTTTTTCTATTGATCAATCTTTTCAATTTTTTCACCTTTGTCCCCTTCTCTTTTGTGTCTTTTCCCCGTAAAATAAGAGTGAGCGTAAATTCGAGGCCAACAATCCGGGGTTCGACTACCCCGAAATCATGATCTTTTTTGATTCATTTTGTCGGTTTTGATGATTTATTCCGGTTTGCGATCGTTTTTACCCAAGTTTGTTCCTTTTTGGTCTGCCTCTGTAATTCAGCAATTTTTGCAGCCTGTTTTTTAGTAAAACCAGAGGATTCACTTAGACGTTTCTTTGACATGCGGCGATGTATAATCTGGTCAAATGATTTGTGTGAGTTGCATTGAAACCAAAATGGTAAAAGGAGATTGTACATTATGAAAACTGTTATTTTGACCGGCCAGGATCTGACCCTGGAAGAATTTGCGCTGGTTTGCCGCGAGGACGTGCCTGTTGCCTTATCGGAGCAGGCAAAACAGAATATCATCGATTCCCGCAAGGTTGTGGACCAGATCGTTGACGAGGATCGCGTTGTATACGGCGTGACCACCGGATTCGGAAAGTTCAGCGACGTCGTCATCAGTTGCGACGAATGCAAGCTGCTGCAGAAGAACCTGATCATTACTCATGCGGTTGGCGCCGGCAATCCGTTCCCGCGCGACGCGGCCCGCGGTATGCTGCTGCTCCGCATCAACAATATGGCAAAGGGCTTTTCCGGCTGCCGTATGGAAGTGGTAGACGTTCTGATTGAAATGCTCAACAAGGGCGTTACCCCTCAGATTCCCGAGAAGGGCTCTTTGGGCGCTTCCGGCGATCTGGCCCCCCTGGCGCACATGGTTCTGCCGATGATCGGCCTCGGCAAGGCGGAGTACAAGGGCGAAATTCTCGACGGCGCCGAAGCGATGAAGCGCGCGGGCATCCCCGTTGTGGAGCTGAGCGCAAAAGAGGGTCTGGCCCTGATCAACGGCACTCCCGCAATGACCTCTACCGGAGCTTTGACCGTCTATGACGCTCTGGAGCTGCTGAAGGTTGCCGATGTTGCCGCTGCTTTGAGCTTTGAAGCACACAACGGCGTAATCGATGCCCTTGACGAGCGCATCCATGTGATTCGCCCCCACAAGGGGCAGTTGGACACGGCCAGAATTTTGCTGCAGCTGCTCAGCGGCAGCAAAAACACCACCCATCAGGGCGAGATCCGCGTTCAGGACGCCTACTCCCTGCGCTGTGTGCCGCAGATTCACGGCGCGAGCAAGGACGCCATCAACTTTGTCAAGCAGAAGGTCGAAATCGAGATCAACTCGGTTACCGATAACCCGATTATTTTGAAGGACACCATGGAGGGTATCTCCGGCGGCAACTTCCACGGCCAGCCGATGGCGCTTCCCTTTGATTTTCTGGGAATCGCGATCGCGGAGCTTGCGAATGTTTCCGAGCGCCGCATCGAGCGCCTGGTAAACCCCGCGCTGAGCGGCCTGCCCGCCTTTCTGACCAAGGACGGCGGCGTAAACTCCGGCTTTATGATCGTTCAGTACTCCGCCGCTGCTCTGGTTTCTGAAAACAAGGTTCTGGCGCACCCCGCCAGCGTTGACAGCATTCCCTCCTCCGCAAACCAGGAGGATCACGTCAGCATGGGCACCATCGCGGCGCGCAAGGCCCGCGAGATTCTGGGCAACGCCCGCCGTGTTCTGGCAATGGAGCTGATGTGCGCCTGCCAGGCAATCGACATGCGCGGCGACAAGGGCATGGGCGCAGGCACGAAACCCGCCTACGACACCATTCGCTCTCTGGTGAGCAAGCTGGAGGAGGATCGCCCGCTGTATGAGGATATCAACCTGTGCGAAAGCGCCATCATCGACGGCAGCCTGATCTCGCATGTAGAAGAAGGCGCCGCGAAGATCGAGCTGTAATTCATAGAAAGAACAAACCTGAGCGCCGCCGGCAGTTCTGATCCAGCGCGAGAGCATTCCCCGTAGGAGTCCGGAGTTTGGGCGGAGATGGTTCGGCGCACAATGAATTGATTTGGCGCTTCCCAAAACTGTTGTTTTGCTCTTGATGGGTCGCCCGAAAGAACGGGCGGTGTTCGGTTTTTTCTTAACCCCCATGGTTCGTGCGGATAGCTCCCGCGGCGAATGAGATTCACAGCATACACAAAAACGCAACGAAAGGGGAAATGAAACGCACTGTTCACGCTGTGTTTGCTGACCGGCCGCAGCCTTGCGAAAAGGCCCGTGCCGGAGCTGAGAAGGCTTACCTTTTGCTTTCTCGGTTTGTGCTCTGTGAATCCTCATACTGCCAACGGGGCTTGTGGCATAAAGAGGGGATGTTTTCTGTATTGGTTTTACAGTGTTTCCCTTTATTAACAAGAGGAGGTTATTTTATGGTTTTAACAAACCCGGTACTCATTGCCGTAGTTGTACTGCTTATTTTGTGCTTCTTGAGAGTGAACGTTCTGCTGGCTCTGTTTGTCTCTGCCGTTACCGCTGGTCTGGTTGCAGGCATGGACGTCTCGACGACAATGACGACCTTTATCACCGGCATTGGTGAGGACCCCGAAACGGCCCTGTCTTATGTGATGCTGGGCGGTCTGGCCGCCACCATCAGCTACACGGGTGTTTCTGATATTCTGGCGGTTAAAATCGCCAAGCTGGTCAACGGAAAATCACTGGTATTCGTCTTTTTCCTGGGCTTTATTTCCTGCTTCTCGCAGAATCTGATTCCTGTACATATCGCTTTCATCCCGATTCTGATTCCGCCGCTGCTGATCGTTATGAATAAGATGAAGATCGACAGAAGAGCTGTGGCCTGCGCCCTCGCGTTTGGTCTGCGCGCTCCCTATGTCGCTATTCCTGCCGGATTCGGTTTGATTTACCACGGCATCATTTCAAACAACATGAGCAAAAATGGCATGGAAATCGACAAAATGGATGTTTGGCGTTACACCTGGCCCCTCGGCGTTGCCATGCTGGTCGGCTTTGTTCTGGTCGTTTTGTTCTTGTATCGCAAGCCAAGAGAGTACAAGAACGTGGAAGGCTTCGCGGTTGATCTGGATACCGTTGACACCACCATGACCTTTAAGCACTGGGCTGCGGTGATAGCCGCCGTCGTCACCCTGGTGATTCAACTGGTTTGGGGCTCCCTGCCGCTGGGCGCTCTGGTCGGTTTGGCCATTATGTTTCTCACCAAGGCGGTCAAATGGGCCGACATGGATAAGATCATTGACGAAGGCGTTCAGCTCATGGGCTTCATCGCATTTGTTATGCTGGCCTCCAACGGCTTCAGCGCCGTACTCCGCGACAGCGGCGGCGTTGACCAGCTGATTCAGAGCTCTTTGGGCTTCATCGGCGGCAGCAAGCTGCTCGGTGCGTTCGTCATGATGCTCGTCGGCATGTTCATCGTAATGGGCACCGGTACTTCTTTCGGTACCGTTCCTGTGCTGGCGGTTCTGTATGTACCGCTTTGCGCACAGCTGGGCTTCAGCGTTGGCGCAACCACGCTGCTGATTGCCGCCGCTGCTACCATCGGCGATACCGGCTCCCCTGTTTCCGACACCACACTCGGGCCGACGGCCGGACTCAACGCGGACGGACAGCACGACCACATTTGGGATACCTGCGTACCAACCTTCATCGCATCCGATATTCCAATCTTTATTTTGGCAATCGTTGCTCCCCTCTTGATGTGATCGGGATTCTCAAAACAAACGGAGCGCCGTGGAAATTTCCGCGGCGCTCTTTCTTTATTGGGAAATCCTTTCTCCCCTCGAAAGGCAAGGGGAAACTGAATTTAAACTGCCGTAATCCTAAACGATTTTGAAAGAATTCTTGCAAGAGATTTAAAAGGTGTTATGGTGCGGATAGTTCATCAATCAGGAGAGATTTTTATGACTTATGAAATAGAACCTATATCGGTAGGCCGGGCTATGGCGATGCGGCGCACCGGCCCATACGGCCCGGGCAACCACGCTCTGATGGAACCCTTCAAGGAATGGGTCAGGTCCAATGGCCTGTTCACCGAATCGGCAGTCATTCTGGGGATGTCACAGGAGGACCCCCAGACCACACCGCCGGAACACTGCCGCTGTGACGTCTGGAAAAATATGTGCCGGCAAAGCTGCAAAAGCATCTGTGTGAAATCTGCGTCCCGGTGTGAATGTACTTTTCTGTACAAATCATCCATCAGCAGCCCCGTCCGCAGCGTTCTGTGGACGGGGCTGCTAACAGGGGGATGGTCTCCGCGTTGATGCCGCCGATCACAACCATCGGAAGGCTCACGGCGGAACGGCTTTTTCGAGCGAACACCCTCCAAAATGCCCTCGACCCGCTCTAGCCATTTTTTGAGTCATGCCATCTCTTCCCCTTCGTTTTATTTGCTCTCGGGCATCAGTTCGACGTCGAGCCCCTCAAGAATCCGGTTCATGGTGCGCACGGCGCACATCTTCCCACACATGGAGCAGCTGTGCTGATCCTCCGGCGGGACACTCTCAAAATAAGCCCTTGCCTTCTCCCCGTCGAGCGCGAGCGAAAAGGTTTCTTCCCAGTCCAGCCGCCTCCTGGCTTCGCTGATGCGGTAATCCGCCTCGCGCGCGTGTTTGATCCCTTTGGCGATATCTGCCGCGTGGGCCGCGATTTTGGACGCGATGATGCCCTCCTTCACGTCGGAGAGATCGGGCAGGCGCAGGTGCTCCGCGGGGGTGACATAGCAGAGAAAATCCGCTCCGTTCGCCGCGGCGATCGCCCCGCCGATCGCGGAGGTGATGTGGTCGTACCCGGGGGCGATATCTGTCACCAGCGGCCCGAGCACGTAAAACGGTGCGCCGTGACACAGCCGCTTTTCGAGCTTCATGTTGGCGGCGATCTCATCCAGCGCCATGTGGCCGGGGCCCTCTACCAATACCTGCACGCCGCGCTCCCATGCACGTTTGGTCAGATTGCCAAGCTCCGTCAGCTCAGCAATCTGCGAGGCGTCCGTCGCGTCCGCGATGCTGCCGGGGCGCAAGGCATCCCCCAGGCTGATGGTGACATCGAATTCGTGCAGAATATCAAGCAGCTCGTCGTAATGCTCGTAAAACGGGTTTTCGTTCCCGGTCATTTTCATCCACGCGAACAGCAGCGAGCCGCCGCGCGAAACAATATTCATCTGGCGCCGCTCCCGCATAAAAATCTCCACGGCGCGGCGGTTAAGCCCGGCGTGAATCGTCATAAAATCCACACCCTCCTCCGCGTGGGCGCGCACCACCTTCAGAAAATCCTGCGCCGTGATCTCTTTCAAATCCTTTTCCAAATACCCCACCGCGTCGTAAACCGGCACGGTACCTATCATGGCGGGGGAGGTTTCGATCAGCTTCTGCCGGAATTCATGTGTCTTGCCGTAGTTGCTCAAATCCATAATGGCTTCGGCCCCGAAGCGTTCGGCAAGGCGAACCTTATCCATCTCGACCCGGTAATCCACACAGTCGCCGGAAACGCCAAGGTTAACGTTGATCTTCGTGCGAAGCCCCTTCCCCACACCGTGCGGACGCAGCACCGTATGCCGCATGTTGGCCGGGATGACAACCTGCCCGCCGGCTACCAGCTCCAAAAGCTCCTGCTCCGCCATAGCCTCTTCCTGCGCAACCTGCTGCAGCTCTTTTGTGACAATTCCCTTGCGGGCGGCGTCCATTTGTGTTTGAAATTTCATTTTAGTTCCCCTCTCTTCCCTGTAATCCGTTCTGATAAAGATCGTAAAAATGATGCGTGGGGCCGCAGCCCTTGCCAATCGCGAGCGAATGGCGGATCGCGGCGGTAACATACGCCTTTGCTTCTCGTACCGCATCCCCCATGGGGTAGCCCAGCGCCAGATTGCAGGCGATGGCGGAGGAATACGTACAGCCCGTGCCGTGCGTGTTTTTGGTCTGGATTCGCGTTTCGCTGAATTGGTAAAAGCACTCGCCGTCGAACAGGATATCCAGCGCGTCGCCGTCGGCGTGGCCGCCCTTTACCAGAACGCCCTTCGCCCCCAGGGCGTGGATTTTCTTCGCCGCGCGCTCCATATCCTCCGCTGAGTGAATCGCAAGCCCGGTGATCGTTTCCGCTTCGGGAATATTGGGCGTGAGCAGATCGGCCAGCGGCAGGGTTTCTCGGGTCAGCGGATCCATCGTGCGAGGTT
>OAUF01000662.1_pt1 | contig 19881 bp, 21 predicted proteins | sample 1495111 | NCBI WGS metagenome assembly OAUF01 (sample SAMEA2580002, study PRJEB22360) | human gut metagenome | reverse complement strand
GCCAAAAGATTGTTATATCAGTCTTTTGGCCGATTTGTATCGCTCTTTAATTAGTACTATTAAAAACAAGATTATATTAACCAGTAGCTATCTATAAAAATTACTAGTACTTATGGTTGTGTTTGTAGTAGCAGATCATTTACCAAAAGTTTTAGGGATTATTAGGCTCCTTTTTATCTCTATCCGTGCATATTACTGGAAAATTTGCAGTAATAATTTTTTCTTATTTAGTAAAACTAATAAGAGGGGGAGGGAGTAGTATTTAAAGATTTTGACTATTCTCACAGCTGATATTTTGTTGATGTGTATCTATTTATTTATCATCACAAATTAGGAAATTTATTTTAAGTGAAACTACTTAATGTTTGTAAAATGGAAGTATGGTTATCTCTAATATGGCTTATTTTATCCATCTTGTTTTAAAATAGGACGGTTCATCCTATGGGAAATGATTCAGTTAAAAATAATTTATTCTACAGGGAAATTTAGTCATCTTAAATTTTTCACATTTATGTAAGCGTTTTATAAAACTTTTTATTATACACCATTTTTATCCGCTTTGTAAAATCGCAATTTGACACTTACCCCCCCTAATTTGACCTGTTTTTATGCAAAAATAAGGGTTTTCACCTAAAAACAGGTCAATTTGAGGGGGGTAGCGGTTATTTTGCGATTCGCACTTTTTTTAGAAATCGTTTATCTTTTAGTCACCGGCCGGAAACAAAAAAATTAGGAGGAAACAACCATGATTCAAAATATCGGAAACAAGCTTCAAGTAGAAATCGATGCAGGCGGAGAGAAAACTAAGAAGATCACCTTTACAAATGTGATGGATGTGCCTAGCGAAGAGAAGGTCCTTGAACTGGGAGAAGTTATGAAATCGCTATCAGTCAAAGGCAGCCAGCTAGACGGCGTGATCCTAACCAGTCAATCACGTTATACCAAATAAATCATAGAAAGGAAGAGAAAAAATGCTAAAACTCGTCGCAACCTTTAAAAACAGCTTAGGAAAAAATCATACCTGGAGCTTCAATGATCCCGATACTCAAAAGACCGACACAGAGATCAAAGGATTACTGCAACGCATGACCGACGTCAAGCTTTGCCATAAAGATGGCGCAGACCTCTTCAACACTGTCGAAAGTGCGAAGTACGTCGAAACGATTGAAACGATTATTTTTTAACCAAATACTTTGAGGAGCAGCGGCGCTATCGCCGCCCTCCTCTACGAATGAAAGGATGAGAATCAATGAATGTCTTACAAACACTGTCGTTTCGGCAGTTATTCAACTTAAAAGCCAAAACACTTGAACAGAGAATCACCAATTTCTACCATGAAACACAAAACAGCAGTGTCACGATTAAATATATTTTAGCCTTAAAAGTACGCTGCCAATTGGGAGCGGCGGAGTTTGATCACTTTCTAAAGGATCTTGTCCGCGAGGTATTCATGCATACCAAAGCTACCCGCACCATGAAACGTCTCTTTTATTATTTTGAAGACTACTTTATGGCACCGGAATGGCGGACTTTAAAATTAAGAGTCTTTCCAGTAAAGAAATTCGGTGAGAAGGTCGTCTCTATTGCCCGCTCCCTTATTTCATTTGTCCGACCAGAAGAAACTAGCGAACCTTGATAAAACCATGAACCAACCTACGCAGAAAAAATCAAAGAAAGGAAATGAACAATGACTAAGGATTTAATTGCCACCTTTGGAAAAAGTGATGGCGGCACCCACAATTGGAAATACAGAGATCTTGATCCCAACTTAACGGCGCCACAGATCAAAGAAGCTTGCGAACTATTGACGAACCTAAGACATTTGTACACAAAACGGCGTAAAACTATTTGATTCTGTGGTCACCGCTAAGGTCTTGACCCATAAAGAAACTCTGATATTTGATCCAGAACATGAGACGAGAGGTGTTCGTTACGATGGAGAACCTGTTGAGGAAGCGATCTGTGAAAAAGTCGGTTGCTGTGAAGTTGCGGAAAAACAGGAAGAAGTCGCTTTGCCGACTCCGAAACTATCCGCATTACCAGCAACACCACATGGTCACTATTTTAAACAATTAACGACTATTGAGGACTCAGAAAAAGTAGAAATCAAAGTGGAAAAAGAATCACTTCCACAATCAACCAGCAACTACAACGAGCTTAATGAACAACAACTAACTGCTATGCCTCTAGATGAAGATTCATCCAGCCAAGACACGAAAGAACAAAATAGAGTTCTTCAATGGCTGCACAGAATCAGGAAAAAAACAAGGAAGGGCCGCCTGATTCACCACGGGAATAACTCTTTTCCCAATTAAATCCGTTCATTGACAACCATATACTGCGTAGGGATCAACAACTATTAACCCCTGCGAAAAGAAATTCGCAAGGGCTATCAATTACTTCAGAAAGCGAGGAATCTATATGATACAAATTCCCTTAATCAATTATCTATTCGGCGGAAGTCTGCCGATCATCGGCATTTTTCAAAACGTGATGGGCTACGGATATTATTACAGACTTTTAACAAAATGGTGCGAAAGGAGAGTTAAAAGATCAAACTTTTTAAATCATTAGTTATTATAAACATTGTGATGAGGACGTACATTATTTACTAAGAATTTCGACAATCGGTGTGGCTAAAGTAGCAGTGGGCGAAAAAGTCCCGCAGTCATCAAGTGTTCTGTGAACGCTTATTACTTCGTTTTGAGGGGAGATTAGAAGATTTTGGTGAGGCTGGACTTTGACAAAGAGAGGGAAGATTACTATATTGAGTATTTAAAAATGATAAAATAGTTCATTCATTTGATAAGGAAGGAGAGCGATGAAATCAAATGAATTTACTTTTTTCTCTTCTTATCTTTTTTATTACTTTTCTTAGGAATGCTACTCTTTTTTTTGCCTATATGGTAAGATGTGTAATGGATTATTTCGTGGATTAGGAGTGTTTGTATGAATAAAAGTGGCGAATGGAGTGCCGCCCGTCGATTTTTCATTATTTTGGTTGACGTGGTCATTTATAATTTCTCTGTCTATTTTAGTTTTTGGCTAAAATTTGGTGGAGCCATTCCAATAAGAAACTTTCAAACGTTTGAGAGTTCTGCATTATTTATTTCGCTTTTCTTTATAGTATTGAATGTTTTACTAGGAACCTACGTTTTTTATAATCGAATCGTCAGTGATATTGTTTTTGTAACGGTTATTGGACAATTCCTGATGGCTCTAGGTATCATGATTATTACTTTCGCTGGACGTTGGTTTGCTTTTCCTCGTACAGTTATCCTGATTTCATTCTTGCTAGGTACTGTTTTACTGATAATTTATCGTACAATCATCTATAAAGCTTACATGAAATTAAGCTCGGATAAGAAAGTAACGATTCTTGGATTTGAAAAGGATGTTGCTCCAGCAATTAAAAACTTTAGTTCGCAAAAAAACAATAAACATAAGGTACAGTCAGTAGTATTAGATCATTTCTACGATAACTTAGTAAAAATAATTGATGATGTAGATATTGTTTATTTGGCATCAAAAATTCCAGAAGCTGAAAAAATTAAAGTTTATCAATTGGTTACTAAACAAGAGAAAAAGCTGTTTTTGAATACAACTTTTGAAAATTTAGTGACAATGAACCCGAATATTATGAATTTTGAAGACGAAAGTATTATCGAGTCTTCTGGTTTTAGAATACCTTCTGAAGATGCAATGCTCAAGAGACTGTTTGATATCGTTGTTTCATTAATTTTATTGGTGATTGCTTCACCATTCATGCTGATTACGGCAATTTTAGTAAAAGCAACATCGCCAGGCCCAATTATCTACAAGCAAATTCGAATCACGCAAAATCAAAAGGAATTTCCAATATATAAATTCCGCTCAATGACTGCGACTGCAGAAGCTAAATCTGGTCCAGTTTTAGCTAAAAGCAATGATGCTAGAGTAACTCCAGTAGGGAAATTTATTCGTGCTGTTCGTTTTGATGAACTTCCGCAATTAATCAATGTGTTAAAAGGGGATATGTCGATTATTGGACCGCGTCCAGAGAGACCTTTTTTTGTTGAGCAATTTAATCAAGAAAATCCTAACTATTACTTGCGACACAATGTGCGCGCAGGAATCACTGGTTATGCCCAAGTGTATGGTAAATATGTTTCAGACTATAACAGTAAGCTGAAATTTGATTTGCTTTATATCAAGAAGTACTCATTTATGTTAGATATGAAGATTTTGCTGCAAACGATAAAAATTTTGTTTGATAAGGTTTCTTCGCAAGGTTTAGAAGAAGAGGAAGCATGTACATCTTTAGATAAAATAGATTTTCCTAAAGAGAAAATCTTTGAATAAAAGGAGTGCTTTTTTTGAACAGTGTAGATGTTAGTATATTGATGTCCGTATATATAAAGGAAAAACCGGAATACTTAAGAACATCTTTGAAGAGTGCTATTAATCAAACAGTACGAGTAAAAGAAATTGTATTAGTTCTGGATGGACCTATCACAGATCAACTACAGTCTGTTGTTGAAGAGTGCCAAAAAGAATGTTCTGACTTAATCAAATTAATTCCTTTAAAAGAAAATGTTGGCTTGGGGAAAGCCTTAGCTATCGGTGTTGAAAAGTGTAAATATGATTTGGTTGCGCGAATGGATACTGATGATATCATGATTCCGACACGAATTGAAAAACAGATCGCTGAGTTTACTTCCGATCTTGACTTAACAATTGTTGGTTCTAATATTGACGAATTCTATGATTCACCGGAAAGTATTGTCGGGAGAAGAGTAGTTCCAGAGACGAATGAAGAAATATGCAATTTCTCTAAAAAGCGAAATCCTTTTAATCATATGACAGTTATGTTCAAAAAATCTGCTGTTCTTGATGTAGGAAATTATCAGCCGATGATGGGATTTGAAGATTATTATCTTTGGGTGAGATTGTTAAAAGCAGGATATAAAGGGAAAAATATTCAAGAATCATTAGTTTTTGCTAGAACAGGTGAGGATATGTATGCTCGCCGTGGAGGGAAAAAATATTTTTTAAATGGGTTAAAAGGACGAAAAGCAATTTATCAAGCTGGATTAGGGTCTATGTCGGATTACTTGATATCTTGTTCGGCACATGTTGTTGTGAGTCTTTTGCCTAATAAAATTAGGGGTCAGATTTATGAAAGCAAACTCAGAAAGTAAAACTATGCTCTCTGTAGTAATTCCCGTTTTTAATGTGGAGACAACAATTGAGAGAGCTGTGAAGAGCGTATTTAAAAACGAATTTCATAATTTTGAAATAATACTAATCAATGATGGGTCAACTGATAACAGTGGTGAAATCTGTGAAAAGTTATCAAAGGCTTCAGATAAAATTTATTGTTATCATAAGGAAAACGGAGGTCTTTCCTCAGCGAGAAATTATGGAATAAAAAAAGCTAGAGGAAAGTTAATTTCCTTTTTGGATAGTGACGATTATTATTTGTCTGGATGTCTTGACAGAGTTATAAAAGATTATTATGAAAACTCGCCAGATATTATTAGTTTTGGTTTAAAAAAAGGTGAAAATGAATGGGATTCTATTGAGTTTGTTGAAAATAAAAAGATTGGTTGCAACAACGTTGAAGCAGTCGAGCTCTTGTTTAAGAGTAAAGCAGTCGATTTTTATGCTTGGAATAAAGTATTTAAGAAGAATTTATTTACTTCTATTGAGTTTCCTGAAGAGAAACTGTATGAAGATATGGTTCCAATATATCAAGTTTTTAAAACTGCGCAAACTGTTGATATTCTTAATTTTGCTGGAATTTTCTATTTCCAGAACGGTAATAGTATTGTTTATCAAGATTTTAGTCTTAGACAATATGATAATATTGATCAAAGAAAAATACTTTTGAAAAATATAAGAGAGGATTATCCTCATTTTGTATATCTTGCTTATATACGTTTGGTAGATGGTTATTTGTCTACTGGATTTAAAATAGCCATGTCTAAGAGAAATAATCTTCAAACCCTAGAAGCATATAATGTCTCAAAGAGGGAAATAGCGGATTTATTTTCAGAAATGGATTACAAAAAAAGAATACCAATATTAAAAAGGATTGCTCTTTTTTTGTATAGAACAAACTTAAGCCTTTATGGATTTCTGTATAAAAAAGTTTTAAAAAAATGAATGTTATTTTTAAGAAAGAGTGAAAATACATTGGAAAAAATCTATTATCTGATTCTTGCTCATAATGACGTACAAAACTTGAAAAGACTTATTAGTAGGCTAAATTATAATGCTGATTTCTTAATTCATATTGATAAGAAAGCAAATATAGAGAAATTCTATTCTGCTTTTGACACATTTAATAATGTTTCCTTTTTAGATGAAAATAAGAGAGTAAAAATTTATTGGGGTGGTTATTCAATTATACAAGCAGAGCTAAATTTAGTTGAGGAAGCTCTAAAGCATGAGGAACATATTAAGTATATCCTTCTATCAGGTGCGGATTATCCGATTAAAGATAGTATGTACATTTATAATTATCTCTTAAATAACAAAAATATTGAGTTTATAAGAGGGATAAATTTGGATAAATTGGATGATAAAGAATTGTACACCATGCATATTGACTATTATCAAAAACATGACTATCCACTCATTAATCGAACCAATAATTTTATTTTTAAAGCTTTTAGGGCGGTTATAAATCGTGTACTTAGAAAGTTTAAACTTTCTAAAAAAATTCGCCATCATAAATTTGATTTATATCAAGGTTCCCAGTGGTGGGGGCTTTCCAAATCGTGCCTCACTGAGTTACTGGATACATATAAGAAAAATCCAGAAGACTATTTAAATTTCAGAGTGGGTTCTTTCGCTCCAGATGAAAAATTTTTTCATACTTTATTTTTTAATTCATCATTTTCAAAAAAGAATTATTCTGAAGGTCCAGAAGAAGCAGTTTATGTTGAGAATAGACATCAGACATATCTTCAGACTTCAAGTCTAGCTAATCTTCACCTGTTAGATTCAGCAATGACAAAATGGTTTAACGAGAATGATTTTGAAGAGATAAAGAAAAGTGATAAACTTTTTGTGAGAAAAGTTAAGTCAGGGTATTCGGATAGGCTATTAGATGAAATTGATAATAAGATTTTGAAAGTTGGAAAAATAGATGAATAGATTATACTTTATGTTAGAAAAAAATATATTGAATCGTGATTTATACAGGAAAATAACGTTAGTTATTTGTTTACTGTATTTTATGCCAAGTACATTGAGTTTAACTAATCTACCTATGAAAATCGCTTTCCTTTGGGGGCTATTGATTGCACTATATGAATTTCTTATTAAGAAAAACTTTTTTAATATGAAGTATAAGTGGTTATTGATAGCAATACTCTTGAGTTTTTTTATAACAATAATATTAAACATAAATCATCTTTTTTTACCATCAGTATACAATTTTGGATATTTGATTATAAGCTTGGTTGTATTTTTTCCGGCAGATATTAAACAAACACAAGAACAAAGAAAAGAAGAAATGTATACTTTTAATATGATTTTTATAGGAGTTGTTTTTATTGCAGCGGTTGTTTCTTTAGTGCAATTCCTATTTTTGATTTCTTATCACGTTCCAACTGGAACTCCAGGCCTTTTAGCTAGACAGGGTTTCATGGAGCATAGGCTTTTTGGGATTTATACGAGTCCAAATGTGGGGGCGATTTTTGGTTATTGCTCCATAGTATTAAGTGTTATAAATTTGCTATTAAAAAAATCAACAATGAAAATGAAATTATTTTTCTTTTTTAATTTTGCTATACAATTGATTTATTTAATACTATCTTCATCAAGAGGAGGGCAAGTAGTTACTATATCGTTTTTAGTTCTATCTCTTTTATTATATGTAATTCCTAAGTTTAGAAATACCTTTTATGAAGTAACCAATATTCGTAACAGATGGATGATATTTACTATTCTATTTTTATTACTATTTCTATTATTTGGGAATACTCTTACAAAGAATATGCTAGGAAAAATTCCTACTATGTTTGAAAATAAAACTGAATTTTTGAAGGAGGATAAGGAAGTTTCTGGAGAAGAAAAAATTGTAATTGAACATTCTGATGAGAATGCAGAACTTTCAGCAGGAAGATTTACAATATGGCAAGCTGGATTTAAGACTTTAAATCAAAGTCCGTTATTCGGATATGGAGAAACAGATTTTTATGGAAATAGTGACGGATCTATATTAGATAAGGTAAATTTAAGTACCTTGGATAAAAATGAACTGAAACGAGCTCATGGAAATATGCATAATGGATATGTTCAGGTTTTAGTTATAAGTGGGATAGTAGGATTTGTTTTTATTTACACCTTTTACGCATTTAATATACTAAGCTTGATTAAACGATTTGTTTCAACTGAAAACAATAGTCCTTCAAATTCAGATTATTTGTTATTGGGAATTATCTTGGTTTTTATGATTACTATTTTTATTGATGAAATGGTTGAAGTTCATTTGCTTTTTAATAAAAGAGATGTTATATCAATGATTTTCTGGTATTATCTTGGTTATTTATCTAACTTGTATCTAAAAAAAGGAGAAAAATAAATGAGAATAGCTTTTATTGCTTGGACGCCATTACACATTATTAATATTCTAAATGTATATGAAAGTTACTATCTGAATACTGAAGCTGATTTATTTATTTACTCAGAATTTGAAGGTGCAAAAAAATATTTTAGGAATATTAGAAAATTATCTGTTTTTAAGAGAGTCATTCTGGTGGATTATAAAAAAATAGGATCACCTATTTTAAGAAAAGTTAGTCTCATAACAAATAAAAATCGTTTTTTTACTGATAGTATTAATTGTTATGATGAATTGTTTATTCAAGGAGAAAACTATTTTTCGAAAATTATTTTTTCTAATATTAAAAAACAGAATCCTAAACTTAAACTTAATTATATAGAAGATGGGGTAGGAACTTATTTAGAAGGAGCGTTGTTTACCACTAGTGCGAAAGTACAAAAGTTCATTAATAAGTGGAATAAGCATAGTATCTTTTTGCAGGATATATCTTCATATTTTGTGTATTGTCCAGATTTATTATCTTATGATTCTTCAAAGATGAAACAAATCCCAAAAATTGAAGAAACTAGCGATTTATCACGTGAATTAAAAACTATATTTGGAAATGAAAAAATCGGTACTGAGAACAAGTGCCTTTTTTTTGATCAACCATTGCTGCATGACGGATATGGAGTAGATGAGAGGATAATAGCTGAACAAATTGCAAAGTTGCTACCATTTTCAAAAGAGATTATTATAAAGATACATCCTAGAGGATCACAAGACCGATATGGTTCAAAAAAAATACTGAATTCATCACTGCCCTTTGAAGCTTTACTAGCAGGAAATAGTTTTGATTCTACACTTCTAATCAGTCCGTTTTCCACCGTATCATTCTCACCATCAATGATGTTTGAAAAAAAAATAGAATCGGTTCTTTTAGCGCAATTACTAGTGAATGAATATGATCATATTCCAGAATCAAAAAAAGAAATACTAAAACAAATTGTATCGTTCTGCCAGAGATATAATAAAGTAACGAAATCTAAAATTCATTTACCTGCAGACTGGAATGAATTGAGAAAGTTGGTAAAGTAAATTCATGAGATTGATTGAGACACTCTTAAAATCAAAATTAGTTAAATCTAGTTTTTGGTATACAGTGGGTAATTTTTTTATCAAAGGAATTTCATTCATCACAATCCCAATATTTGTTAATATCACCACACAAGCAGAATATGGACTTATCAATAACTTTACTTCATTTGTCTCAATTTTCTCTGTTTTAGTGGGATTGAGCTTAAACTCAGCAATCAATAATGCTAGTTTTGATTATAAAGAGAAGATCAATGAGTTTATGTCTGCTGTTCTATCATTAGCTACACTTTCATTGCTTGTGTTTTTAATAATTGGAAATAGCTATTTCATTTTTGTAAAATCTTTTTTTGATTTGAATCAGACAATCTTCAATTTGATGCTGATACAGAGTTTTGCCAGTTTTGTAATTAGTTATATACAAGCGTACTTTACAATAAATTTTAGTCACTTCAAGTATTTGATATTGTCTTTTCTCTCGACCATTTTGAATGTGGTGACCTCTGTTGCACTCATGCAAACGATTTTTAATGATGATAAATATGCTGGCAGAGTAGTTGGTGGGACAGTATCTTTTGTTCTGATTGGGCTAGTTATCTATTTGAGAGTAATGATCAAAGGTAAACATTTCTTTGATACGGAACAATGGAGCTATGCTTTAAGCATCTCATTACCATTAATACCTCATTCTTTAGCAAATATCGTTTTATCACAATTTGATAGAATTATGATAAATTCGTATTTAGGACCTTCAGCGGGAGGAATCTACTCGTATATAAGCAACATTGGGATCATCCTTAGCGTGATTTGGGTTTCTACTAATAATGCCTGGGTTCCATGGTTTTATGGGGAAATGAGTAAGAAAAATGATAAGACTATAAAGAAGGTCAGTAATTATTATCTGTTAGCATTCACTGTTATCGCTATGGTTGTAATGGTTGTCTCAATTGATTTAGCTAAATTTATGGCTCCTAAAGAATATTATTCTGGATTATCATTAGTTATTCCTATTTCTTTAGGGTATTTTTTCCAGTTTTTATATAGCTTACCTGTTAATGGTGAGTTTTATGAGAAAAAGACTTCATATATTGCAATTGGTACAGTGGCTAGTGCTTTAATAAATATTTTACTGAATATTATTTTCATTCCGAAATATGGAATTCTTGCTGCGGGTTATACAACAGTGTTCACTTACTTCTTACTTTTTCTCTTTCATTATAATATTGCGAAAAAAGTTACTGGCAAACAATTATTTGACACTAAGAAAATATGTATCATAATAGTTTTTGTATCTATTTTTTCATTCGCGTTACACATTTTGATTGACCGAACGATTATTCGGTACATGTTAACAGCAGGATTATTTCTTGCTTTCAGTGTATATTTCATGAAAAATAAAGATAGAATTATAAACGAGTATAATTCATAGGGAGAGATTTTAATGTTTAATGGAAAAACAATTTTAGTAACTGGCGGAACAGGTTCTATTGGAAGTGAGATAGTTCGCCAGCTATTAAAATATGAACCAAAAGCGATCAGAATATTCAGCCGCGGTGAAGAAAAACAATTTTATATGCAACAAGAACTGTCTGCGTACTCTAATGTCCGGTTTTTGATTGGTGATGTAAGAGACTATCAAAGAATCGAATATGCTTGTCGCGATGTAGATATCATTTTTCATGCCGCTGCAATGAAGCATGTTCCGGCAAGTGAGTATAATCCAATGGAAGCTGTTAAAACCAATGTTATTGGGACACAAAATGTTATTGATGCAGCGATTCGAAATGAGGTTGGAAAATTTGTCGCAATTAGTACTGATAAGGTAGTAAGTCCAACCAATACAATGGGAGCAACAAAATTATTAAGTGAAAAATTAGTGGTTGCTGCAAATCAATACAAAGGAAAAACAAGAACTATCTTTTCGTGTGTTAGATTTGGTAATGTTATGGGTTCCAGTGGTTCAGTGATACCATTGTTCTGCAAACAACTAGAAGCTGACAAAGATCTCACATTAACAGATGAGGATATGACGCGGTTCATGATGTCGATTCCACAAGCAGCCAAATTAGTATTGTCGGCAGCAGTCAATTCCAAGTTTGGAGAAACGTATGTTTTGAAAATGCCAGCCATCAAAATTTCGGTCTTAGCTCAAGCCTTATTAAATCTCTATAATGCGACGCATGAAAAAAAATATCAAGGTGAGATTAAAGTAGTGGGAATTAGACCGGGAGAAAAATTATATGAAGAATTGATGACCTCAGAGGAAATTGATAGGTCTTATGAGAATGAAAAAATGTATATCATACCACCTAACTATCATTCAATTGACACTCGTTATGAAGAATATGAAAAAATCAAGATCACTTCATATTCTTCAGATACAACCGAGTTAATGAGTGAACAAGAGTTTCTAAGTATTATTGAACAAAATAGTCTTGTCAATTGGTAAGGAGAATAATAATGGGTTCTAGAGTATATATAATTGCAGAAGTTGGGGTTAATCACAATGGAAGACTTGATCTAGCTTTAGAAAGTATTGATAAAGCTAAGGAATGTGGGGCTGATGCAGTTAAGTTTCAAACGTTTAAAACTAGTCGACTGACTTCTAAAAAAGCCCTGATGGCAGATTATCAAAAAAAAAATACACGTAAAGAAGAAACTCAATATGATATGTTGAAAAAGTTGGAGTTAACAAAATCTGACTTTATAAAAATAAAAAAATACTGTAAACAACAAAGTATTGAGTTCTTATCGACACCTTTTGATGAAGAAAGTGCAGCTTTTTTAAAAGAAATAGGCGTGGAGGGTTTCAAAATAGGTTCTGGTGATGTAACGAACTTGCCATTTTTAAGAAAGATCGATATGTATGGACTACCGATTCTATTATCAACAGGCATGTCTAATCTAGATGAAGTGAAAGAAGCCATGAAATGTTTTGTTACGAGTCCAATAACAATCTTGCACTGTACTTCAAACTATCCTGCAGCTTCTGAAGATATCAATCTATTAGCATTAAATACTTTAAAAGAAACCTTTGATGTTCCAATCGGTTATTCTGATCATTCTTTAGGCTATGATGTTGGGATTTGTTCAGTCGCAATGGGAGCGCGAGTGATTGAAAAACATTTTACTTTAGATGTAAATCTTCCTGGACCAGATCATAAAGCTTCATTGAATCCTGAAGAGTTCAAGAATTTCGTGGACCATATTAGAAATGCAGAAATTTTCTTGGGTGATGGGATTAAGAGAGCTATGCCATCTGAACTAAGTACGAAAAATGTTGCTCGCAAGAGTTTAGTCGTTTCTAGCGAACTGCAAGCTGGAGATACTTTGACAGAGGATAATCTTACAATTAAACGACCCGGCAATGGAATAGCACCCAAATATTACTATCAGTCCATTGGTAAAAAAGTTAATAAAAAGTTAGAAGCTGAAAGTGTTTTGACTAAGGATGATATCGAATGAAAAAGATCCTAATCATAAGTGGTACTCGAGCTGATTATGGTATCTACAAACCTGTAGCCCAAGCATTGATGGCAGGTGGGTGGAGAGTCTCTTTCGTTGTTTCTGGGATGCATCTTTCCCGTAAATATGGATTTACAAAAGCGCTTATTCTAGATGATGGTTTTGAGGTTTCTGGCGAAGTACAAAGTTTGTTTTTAGAAAATACTAAAGGAAATATGGCGCGTTCAGTAAGTTTAGAATTAGCTGGCTTTACCTCGATTTTTGAACAAAATAAACCAGATTTTGTCTTATTACTAGGTGATAGAGGTGAGATGCTGGCGGCGGCAATTAGTTGTCTCTATTTGGGAATCAAATCAGCTCATATACACGGGGGCGAAGTTTCTGGAACTGTGGATGAATCTATAAGACACGCTGTATCAAAATTATCTTCAGTGCATTTTCCTGCTACCAAAAAAAGTGCGGAGCGTCTAGTTGGTATGGGAGAAGACCAGTGGCGAGTCTTCCCTGTAGGAGCTCCTAGAATCGATACGATACTCAATGACAGATTACCAAGCTTTGGGAGTATACTAGAAAAGTACGAGTGGGATATTACCCCAAAAAAATATATTTTGCAGGTTTTTCATCCAGTCGTTACGGAGTCTGATACCCTTGAGAAACAAGTTCAAGTATTGTCAGAGGCATTGGAAGAAACACAACTACCGATAATTTGTATTCTTCCTAACAGTGATGCTGGGGGCGAAATCATCCGAGGTTTTTATCAGAAAAACAATGCATCAAATATCTATTATGTTACAAACTTTTCTCCTGAAGAATATTTAACGATTTTAAAAGAAAGTCAGTTTATGATTGGTAATTCTTCTTCTGGAATAATTGAAGCTGCTTCGTTCAATGTCCCAGTTATAAATTTAGGAACAAGGCAGAATGGGCGGGAGCAATCCCCAAATACACTCAATGCTGAAATTACTATTGAGAGAATTAGAGAAACAATTCGAACAGTAGGGAAAAAAGAGTTTAAAGATAAAGTAAACAAAGCAAGAAATATCTACGGTGATGGAAAAAGCGCGGAGAAAATTGTAACCATATTGGATCGAATATTGGAAGAAAAGGACAATTTGAAATGGATTCAGAAGAAAATATCTTATTAGAAGAATCAGAGCTTCCGTATATTATTATTGGAGCTGGAGGACATGCAAAGGTAATAGCTGACGTTCTAAGGTTGACCAATAAAGAGGTTGCAGGCTTTTTTGATGATCATGTGACTTCTTTTTTAGAGCGACCGTATTTTGGAACGATAGCTGACTTGGAGCAATGGTCAGAAAAGAAAAAGAAAAAATATAGATTTTTAATTACTGTAGGTGACTGTACGACTAGAAAAAAAATAGCTGATAAGTTGTCGTTCCCGATCCAGCTATATGGGCAGGCAATCCATCCAACAGCGGTTGTTGCTAAAGACTCTTTTGTAGCGAAGGGCACGGTTGTCATGGCTAACGCGGTTATCAACGTAGGAGCATACGTGGGAGAACATAGTGTAGTAAATACTGGCAGTATTATTGAGCACGATTGTAGACTGGGTTCTTTTGTCCACGTATCTCCAGGTGCTTGCTTGGCTGGAGCTGTACAGGTAGGGACCGGTAGTCATATCGGAATAGGGAGTCAATGTATACAACTGAAGAAGATTGGATCTTGGTGTATTATTGGTGCAGGTAGTACAATTGTAGAGGATATACCGTCGCATACTCTGGCATATGGTACACCTACCAAAATTATGAAAGAAGGAATCAACTGTGAATTCTAAAATTTTATTGTCTAGTCCTCATATGGGAGGAACAGAAGAAAAATACGTTGCAAAAGCTTTTAGAGATAACTGGATTGCTCCACTGGGAGAAAATGTAGACAAGTTTGAAGAAAGTATTGCGGAATATACTGGCGCTAAAGGAGGGGCCTCTGCCCTCAGTTCAGGAACTGCAGCGATCCATTTAGCCTTGAGGCTGCTAAATGTTGGAAAGAATGATATTGTATTTGCACCTTCATTTACATTTATTGCTACTGTTAATCCTATTCTATATCAAGGAGCTATTCCAGTCTTTATCGATTCTGAACCTAATACGTGGAATATGAGTCCGATAGCTTTGGAAAATGCGTTAGAAGAAGCTGAAGAAAACAATCAATTACCTAAAGCTATTATTGTTGTTAATCTATACGGACAAATGGCCAAGTATGATAAAATTTTATCTCTAGCTAATCGTTACAATATTCCAGTTATTGAAGATGCTGCAGAATCTTTAGGATCCACGTATAAAGGGACTTCTTCTGGGTTGTTCGGAACGATTGGGACTTTTTCTTTCAATGGTAATAAAATTATTACGACTTCTGGTGGTGGAGCTTTGGTAGCTAGTGATAAGAAGCTTGTCGATCATTCAAGATTTTTAGCTACACAAGCCAGAGACCAAGCTCCCTATTACCAACATAGCGAAATAGGGTATAATTATCGCTTAAGTAATATTTCTGCTGGAGTTGGTCGCGGTCAAATGGAAGTGTTGAACGAGCGAGTTGCAAGACGCAGAGCTATTTTTGATCGTTATAAAGAAGCTTTTTCCGGTATTGAAAGTATTTCAATGATGCCTGAAGTTGAGGATATGGTTCCAAATAGATGGTTATCAACTTTAACAATAAAGAATTTCAATTCAATTGATCAAATTGTGGAATTGATTGGCAAAATGAGTGAAAAAAATATTGAGACAAGAGCATTGTGGAAGCCACTTCATTTACAACCTGTCTTTTATGGAACGAAGATGTACTATCACGATAAAGGTCTAAGTGTCTCAGAAAAACTATTTAATAGTGGTTTGTGTTTACCATCGGGTACTAATATGACAGATGCTGAACAAGAATACGTTATTGAAGAATTCAAAAAAATTATCCAATAGGAGCACTTGATCATGAGAATTGGTATTGTTGGACTTGGATCCATGGGAAAACGAAGATTACGTCTTATCCAAAATAATTTTAATAACATTTCAATATGTGGGGTAGATACGGATAGATTGAGGCAACAGGAAGTCGAAGAAAGTTTTGAAATATCTACCTATAGTAACTTGGAGACTGCAAAGACTGTGTTCAATATAGATACAGTCTTTGTGTGCACTTCGCCAATGAGTCATGAAGCAATTATAACTGAGGCTTTAAACCTTGAGTGTGATGTATTCACTGAAATCAATCTATTGAACAACTATTATTCTACAGTTAGAAAACTAGCTAAAAGCAAAAAAAGAATCATTTATTTATCTTCGACTTTTCTTAAGAGAAAAGAAATTCAATATATTCAGTCTAAGGTGAAAAATTCCAGCGAGGTTTCTTATCGGTATCACGTGGGACAGTATTTGCCTGATTGGCATCCTTGGGAAAATTATAAAGACTTTTTTGTAGCAAACAAAAAAACTAATGGATGTCGGGAAATACTTGCTATTGAGTTGCCATGGCTTATTAATACGTTTGGTACGGTTGAGAAATTTTCAGTAACTTCTAGGAAGATTTCAACATTAGATATTGATTATCCTGATAGCTATAATCTCCTACTTGAGCATGAAAATGGAACTGTGGGCACATTGACGGTTGATATTGTCTCTAGAATGGCCAAAAGAGAGCTTCAAGTAATTGGTGAAGAAATTCTTTTAGAATGGGGTGGCAATCCTGATTCTTTATTTTCATGGGATATTAATGATTCAATGATGAAGAAGATTGAATTATACGATAAAATCGATCATGATGATAATTATTCGCATTCTATTATTGAAGACGCCTATTTAGAAGAAATCAAAGAATTTTTCAATGTTGTTAACGAGAACATTGTACCTGAATATAGTCTTCAACAAGATGACTACACAATCAATTTAATAAATGAAATCGAGGTTTTTTAAAGATGAAAGTCATTTTCTTTGGATTAGGATCAATAGGCAAGCGTCACTTGGAAAACTTATTTGCTTACGGTAAAGAGCACTCCATCGAATTTGAAGTTACTGCGTTCAGTACTAGTGGGAATAGAGAATTTTCAGAAGTAACCTATATTCAGAAAAAAGAAGAGATAGATATTCATTATGACTTAGCGTTTATCACAAACCCGACGTTTAAACATTTAGAAACGCTAGAGTTGATCAAGGATAAAGCAGACTTTATTTTCTTGGAAAAGCCAGTATTTTCTGAAAGTATCAAACTAGATGAAAAAGAAAATTATGGGCAGAACGTTTACGTTGCAGCTCCTCTAAGATATAAAAAAATCATGGATACTGTTCGCAGGAGAATCGACTCTCAGAATATCTATTCTGGACGAGTGATTTGCTCCACATACCTTCCTGATTGGAGAAAAGACACAAATTATAAAAAAAATTATTCTGCCTTTCGAGAAATGGGAGGTGGGGTAGAACTAGATTGTATTCATGAGCTAGATTATGTGATTCATTTATTTGGTTTTCCCAAAACGGTTGATAAACAGTTTGGTAAATTCTCTCGTTTAGAGATAGAAAGCAATGATTTAGCTACTTATTTATTGAGGTATGAGGATAAAGTCATTGAGGTTCATTTAGATTACTTTGGTAAAAAGCCACAGAGAAAGTTTGAGTTGTTCACTGAAGAGGGTTTGATTGAAGTTGATTTGCTTGAAAACCAATTTTCTGTGAATGGCGTATCAATAATCAAAGAATTAGAATATCCGAGTGAAATGTATCGTAAAGAATTAGAATACTTTATGGAAGAAGTAATCACTAGTAAGAATAATTGGAACAACCTATGTCATGCAAATGAAGTTTTAAAGATAGCTGAGGAGAAATAAATGAAAATCTTATTTACTATTTGTGGTCGAGCAGGATCAAAGGGATTCAAGAATAAAAACTTAAAGCAGTTAAGAGGTAAACCGCTGGTTCATTATGCATTAGCTTTAATTGGACTCTATCAAAAGAAACACCTCGAACATGAGTGTTTGATAAGCCTCAACACAGATAGTAAAGCACTAATCGATATAACAAGTTCGTTAAGACCTGATGTGGTAATCGTTGATCGTAAGCCTGAATTAGCAACAGATACTGTTGGGAAAATCGAGGTCATTAGAGATTCATTTCTACAGTTGGATGACTCAGAGAAACCATTTGATTTAGTTGTAGATCTTGATTTAACTTCTCCTTTACGAGAAGTTTCTGATTTGGAAAATTTGATTGATGCTCATTCCTATAGTGAAGATGAAGACAAAGATGTTTATTTTTCGGTTGTTCCAGCAAGAAGAAACCCATATTTTAATATGGTTAAAAATATAAATGGAAAAGTAACAATTGTAAATCCTTCCGAATATACCTCACGGCAGCAAGCCCCGAAAGTTTTTGAAATGAATGCATCAATGTACTCGTTTCGTCCTGATTTTTTAATAGGAAATAATTATATTTTTAATGGGGTGTGCGGGATCATAGAAATGAAGGACTATTTAATTTTGGATATTGATAGCGAAGAGGATTTTGAGTGGCTAGAATTTCTATTTCCCAAATTTTTAGAAGATTCTTCTGGATTAAGGGAAATATACAGATACAAGAAAAGTTAAAATTTGGAGGTAGGATATGAGTAATTATTTAATCACTGGCGGTGCAGGTTTTATCGGATCAAATTTAACGAATCATTTAGCTGAAAGCAATAAAGTAACAGTTGTTGATGATCTTTCCATGGGAAAAAAAGAAAATTTGATCGATTCTGATAATATTACTTTTTTGCGTGGATCTGTAACGGATAAAGATATGATGGAAGAAGTATTAGCGTCAAATCAATTTGACTACATTTTTCATTTAGCAGCAGTTGCTAGCGTGGCAGACTCCGTAGAGAGACCAATGGAAACTCATCAAGTAAATTTTGAAAGTGTTCTATTACTTTTAGAATTAATAAAAAATACTCAGCAAAATATAAAGCGAATAGTATTTAGCTCTTCTGCTGCTGTTTACGGAGATGATCTAACATTACCGAAAAAAGAAACTTCAGTGATTAAACCTCTAACACCTTATGCAATTGATAAATATGCCGCGGAAAGATTCGTAAGTATCTATTATTCTTTGTATGGTATTCCAACAAGCGCGGTTCGATTTTTTAATATTTATGGTCCAAATCAAAATCCAAGTTCTCCATACAGTGGTGTTATTTCTATATTGATAGATAGCTATCGTAAATTACGCAAGGATGAAAAAGTATCTTTTTCCGTGTATGGTGATGGAAATCAATCTAGAGATTTCGTCTATGTGGAAGATGCTATTCAAGCACTGTTGATTATTGCACAAAATGAAAATTCTTTAGGAGAAGTATACAATGTTGGTACGGGTGAATCCGTGACATTAAATCAACTTATTTCTATCATTGATGACAAACTCAGTCTTTCGATGCCAGTCCAATATAAGGAGGGAAGAGAGGGAGATATCAAAGACTCTTTAGCAGATATTAAAAAATTATCTTATATTGGCTATAAACCTAAATTTACCATTGATAAGGGAGTAGAAGCGTATTTAAAACTGTTAACAATTTAAATAGGTCATTACGCAAACATATACAATCCTATACAGCCAAATAACTTAAGTCCCATTATAAGGCTTAGATTATTTGGTGTATAAGTACTTGATGATTAGGCATTTACCTCTTTTTGAGTTGAAACGAAGAAAAAGTGTTGGCTCTATAATATCTAGTGTTGGTGACGCCTTCTGTTGCCAATACTTTTTTTCTAATAAACGCAAACAGACACCTTGAAATCCTTTAGAATAAAGTCGACG
>OAUF01000655.1_pt1 | contig 20086 bp, 28 predicted proteins | sample 1495111 | NCBI WGS metagenome assembly OAUF01 (sample SAMEA2580002, study PRJEB22360) | human gut metagenome | reverse complement strand
AACATAGACCCCGGGGCATATCTGATTCAGATGGCAACGGGCCTCGGAAAGACCGCAGCACCGGTAAAGCGGTTGCATTTGTAGAGTATTGGAGGGATGAATCATGAAACAGATGATTAAGTTATACGCCCACCCCTCAAACGAGCATCAGCACCAAGTTAATGTGATACGCTGGTCGTTGGCTCATAGGGTGCAATATCCCGATCTGAAACTTTTGCACGCCGTACCAAATGGCGGCAGGCGCGATCCGATAGAGGCGAAGCACCTGCAAGACGAGGGTTTAAAAAAGGGAGTGCCTGACCTCGACCTACCTGTTCCCCGTGGCAAATATCATGGTTTACGCATCGAAATGAAGACGGAAACTGGTCGCCCCACCATTGAACAAGATTGGTGGCTCGGGGAACTCCGGGAGCAAGGTTATTTCTGCGAGGTGTGCCATGGCTGGGAATCTGCTGTACGTGTTTTGGAATGGTATCTAGGCCTTGGAAAATTTAAATCATGACCGCGACAAGAATGACCCCCTCAGATATTGAGCGCTCCGCGATGCACAATGACTCTCTCCCTGATGGGCTTAACCAGCCTGAGCAGCTCCTGTTCCTTTCGTTCCGGTGCCTGTATGCCAGCTACCGTACCGGGACAATTACCCGGGAACAAGCGCAATCTGAAAAGCGCGAGCTGCTGCGAGCATACGATACGGCGGCACGGTGGCGTGAAATTTATCAGGATACCTGCCGGGTACGGGTTGAGCTGGGCGGTATGTCAAAAGAGGTTGAGCAGGGCGATTGCGAGAGATGCAAAAAGATTATGAGAATTTTAGATGGGAGAATAAAAATAAGCGAGGAGCTATCCGTATGAAAGTTATCACAATTTGGCAGCCATGGGCTTCTTTGATTGCCTGTGGAGCAAAAGAGTTTGAAACGCGGGGCTGGGCGACGTCCTATCGGGGACCAATAGCAATACATTCGGCAACACTAAGCCCATTCAAAGCAATCAGGGATGTCCCCATCGATGCGGTTTGCAAAATGAGAGAAGCCCTTAAAGAGAGGGGAATTCTTCCGCCTTTCACAAATTTCAAGGATCTTCCTCTCGGCCACATAATTGCCACGGGAGAGTTGGTAGGTTGCCATAAAATAGTGCTACATGGTGGGCGTGGCCTCCCCAGCACAGCCCCCGGTTGGCTTGAAACATACCGAGGTATCTATGAGCCAAGTGAGCGAGAACTCCTTTTCGGAGATTGGACCCCCGGTCGGTACGCATGGGAGCTGCAAAATGTAAAAATGCTTGATACACCTATTCCTGCAAAGGGTAAGCAACGCATCTGGAATTGGGAGGAATCCGCATGAAAGCCCATATCCCGCCCCGACAGCAGATCTCTAACCGGTCTTTAAAGGCTGTTGACACATACATCCAAGAAGAAAGTCACAATATGAGCCGCCGGCTGTTTAAGCTGGTTGCCGTCGCTCTGAACGAGTTGTACGATTTCGGAGCCAAACGAAATCTTGAAGTGTCCCAGCGCGTCGGCAATCTCATCATCGAGCATCAAGACGATGAAATCTTTTGGCAGCATGTGGATCAGCGCTGCGATCAGATGAAGCTGGGTTACGAGCATGAGGATTATGAGCAGATGGAAGCACGAAGGAAAAGGAGGTAACGAATGACGCGCGAAAAACTTGAAAAATATCACGATATTGCAGTTCGGTTAAAATTATTGACGTCCGCCATCGTAACAGATACAGTGACCGGATCATCCGACGAGTATCCGTTCACGTGCCACCCGATATCAATTCACGGACTGCGAAAGGACGATAAAACACTTAGGGAGATAGATTTACTTACCCAGCAGAAGAGCGAGATAGACAGCTTTATAGACGGGCTGGAGGACGTGAGGGCGAAAACGCTGCTGGATATGCATTATCGCAAAGGTAAACGCTGGGCATCCGTGGCCCACGAAACCGGACGTAGTTTAGAGGCAAATAAAAAATATTTGCAAAGATTTTTTGAATGTATCCAAACGTCCCCACGTGTCCTGATATAATAAAAAGTAGGAAGTTATAAAACACATTCAAGATTCATTCTGACCTCCTTTCTGAGATTGCCCTGTGGTAATACACTGCGGGGCAGATATGCGGTAAAATAGTGTTCAGGTGACACGCGGTTGCGTAATAGGCCGTTACGCGGTAACCGAGAGAAGGTTCGATACCTCGACACCGCATCTGAAATAATTTTTATCACTCTGGGTAGCCGCTTGTTGGCGCAGGTGGCTACCACACATACCAGCCGCAATCTCAACAGAGCTTGCAACGGTTCAGGAGCCGAGGTTGGTGCAAAGCCTGTAATCGCAAACGTTTATGCGTCAATGGAGATTACTTAAAAACCTTCCGTTTTGGCTGGATGATTTCACTGGCTTAGAAAAGACCAGAGGTATAGAGGGAGCACACCAGACGCGCAACCAGTTACCGGCCGCTGCAAAGACCGGCAAACCGAATATCCCAGGGCGACCCATTCCGGGCCGTCCTTTTTGTTTGGAGGCGTGAAGCAGTGAAGTGCATCAAATGCCCGTGGAATGATTACCGCAAGGCGGTTGTGCCGTACTGCATGCTGCCGCGGTGTTTATATCAGGTAGAGCGAGGTGGTGACGGATGTGGCGAAAGGCAAGTATCAAAAGTGGCTGACACCTGAAGGTTTAATCCTATTGGAGGGATGGGCTCGTGATGGCCTGACAGATAAAGAGATCGCCGCTAAAATAAAAATTACCTCATCGACGCTGTATGATTGGATGTCGAAGTATCCGGATATTTCGGAGGCTTTAAAAAAAGGTAAAGAGGTTACAGATTATGAAGTGGAAACCTCGCTGCACAAAAAATGCGTTGGTTATTATGTTACGGAAGAGGCGGCGGTCAAGTGCAAACGCGTGTTTTGGGATGAAAACGGCCGACGCTGTGAGGAAGAAACGGTAGAGAAAGTAGAAATCCAGAAGTATGTTCCGCCGGACACTACCGCGCAGCTTGCTTGGCTCAATAACCGCCGCAGCGAAAAGTGGCGCCGGAACGCTGGAAAAGAAAAGCTGGATGAAAAACGCTTTGAGCATGACAAAGATATTGATGGGAAGCGATACTGGTAATGGATAAAGTACATGCTTTTTATTGCCGGAAGCCATGGAAGGACTTATCCTACCGCCTCAAAGTGGAGCGCGGCGGCCGGTGTGAGCGCTGCAATTTTATCGCAGTGACGAAAGAGGATTGGGCGCAATTGATCGGGCATCACACGGTAGAACTGGACGATGAAAAGGTAGATGATCCGACTATATCGCTAAATCCTGATTTGGTTGAGATTATATGTCTCGATTGCCATAACAAAGAGCATCGGCGCTTTGGACATCAAAAGCATGTTTATATTGTGTGGGGCTCTCCTTTGTCCGGTAAAACCTCTGCGGTACGCGAGATGATGAGGGCGGGAGATATTGTGCTGGATATTGATCGCTTATGGTCCGCAATCACCATGCAGCACGAATACAGTAAGCCGGATAACGTCCGATTTAACGTATTTGCTTTGCGTGATAATCTGATGGATCAGATCAAGACACGGCACGGCCAGTGGTACGATGCGTATGTAATCGGAGGATACCCAGACAAATATGATCGGGAGCGGTTGGCGCAAACTCTGGGAGCCGAGTTGATCTACTGCGAAAGCACAATGCGGGAATGCCTTGATCGTCGGCGCGAGAGCGGACGGCCGGAGAAGTGGGACCAGTACATCACCGATTGGTGGGCGACATATGAAAGGACGGGGTCATAATGGCAATGTTTAAATGCACTATTGAGGATGGATTGGCGGTCAAGACTAAGAAAGAAAAATTGAAGGAATTAATTGATCATTTCCTTTTTCTCGAGATGCCAATTCCGGAAGAGTTAACAAAATGGTGGAATGAAGAAAACGGAGAGAAAAAATTTCAAAGGCCAAAAGTGTAGCTAAAGGATAACCCCCCTCTTGCCGGAAAAATTTCGATAGATGATTTACTGGATATGGGCCTCTTTGCGATACACAAGGAAAATTTGACTTTTTGTTTTTGAAATTTCAAGGTGGTGAAAAATCTTGCAAAATGAAGAGTTGACCGCCGAAATTGAGCGATTAAAGGCTACTTTCCCGGGCGCGGACGAAAACAAAGTAGCTGCGCTGGCGGGCCTGATTGAGCAGGCGGCATATGAAAGGCTGTATCTGAAGCTGCTGAATGAGCAGGCGATCGCATCCGGGCTGATAAAAGTCAATCCCGAAAATGCCACGCTTCAGCGCACGTTACCAATATCCGGGGAGATTACGAAGCATTCTGCCACACTCACAAACATTCTGGATAAGTTGGTAAAGCACCTTGGAGCAGCGCAGGATGAGGAGGATGATGAGCTTGCAGAATTCGAATAAAAAGGCAATTATCCTGTATGTGATTTCATATTTTCTGCCTATTATTTTTTCTTTATTGGTACACGAATGGAAGCTTGATGTTTATGAGCCGATAGTTATCGGGGGATTTTTTATAGTGCTGATCATAAGCACAGTTGGGATCTGGCTGTCCTATGACATCATATATAAGCGATATTGACATGAGCAACCTAAAAGAGCTTAGAAAAAAGCATCCCGAATCTTGGTTGCTGGAATACATCGATAAGTGCAAATCCGGAGAAATACTGATCGGACAAGAACTGATGCTGGAACTGGATATCCACCTGGCACTGTTTGATGATTCGGATACCAGATTTGAAACAGAGGATGCACACAAGCGAATAAAATTCATTGAAACACATTGCAGGCATTATGAGGCTCCCTTTGCTGGGAAGCCTTTTATTTTAACCTTGCGTCAAAAAGCATTTGTTGAAGCACTATACAGTTTCAAAATTTTTGATGATGAATTGGGCAGATGGGTTAGGCTCTATCAAGAAGCGTTGATGATGGTTTCCCGTAAGTGTGGCAAAACGCCATTTGTGGCTGCGTTGATTCTGGCTGAATTTTTCTGCGGAGAATTAGGAACAAAAGCGCTCTGCTCTTCCAACGACTACGATCAGGCTGCCCTAATGTTTGATGCGATCAACGCTATGCGCGAAGAAAGTCCAGCATTAGAAAAGGTAACGCGAAAAAATATTAAGGGCATATTTTTTGGTAATCCCAAAAAGCCGAAAAAGCGCGGGAAATTCAGCTATCAGAATAAAGGAAATATCAAAAAAATTTCTGCCAAGACGGGCGCCAAGGAAGGTAAAAACATTAAAGTCGGCGCTGCTGATGAAGTACATGAGTTAGAAGATAATTCTTCCATCATGCCGATTCGGCAGGCTCTGTCTACGCAAGACGAACCGCTGTATTTTGAGATTACCACAGAGGGATTTACGGATAACGGATATCTGGACGGACGATTAAAAGAGGCCCGGCAGGTACTGAAAGGTGAACTGCCTCGGCGCCGCTGGCTGATCTGGCTTTTCACACAGGACAGCGAAGCAGAAATCTGGCAAGATGAAAAAACGTGGGTAAAGAGCAATCCGGACATAGGTACCATTAAAAAATGGTCATTTCTACGGCAGATGGTGGAAGAGGCAAAAACCAATTCCGCAACCCGCGCCTTTGTGCTGGCAAAGGATTTTAATATTAAGCAGGCCGGCGGTGCGGCGTGGCTGCAGGATGCAGAGATCATTAATCCGGCCACGTTCAGCATTGAGGATTTCCGGGGCTCTTATTATATTGCCGGGAATGACTTTGCGGAAACTACCGATCTCTGTGCATCAAAGCTGCTGCTTATGAAACCGGGTAAGCCGGAGGTGTATTTCTGGTCTCATTATTGGATACCGGCAGAAAAGCTGAAAAACAGCCCTGATGATGCTGATTATGAGCAATGGGCGCGGGATGGATATTTGACCATCGTAAAAGGCGGGAGCGTGGATAGTTCCATTGTGGCTGATTGGCAATGGTCCATGTATCAGGATTTCGGCCTGATCCCGTACAAATCCGGCTATGATAACCGGTTCGCTAAAGACTACCTTCGCCGGTATGAAGAGTATTTCGGGAAGGACTCTGAAGCGGTGAACGTGCCGCAGGATGCCAAGTGCTTGAACAACCCGATGCGGCGGCTGGAATCTGACCTGCGGCATAATCTGGTCAACTACAATAACCGCTATGGAGATTTCTGGTGCTTTAGAAATATGGGGATCAAAACTGACAATGCGGAGCGGATTCAGCCGTGCAAGTTGAAAACCACGCACAGAATTGATGGCGGCGCGGCAGCGATTGACTGCTACGCCGTTTTTGAATGGTATAAATCGGAATTTTTAACACTGATAGGCGGGTGAAAAATTGGGCGTTTTAAATTATTTAAAAGGAGTGTTTGGAAAGTCTGGCCGTGCGCAGTATGCCGCTTGGCTTGCAAATAGCCAGCCACTCTTTACCTCATTCGGAAAGAATATCTATCTGTCCGATTTTGTAAATAACGCAATTGATCGGGTAGCGTCAGAAATAAGCAAAATTGAAGTAAAAAGCATCGTGCAGAGCGGTGATACCTTGCAGGTGCAGAATGACGATATCACGCGCCTGCTGCGATTTAAGCCTAACCCTTTGCAAACCACAAGCGATTTTTTGAGTAGCGTAGAATGGCTGCGCCGGAAAAACCGGAATGCCTTTATTTATCCGCAGTATATCACCGTAACAGATGCAATGGGCCGCCAGTTCCGGCGCTATATCGCGCTATATCCGCTGAATCCGTCCGCGGTATATATTGGGGTTGGCGATGATGGCGAAGCCTGGGAAATCAAGATGGATTTTAATGATGGCTCAAGTTACACGCTCCCCTATGCCGATCTGATCCATCTGCGCTGGCGCCGGGGAGCGAACCTTATCGTAGGAGGCGGGGATGATAACGGACTCGCCAATGATTACGATATTATTCGCACAATCGATGCACTGGACAAAACAATTCAGGGACTGCCGAAAAGTATAGAGGCAAGTTTACAGGTCAAAGGTGTGTTTCACGCAAAATCCGTGATGGATGCGGACAAGCTGAAAGGTACTCGCGATGATTTTGAAAGCCATATCAAAACAAGCAAGGCTGGTATGATCGCAACAGATTTAGCTGGTGAATTTACCCCAGTGAATATTAATTCGCCTGAAATTCCAGAAGCGGCCATGAAGTTTCTGAAATCTGTAATTCAGGAGCGCTACGGAATATCTGCAGCAATCCTGTCCGGGGATTATAGCGGAGAGCAACATAGCGCATTTTACCAGACGGCAATTGAAGATTTTATTGTACAATTCGAGCAGGCTTCTACGGCCTGCCTTTATACTGCCCGAGAGCAGGATGTAGGACATCGGGTGCGGTGCTATTACAGCAAAATCAACTATATGGACCATGCCGCAAAAAATGAACTCGCAACATTGGCAACAAACACAGGGCTGATGATGCTGAATCAAATTGCGGACATGTACGGTTTAGAGCCTTTTGAGGGTGGAAACCGAAGAATCCAGAGCCTTAATTTTATGAATACGGATCTGATTGACCAATATCAGCTTGCACAGGCAGGGGCGACGGGAGGAGAAAAAACAGATGGAAAAGAATAAATATGAGCTGCGCCTGATTGAAATGCGTGCCGTTGGTGATGGCGAAGCCATGACCATAGAAGGGTATGCAATTGTGTTTGATACGCCGGCCACGCATGGAGGTTTTACCGAAACAATCATGCGCGGTGCTTTGGATGGCACCGACATGAAAGATGTCCCTTTGCGATATAACCACAATGATAATGTAATGGTTATGGCGCGAACCCGGAATAAATCCCTTCGCTTGATTGTAGATGAAAAGGGCTTGCTGATTCAGGCTGATTTGCTGGATACGCAAAGCAATAGAGATCTGTATGCAGGAATTCAGGCGGGGCTCATCGATAAAATGAGTTTCGCCTTTACTGTACCTGCTGGTGGGGATACCTGGTCATTTGGAGAAAAAGAAACCACCCGCACGGTAACCAAAATTGACAAACTGTGGGATGTATCGGTTGTGGATACACCGTTTTACGATACCACATCTGTATATGCTCGTAGCCTTGAATTACTGGACAGTGAGAAGAGGCGGCTGGATAGCTTACGCGAGTGCGAAATTCTGAAACAAAAAATATTACTGAAAGGGAAGGTATAACACATGAACAAAAAGAAACTTCTGGCGCTCATCGCCAAGAAGAACGAAAGAAAAGCCGCTCTGATCAAAAAGTCGGATGTTTGCGAGGACGTAGAAACGCTGCGCTCCATTAATGCTGACTTGGATCAGCTCAACGAAGAAATCCGCAGCCTGCAGGAAATGGCAGATGAAATGCCGGATGACTCCGAGCCGAACCCTGACAATCCCGCGGGATTGGATAAAAACGGTCAAAGCGCGCGCACTCGCGCCGTGAATGGACCGGCGGTGCCGGGGATGGTAATCGCGGGGGCTGTACAGAAGCGCAATGTGGATTCTGAGGGCATGGAGTACCGCAAAGCATTTATGGAATACGTTCTGCGCGGCACTCCGATTCCAGCTGAATTGCGTGCTGACGCCAACACTTTAACGTCTGATGTTGCAACTGCTATCCCCACCGTGCTGGTAAATCAGATCATTGAAAAGATGGAAAGCATCGGAATGATCCTGCCTTTGGTCACGCATACGCATTATGCGGCCGGGGTAAATATTCCTACTTCCAGCGTAAAACCTGTTGCAACATGGGTTGCCGAGGGTGCGGGTTCCGACCGTCAGAAGAAAACCACCGGAGTTATTACCTTCAGCAAACATAAATTGCGCTGCGAAATTTCCATGAGCATGGAAACATCGGTTATGGCAATTAGTGCGTTTGAAACCGCATTTGTGCGGCAGGTTTCGGAAGCCATGACAAAGGCAAAAGAAGCTTCTATTATTTCCAATGCGGACGGTACAACTTCCCCTAAGGGAATTTTGGCTGAAACCCCGGTCACAGGGCAGGCGTTGACCCCTGCGGGTTTGGATTATGCCGCGCTGATTGCTACAGAAGCGGCTATTCCTCAGGCATATGAAAGTAACGCGGTATGGTGCATGACTAAAAAAACCTTTATGGGGTTTATCGGCATGGTAGACGACAACAAGCAGCCTATCGCCCGCGTGAACTATGGCATTAATGGTTCCCCTGAAAGAACACTGCTCGGGCGTTCTGTGGTCCTGTGTGGTGACTATCTGCCCAACTACTCTGCCTCATTGGCGGCAGGGACGGTATATGCATTCGTGTTTGATTTCAAGGATTATGTCCTGAACACGATTTATGACATGGGAATCCAGCGTAAGCAGGATTGGGAAACCGAAGATATGCTCACAAAAGCGGTGGAATCGGTAGACGGCAAGGTTGTGGATAAAAACTCCCTTGTCACGCTTGCGGTGCCTGCCGGCGGTTAATGGAGGGATGAAGCATGGCGCTGATTGATACTGTACGGCCGCGCATTGGGGTATTTTATTCCACGCCGGAAAAAGATGCAGAGGTGCAGGGGATGATTAACGGCGCTTTGGGGATTTTCAAAGGCGGGGGCTGGGTGATAGACCCCGCCTCTCCCTCTCCGGAGGCTGTCGAGGCGGTGACCCTTTACTGCAAGATGGCGCAAAGCACGGATCCGGCGACGCTTACAAATCACCCTGTTATCATTTCTTTGATCGCACAAGGGAGGGCTGGCGGTGCTTAAATTTAACCCGACCACACCCGTGAGGTTTTACGCAAAAGAGACAGCCTATGTCCCGGGACAGGGGCAGAGCTCGACCTGGGCCGACGCTGGGCTGCTGTACTGCGAATGGAAAGGAGCATTTGGCGATCGAGTGACGGCCGCGCAGGCCCTCGGCGTCAAAGATTCCGTGACCGTACGCACGTTTTATCATCCGGGAATTTATGAAAAACTCCGTACTGTGCAGGTTGTGGCCGTGAAAAACAATGATTCGGAGGCCCTGAAAAATGGCGCACCGGACAAAAATAACCCGAATGTATATGAGCTTTGGAGCGGCATCGACAACGTGAACGAAGAAAATCAGTTTATGGAATTTCGCGTCAGGAGGTATGAGGGCAAATGAATCCTTTGCAGCTGCTCCAGACAGAGCTGGATAATCTGCTCTATGCTGATGGCGTACACGCCTACTGGCAGGAAAAAGCAAAAGACACAGACCCGGAGGAATACCTTGTTTATGCCAGAAACGGAGATGAAGCCATACTCTCCGGGGATGATGATGAACTTGTAAGCGACGTCCGAATCACGTTGCGGTATTATTATCGAGAATGTTTGCTGGATAACCCCACATCCCGGGCAATCGTGCAAGAGCGGGTGCAATCCATCATAGACGTGTTGCGGGAAAGCTGCTTTTTTGCGGTTGACGGCGCTTTTGACGCAGGAAAGATCGATGATACCGGATATTTTGTGACGATCATGGAGCTCAGCTACATCAGGAGAAACGGCCATGGCTAAAATGACGATTAAGGGCGTAGAGGAATACGCCCTTAAATTATCAAAACTGGGGGCGGCCTCTGACGCAATAGCCGAAAAAGCAATTGCCGCCGGTGCCAGTATTGTTGCGGATAAAATCAGGAGCAATCTGAAAAGTGTTTTATCCGGAGATTCCACTGGGGATTTGGAACAGTCGCTCGGCATCACTCCGATCAGCCGCGATAATGAGGGCAACCTCAACATGAAAGTTGGTTTCCACGGCTACGACAGAAAAGGTGTTTCAAACCAACTCAAAGCCAGAGTTTTACAATCCGGATCTGATTTTCACGGGATCAAAGGTCGGCTGTTTGTCAGCACGGCCGTAAGGGCAACAAAAAAGGCGGCTCAGGCTGAAATGGGCCGCGTGATCGATGAAGAAACAGAAAAAATTATGAAATGAGGTAGATCTATATGGCAATGATGGGAGTCAGGTACCCGAGATATTGCCCGTACACCATCACCCAGAACCCGGACGGGACCGAAACGGAAACGTTAGGGGTTGGCAAGGTTATGGGCAAGGCTACCGTGGTGAATACAACGTACAACAGTGAAGCGGCGGAAATTGCCGGAGATGATGGAATCGCGGAATCGGTTTCCCCGATCACCGGGGGGACCATCGAAAACGGCCTGACCGATCTGTTACCTTCCGCGAAAGCGGAAATACTGGGGCATGAGCTGACGGAAACTGGAGGAGTTATTGCCCGGGCGGATGATATTGCACCTTATATGCGTGTTGGTTATATCGGGATGCACGTCATTGATGGGGAAAATAAGTACGCAGTATGGATCAATTACAGAGTGAAATATTCTGAGCCGTCTCCGCAGTATACGACAAAGGGACGCACAATCACACTTTCCGGTACAACGATCAACGGAACGATCATGCGCAACGCAGACGGGATCGTTTATCAGGAAGAAATTTTCGATACCGTACCCGCGGCGCTCACGTTCTTGAACGAAAAGCTGAACATAACCGCCGGGAGCATCCCGGAGTTTACCGCGACTTTTTCCCCTGCTGACGGCGCTTCGGATGTGCCTGTTGGAACAAGCATCACCATTACCGCAAATAACCCGGTTGACCACGGCGGAAAAGAAATTGTTCTGTACAACAACCAGATTAACACTGTGGTGCCAGTTACAAGGTCGATTGACGCCACAAAAAAGATCATCACCATTACGCCGAAGCAGGCGCTCGAAAATGCGACCAACTACATTTTGTCCGCGGGCGGTCTGACAGATGCTTACGGCCAGCAGCTCACTGGAGCGGCGGTAATTGAGTTTACGACAGTCGCGGGCGGTTAAGGAGGAAAGCATGGGAACGATCACGTTAGGCGGGAAAGAATACCCGATTCTGTTTGATTTTAATGTTGTTGAAAAAATCCAAAAGCGCTATTGTGCCAAAGGCGGTCTGGACGCTTTCGGGGACGAACTGGGAATGACGGGCGAACTGAAATGGGTGCTTGCCTTGCTGATGAATGAAGGAGCAGAATTTGAGGCGAAGCAGACCAATTCAAAAGCCGAACGGTATACGCCGGATCAGGTCGGAATGATTATGACGGTTGCCGATTTTCGAGAGGGAAAAATTGGTGAAATGCTGGTTGATGCTTTCAGGGAAAGTGTAGGTGATACGGGAAACTTGGGAGCCGAGGAAATGGAGAAGATTGGGGCTTCAATGATAATGGAGATTTTGGCAAAGAGTCAGAGAGCCTAATTTATTTTCCTCGGCTATATTTCATTGCCGCAAAGTTCTTAGGGTACCAAAGGAACGAAATAAAATACCTTACGCTCAGAGAGTTCTTTGAACAATTCGATGAGTACATTGAGTTTTTTGGCGAGAAGCAACCGAATATTGACACCTTCTAATATTTTCTATAATATGGAAATAAAAGGAGGGTGTAAGCATGGAAGATCAAAAAAAGAAGCTTAATGAAATACTAACAAATGTATTGAAGATTTTGGGTGGTTTAATTGTACTTGGAGTTGTGGCAATTATAGTGCTAAATGTTCTATATTCTAACAAAACCGGAGAGAAAGACCCACTCGCTCCTGATATGTTAGTGACGTTTTCAAAGCAGGCTGTAAAGGAACATTTAAAATCACCATCATCTGCAGAATTTCCATCTGATGAGTCAAAATACAGTGTTTCTTACGATGAAGAGAAAAATACGTTCACGGTATACGGGAGCGTAGAAGCTCAAAACGCTCTCGGAGTACTGCTCAAAAACGACTATGTAGTTATAGGCAAGTATGATAAAGAGAAAAAACAATATATTGAAATATCAACAGATATTTCATGAGTTAAAGCGCCTGCAGAAGCGGGCGCTTTCCATTTATAAAAGACAAACGCTGCTTTTTTGGAAGCAGCGTTTTTAATAATTGTTTATGAGAGCAGGTGGACAAATGGGATATGATATTGGGCCACGTATTGGCATTGAAGGAGAGGCAGAGCATAGAAAACAAATAAACGGGTTGGTCACTCAATATAAGACCCTTAATACTGAGATGCAGGCCGTAACATCCGCTTTTGATAAAAACGATAAATCGCAGGAAAACCTTACCTCTCAAAACAAAATATTAGTAAAGCAGATTGAGGTGCAAACGCAAAAACTCGATTTACTTAAAAATGGATTATCTGCTGCTTCGGAAAAATACGGGGAGAACGATAGGGTTTCGCAGGGATGGCAGCAGGCCGTAAACAAAGCAACTGCCGAACTCAATAAAATGGAGCGGCAGTTGGAGGAAAATCAGACTGTACTCCAGAACAGCCAGAAAAATACGGAAAGTTTGTCTTTTGCAAATGATATCCTTTCAAAATCTGTAGATGATCCCGTGAAAAAAATTGGAAATCTAAAAGCGGCATTGGAAGAAAGCACTGAAAAATATGGAGAAAATGCAGAGGGGACAGCCCTTTTAAAAGATGCGTTGAAAAAAGCAGAGGAAAAAACCGATAGTCTCGGAGGGTCAATTCGAGAACTTACGCAAGCTATGGGGTTGGACCTGCCGCCCGCTTTGGATGGAATGGTGTCAAAGCTGGACGGAGTTTCCAAAAGTGGGGCGGCTTTGACCGCGGTGCTGGGTGCGACTGTATTTGCGCTGTACAAAGCCACGATGAACACGAAGGAAGCGGCTGGAGAGATTGACGAACTTTCCCACAAGACAGGAATGTCTGTTGAAAAAATTCAGGAGCTAAATTATGCCGCTGAATTTTTGGAAATATCCGCAGAAGATATAGGCTCTTCCATCGCCAAAATGACAAAAAACATGGATACCGCCCGAAGCGGAACGGGGGATGCTGCGGAGGCTTTTAAAGAACTGCATATCAATATCAAAAACGGAAATGGCTCACTGAAAGACAGCGAAACCGTATTTTATCAGGTAATTGATGCTCTCGGGAAAGTGAAAAACGAGACAGATAAAGACGCTCTATCCATGGCGATTTTCGGAAAATCTGCCATGTCGCTGAACAACCTTATTTTAGAGGGCAGCGACAATATCAAAGCCTATGCTGCGGAAGCACAAAACATGGGATATGTGATGGATAAGGATACCATCGATAAATTCAACGATTTAGATGATGCCATGGTGAGATGGAACAAATCGATTGAAACCACAGGAAATTCTATGGCCATGGCGCTTTTGCCTATGCTTACGGCAATGTTTGAAGCTTTTGGGAAAATTCCTACTCCGGTATTGCAAGCAACAGCTGTAATTGCCGGAATTGTCGCGACGATTGTACTTACTGTAAAAACTATTAAAGAGCTTACAGCAACCGGTAGTGCAATCACCGGCTTTTTTAAATTGGCGGACGGCTCTATGGATATGACGAAAGTCAAAATACTTGCGGTTGTAGCTGCTTTGGTTGCTCTCGCGGCTATTATCGCTGTAATCATCGGAAAATCCGGAGAAATACAGAGTACATTTGCAAGCATCGGAAACAGTGTTGGAAAAATCAATGGCCAAGTCAATACCGTATCCACACAAGGAACATATCAGCGCATAGGCCAAAACGCCGGCGGAACCAACTTCTGGCGCGGCGGTCCAACATGGGTTGGTGAGAACGGCCCCGAAATCGTTGACCTCCCCCGTGGCAGCAAGGTGTACCCGAATGGCGTTTACCCGCAGAGCGGAGGGGATACGTACTATATCACAATACCGGCAAAGGATATCCAGGAGTTTAATGACATTGTACGCATTGCCAAAAATCAACGGCGGCGAGGGGTGCAGGGGGTGAAACAGTAAGTGGCAATTGTAACAATAAGCCCAAGAGTGATAGGGACTATATACAGTGATAATCCAAACGAAACCTTGGATGAATTATCGCCTTTTAGATGGGGAAGAGATGATAAAACATTATTTAAATTCCAGTTATCCGATATACCGTCGCAATACTTAAAGAAATCTGTAAAAAGCATTACATTTAATGTTGCTGGATTTATTAATATTTGGGTGGAATCAACTGTTACGGTTACTTGTGGGGGGTCGTTTTCTTGGTTAAACCAAACATTTTCCAGTGGCACTACATGGAATAACAGACCATCTAACGGTGTTTTGGATGTAATGTTTAAGTCAAAAACCTTTACTCCTATTTCCGGACAACCAAGTAGGAAATATACTCCCGCTTTTGAAATAGAGGTTACACCTTTTTCCGCAGGATATACCGGAAAATATGGAGATGTTTCCAGCAAAAGTTTATTGGATTTGTTTTTTATAGGATTCGAACTTGGAAGAGATGTCGAATCTAATGATCTCCCAAGTGGCGGTTTATACACGCTGGCCATAGAAGATGGAGATATTAACGCATCGATTGATTTCTCAGATGGGGTAATTGAGATTACTTCTACGCTTCCAAATTCAGGAGGATTTGTAAACCCTTCAGCATCTAACACTTTTTCGATTTTGTTCGACACATCTTATTTTTTTTCCGCTCCTATTGCACAAAAGATCATTTATGAAATAAAAGAAATTGTTTCTGGAACTACAGCGCAATATCAAGTCAGCATTAACCAAAACCTAAATGGAACCAGTCGTTTAGATTGGAGCGTGCCAATTAGCGCTGTTCAAAACAATAAAAATTATGAATGGAGAGCGAAAGTTCAAACGGATGGCGGTGACACGAATTGGTCTGAATGGTCTGCGTTTACCACAATAGATGCCATTCCAAACGCTCCGATCATCAAATCCCCGCAATCCTCTTATCTGGATGCAGCATCACCAATTACATTGTCTTGGACTCACGATATCGATACCGGGTCAACACAGTATGCTTATGACGTTGACTATAAGCAAAACGGCGGCTGGGTGTCGCTTAGGTCTCATGTTGTGTCGTCTGCAAACACAACCACAATTCCCGCCGCCACGCTGGAGGCCGGTAGCTTTGTCTGGCGCGTGCGCACCTATAACACGGATGATATTGCCGGGGCTTACTCGGAGAGCGCAACCAACATCGTGCAGGCCCGCCCGCAAACACCTGTTATTATGAGCGTTACCACCTTGCCTAAAATGTCGATCTCATGGCAATCCGCAGGGCAGCAGGCTTACGAGCTGACAATAGGATCAGATAAGATTTATCAGTTTGGCATAGATAAATCGTATACTTATCCCGGTTACCTGCCGGACGGAGCATATGCTATTAAATTGCGGGTGCAAAACTCACAAGGGCTATGGAGCGAGTACGCCACAGCCAATGTCAGTATAAAAAACACACCGATCAGCGGGGAGGACATAATAACCGCTACGACGGTTCCGGGCGGGGTCAGGATTGATGTAGGGCTACCTGATGTGCAAGACGCTGTCTATCTTAACGAGTGTTACGTTGGCGAGTTTTACACAGTACATGAGCCACAGGCAGCGACTGGCGATCGTTATTTGCTTCGCGACGGCGTACCAATCGCAAAGATTGGCGGTACGAGCTACATTGACTATGCGACGGCTGGCTTGTCAGAGTATGTGCTGCGCGTTGTGCGCGGCGGCAACTATTACGACTCTCCTGCTGTATACGCTACGCCTACAATTAGATACGGTGTGATGGCTGCCGCAGATAATCCCGCAGAATTTATCCCGCTAGCCTATCGCTTAGATAGCAAGCCGCAACCGCAGAAACAGCTTACAAAGGGCTATAATCAGCACTATTTTAGCGGCAGACCGCAGCCAGTCTATGACATCACAGAGCACTACGCGACGACGTGGCCGCTTGAATACTCTATGAGGCATGGAGATTATGCCAAGCTTGACGCATGGGCCAAGGCTGGAAAATCGTTGCTGATCCGCTACAATGACGGTACGATCATCCGCGGGGTTGCTCAGGGCACTAATATAACCAAGATGCTGCGCGATACAGTGAGCGTATCGTTTACGATGATGGTACATGACTATACGGAGGCGATAGATTATGTATAGCGGCGGCACGCGGCAACTGAGTTATCGCCTTGACATACTGGACGGCGAGATAAAGATAGGAGAGCTGCCCGCAAAAGAGGTATCGATCAACTTTGATGGCACTGCGTCAGATGTAAAAATGTCCATGACAGGCACAGCCCGCGCGAACGCTGAGATAGATTGGTATAAGCACCGTCTGCGGCCCGTACTGATTGACGACGGGCAGGAATACCCGCTTGGCACTTATCTCCCTCAGTATGTGCAAGACACGACCGATGGCGGCGAAACCATTAAAAAGTTTGAGGCGTATGATCTATCTATCCTTGCAAAAAATGATAAGCTCACGGAGCGACTCAATTTAAAATCAGGCACCTTGTATCTAACAGCGATACAGGGTGTTTTGATTTCTTGCGGAATAACAAAGATCGTGGCCGATGCGTCGGATGCAGTTTTGCAGTCCGACCGCGATGATTGGGATATCGGCACAGCCAAAATCGAGATAGTCAATCAGCTTTTATCAGAAATGAGTTTTAATGATCTGTATATTGATCTCAACGGCACGACGCGCCTCACGCGCTATGAGACACCGAGCGCAAGCAATATCGATCATATCTATCAAGCCGGGAAAGCAAGCATAATCGAGCCGGGAACCAGCGTGGAAAGCAATTTTTTTGAGATCCCGAATATCTGGATTGCGGTTGTGTCTAACCCCGATTTAGAGACCCCGTTTGTGGCTACATTTACAAACGATAACCCAATGAGCAAGACCTCCACGGTGTATACCGGGCAGCGCAAAGTAGAGGTGCTTAGTTTTGACAATATTGCCACGCAGACAGACTTGCAAAATGCTGTCAACAAAGCGGCTTTTCAGGCGATGCAAGGGATTGAAACGATTGACTTTAAAACGGCGATCGAGGCAAACCATGGCCTGTTTGACACCTGTGCGATTGACATCCCGGAGTACAACGGTATCCTCAGTGAAATAAGCTGGGAGCTTGATCTTGACAATACATCCATGACGCATAAGGCTAAAAAGCTGGTGAATTTATGACAGATACATCTTATCGGTTGGCATCAATAACCGCAATAGACAGCGGTGGGGTGTCGGTACAGTTTGAGGGCGAGAATACCGCAAGCGACAAGGCCTATACCGTAGTGCAAAGCTATTACCCGACATTAGGCGACCGAGTTGTAATGCTCAATATCAGCGGTACTTATATTGTGCTTGGCTCCGTCGGTGCTCCCGTTGCGTCCGTCGATTATATCCCAGCGGCAGAAAAAGGTGCCGCCGGCGGTGTGGCTACGCTCAATTCCGGCGGGCAGGTTGAGCAAAAAGCAGTTAGCGCGGTGTCAGCGGATAGCGCGACCAACGCAAACCATGCAACAAGCGCGGACAGTGCCGATAGTGCAGACCATGCGGACGAGTCCACTAATTTTACAGGCAAGCATACAGGCAGTTATCTTGCGTTTTTTGGTAAAACCACCTCGGTGGGCAGGACGAGCATATCTACTCTCAGCACGTCCGCGGATTTAGCAGATGTAATCACAAAAGTAAACTCAATTATCAATGCGGGAAAAAATTACGGGCTTTACGGATAAAAGGAGGAACACATATGGCTTTTACGCCTAAAACATGGGTTGGCAGGAGTGTACAATATCCCGGCAGAATTAGGCTTGTGCCTACCGGGGAAGATGGGGTGTACGATGTGCAGCGGGCAGAGGGAGAGGTTACCGCAGAAGGGGATTTGGTCAGCGACTCAAACCTAAACAACCAAGAACAACGTATTGCTGCTGGAATGCCGAACAATAACCTCCTGCACAACTGGTATTTCCCGAATCCGGTAAACCAACGCGGCGTAAGCGGCACAATTAGTACAGCGGGCTATTTTATCGACCGCTGGAAGCTGACAAGCGGCTCAGTCACGCTCACGGCAAACGGTCTTACGCTCAACGGTACGATCACGCAGATTTTGGAGTATGCAGTTGGCACAGATGTTACCGCAAGCACGTCTATGTATAGCGGTACGGCAACAGCGGCCTACAATAACAGTACCAAAACATTTACGATCACGTCCTCGGGCGGGGCGATCAGGGCTGCAAAGCTTGAAAAAGGCACGGTCAGCACGCTTGCAAACGATGCGCCGCCGGATCGTGGAGAGCAGTTATCCATATGCCAGAGATATCAATTTAATAATCCTAGCTGGTTTAGAGTCCGGGCGACACAGATCGCCACGAACAATATTGACTTTTTTGTACCACTCCCTGTATCAATGCGTATAAGTCCAACAGTTCGCGGAGATTGGATGATAAAAACGCTGTCTGGCGGCCTCCAGTCTGACTTTACACTCTCCGCAGCGTGGACGACTGATAATGGCGTGCAGTTGAGGTTTACAAAAACCGCGCACGGTCTAACCGACGCGTACGCGGAACTCCCGGCCGCCACGAATCCGCTTTTTGACGCAAATTTATAAATTTATAGGGAGGGCAATTATGTACAAGCATTATATAAGGCTGGATAGCACGAGCCGCGTAATCAAAGGCTGTTCAAATGCATTCGAACAGCCAGAGGAAACAGATATTTGCATTAATGAGGATGGAGGGTATCAATTTAGGCTTGCATCGGATGGTCAGGAAAATCCTCCGCTGATGGATATGGACGGTATCCCGTTGTACAAATACGAGGGCGGCGCCGTTGCCGCCCGAAGCACAGATGAGATTGAGGCTGATAGAGCTGCTTTGCCCGCACCGGTGGTAATGATACCGGTAGACCAACAGCTTGCAGCTATGGCGCTCACACAGGCACAGCAAGCAACAATCATTACGGAGTTGCAGCAAGTCAACGCGGCGCTAATGCTACAACTGGCAGAGACAGGAGGTAATGTATAATGTGGGCAACGATTATCAGCAATTATTTTAAGATGGGTCTGTACACCGTTGATAATGTCAAGGTGTTTGTAGCCGCCAACTGGCTTACCGCCGAGCAGTACAAAGAGATCACAGGGGAGGATTACAATGCTTAAAGGTATTGACGTCAGCAGCTCCAACGGCTGCGTCGACTGGGACAAACTAAAGGGCAGGCTTGATTTTGCCATTCTGCGCTGCGGCTATGGCAGCGATCGGGTGGATCAGGACGACAAGCAGTGGGCGCGGAATGTAGCCGAGTGCAATCGGCTAGGCATCCCGTGGGGTGCATACCTGTACAGCTACGCTATGTCCACCGCAGACGCAG
>OAUF01000653.1_pt1 | contig 20196 bp, 20 predicted proteins | sample 1495111 | NCBI WGS metagenome assembly OAUF01 (sample SAMEA2580002, study PRJEB22360) | human gut metagenome | reverse complement strand
TTTCGTACATCTGCCAGCCCCACCCACGCCAACGGCACCAGCCACGCCGATTACCGCACCCTGCAATAGCTATAAGCGGGATCAACCAGCACATGTTTGTTCCCCCTTTCGTTTCAGTGATGCTTCATTCTATGATTTTGGGTGAATGCTTGTCAATATTCAGTATCGGAATACGGTTGAAGAATGTCACAAATAGGATTAAACGACACCATTCCAGGCCGTCCTTTTTCTTTGGATGTGAAACGGCAGAAACTTCGGAATGACTTTAATAGAAAACGCCGATTTACAATAGTGACGACCGCCGCCAATAAGCGTTTTAAAATTCGATATTGCTCCATCTATGCGCTTGCAGGATCCCGCCATTGTCAACCTGATGTTTTCCCACCCTGTTTACACGCATTTTCTCTGTTATAAATTCAGCTTCATCTCAAATTGATTCACTGTATGATAGAAACCGGCGGCCGAAATAAAAGAAAGCATTTGCTTTGAACGGGTGTCAATATTCAAAATTTTTATTTGACCGGCATCCGTATGCTCAATTAAATCTGCCAGTATGCTGCTGCCAATGCCTTTGCTTCTCCATTTCTTATCCACAGCAATCTGAGGAATTTCCCCGGTCGACTTATCGATTATTCCATAACCGATAATCTGATTGTTGTTTCGCACAACCAATATCAAAAAGCTTTCTGATAATGCTTCAATGGATGGAATGGAATTCTGCCACGAAGGCGGAAAATCCCAAAAGCTCTTAAACAGTTCCCAATCCGGATTTACAATGTGTTCTGTCTGATGAATCGAATAGAATCTGTCTTTTCCTCGTTCCATCTGACAGCACAGAAATTCTCTCTCAACCGTAAATCCGTTTTTTCTATAAATATTTGCCGCAGAGGTATTCGATGTCAACACTTCCAGAATATACTGTTCCGCTCCTAAATCACTAAACTGTTGCTTTGCTGTTTGAAGCATCTGTTTGGTGATACCCTGTTTTCGAAACTGGGGTATTACCCCGGTTCCCACATCATATGCCGTTGCTTTTCCATTCCACTTTCTGCAGCCATTTAAAATGAACCCGACCAGACAGTCCTCATCAAAGGCTCCCACGGATAGATTAGGATCGAAGCCCTTCCGTTTGAGTATCTTTTCAAATTGGGCAAAGGACATATCCATGCGAACCGGATAATCGGAAAAAGCTTTTAAAAAAGCTTCGTATATCGCTTCTTTCTCTGCATGAATTAATGACTCATAATGTAGCATTAAAAGTCCTCCAGTCGATTATCATAGTAATTTTTCTATACATCATTAAAGAGTATAGCCAGGACTATAGTTCAAAATCACGAATTACATCTGTCTATCAAGTACAGAACAACGAAGTATCTGCCATCATTACGTATTTTCATATAGCAAAGCTAACATCCCGTATTTTATTGCTTTTCCGTATACAAGTTTGTAATCTTTCTGCACATTGATGCAAAGCAATGAGCTTCTTCCTCTGATAATGCTTCTTGAATGAATGTCACCATTTCATCTCCAAAGTCCTCAACACGGTCTAGAAAGTCCTTGCCCTCTTTGGTGAGTACAATATTGTAAGAGCGACGGTCGCGTTCCTGCCTTTCCTGCACAATATACCCTTTATCCAATAGGCGCTTTGTGAGTTTGGATATACCCGATTGAGAAATGCCCTTCATTTCAGCTAACTCTTTCGTGGTTTTTGGTCCTTGCTTAAAAAGGGTATCCAGTATATAGTACTGGGCCGTTGATACCCCCTCGACATTGAACCTGTTAGAATTTGATACAATCATACATTGCAACGGCACATAGCTTTCTCTTAAATCTTTTATGGACATCAGGCGTCCCTCCTATCCTTCGTTGAGATACTCTTTTAAATGCTTACCCGTCAAAGAATCTTTGCAGGAAAGCAAGTCCCTTGGCGGTCCGGAAAACATAAGCTGCCCGCCGTTTTGACCCGCATAGGGACCGATATCGATGATCCAATCCGCCTGAGAAATAATCTCCAAATTGTGCTCGATGACAATGAGGGTGGAATTTTGCTCGACAAGCCGGTTCAGAACCAACAGCAATTGCCGGATATCCGCCATATGCAAGCCAGTGGACGGCTCGTCCAATACATAAACTCGGCCCCTGTTCTCCAGCTCGGAAGCAAGCTTCATACGCTGCAATTCCCCGCCTGAAAGGGTGCTGAGCGGCTGCCCCAAAGTGATGTAGGGAATGCCAACATCCGATAGCCTCTTTAATACCGCTACGATTTCTCTTTCGTGAAAGAAATCTGTGGCTTCCGCTACTGTCATTTTGAGAACATCGCCAATATTCTTCCCTCTTAGCTCAAAAGAGAGCACTTTATCGGTATAACGGTTTCCTTGGCATTCCTCGCATACGGTCACGACTGTATCCATGAAGGCCAAATCGGTATAGGTCACTCCCAACCCCTTACAGGCGGGACAAGCGCCCTGTGAGTTAAAGCTGAAGAGAGAGGCACTGACTCCGTTCTTTTTTGCAAACAGCTTTCGGATGCTGTCAAATATCCCCGTAAAGGTAGCTATGTTGGAACGCTTGGTGGCTTGAACCCCTTTCTGATCAATAAACACCGTTTCAGGATACAGTCTTGGCAACACCCCATTAATGAGCGTACTTTTACCCGACCCGGCAACGCCGGTGACCACCGTCATCACCCCTTTGGGGATTTGAACGGATAGGTGCTTTACATTGTGCAGCGTTGCGTTTTGGATAGAGAGCCAGCCCTTCGGCGTTCGAGGCACCGGTTTCAGTTCCGCCTTATAGGACAAATACTTTCCCGTGAGGGTGTTGGCTTTTAGCAGACCCTGCAAATCCCCTTGATAGACAATTGTGCCTCCCTGTGTTCCCGCACCGGGCCCCATATCAATCACATGATCGGCAATTTGTATCATGTCTGGATCGTGCTCCACAATCAGAACTGTGTTGCCTTTATCTCGCAATTGCTTCATTAGGTCATTGATTTTCCTGATGTCATGAGGGTGCAGCCCGATGCTGGGTTCATCGAAAATATACGTTAAATCCGTCAGGCTGCTGCCGAGCTGACTGACCATTTTTATGCGCTGGGATTCGCCGCCCGAAAGTGTGGCGGTTTCCCGGCTTAGGCTTAAATACCCGAGGCCAATCGATTCCATATGCCGGAGCCTTCTTATTAGCTCAGAGACAATGGGCGCGGCAATCGGAGTATGAATTGTTTGTATGAATTCTAAAAGCTCGGTAATTTGCATATCCGCGCATTCCGCAATGCTTTTACCGTTTACTTTACAAGACAAGACCGAATCATTCAAACGCGTCCCATGACAATGGGGACAGTTCTGTTTTACAACAAACCGCTCCATCTCTTTTCCATATCGGATCTTTTCGCCGTCTTCTTTTTTCAGAAAGCTTCGTTCAATGCGTGGGATCAGTCCCTCGTACAATGAGGTCTTGTGCCATTCGGGTGCGGGATTTGTCACCTTGATTCCGTCAGCGTACAGCAGTCGTTCCATTTCCTCCGCGGAGTAGTCCTTTAGCTTTTTGTTATTGTCAAAAAAGCCGGAATGAATATACCGGGTCAGCCGCCAGCCGCCGGGTTCAAACGTTGGAAAACAAATTGCCCCCTCGTTTAAAGACTTATTTTTATCCAGCAGCCTTTCAATATCGATTGTCTCGGTTTTTCCTAATCCCTCGCAATAGCTGCACATCCCCGCCGGATTATTGAAAGAAAAGGCTTCGGCATAGCCTACAAACGGTTCCCCAATGCGAGAGAACAACAAACGCAGCGAGGAATAAATATCGGTGATTGTCCCCACTGTTGAGCGTGCATTGCCGCCTAACCTCTTTTGATTAATAATGAAGGCCACCGAAAGATTTTCGATGGCGTCCACATTCGGTTTGCCATAATGCGGCATTCGGTGACGAATAAAGCTGGTATAAGTTTCATTCAGCTGTCTTTGAGACTCTGCTGCTATCGTATCAAATACTAAGGACGACTTTCCCGAACCGGACACACCGGTAAAGACTGTAATACTCTTTTTGGGTATTTGCACATGAATATTTTTTAAGTTTCGCTCTCTTGCGCCAAATACCCTTATATCGTTTTCGTACATTCTGTATCCTTTCTCAATTACATGACTGTGTTAATATATGAATAGGTTAACTATATGTTATCATACATTTCTTTTCATTTCAATGTTTTACATTGGTTTTTAAAGATAATGAGGTGTCGAATAAAAAATGAGCGGAGCAACCGCTTATGATTGTGTATAAACGGCCCTCCAATCGCATTACTGCCACTGGAAGGCCATTAAAAACGCTCATTTAGTTCCCTACCCTTTGCAATATTGCAATAGGCAGTTATGTCTTGTCCGACAAATATTTTATCATTCTAAATCGCGATATATTATCTTAAAAGCGGCATAAAACCCGTTAGTTTGTTTACTTTTTTCCTATTCCCATAAATGGCAATTCCAAAGTAATTATGGTCTTGCTCTGTCGTGATTGACGCCTTTGCAATATATTCACTGTATCTATTACAGCTTTGTGCAACATCAGAAAAATCAACAACAATTAAATCTGCAAACTCCGGGCTATACAAACGCTCCCTCAAATCTTTCAAAATTGCTTTATCTCCACGAAGCATTGTAACCGGAATCGTAATCATACCCAAGTGGGATTGCCCCGAAGCGTCTGCTACATCTTCGCCAATCTGTTCAGGAATATACTTTCCCAACGTGATGCCTAAAATGGCAGACGTATTTGCTATAATGCCAATCGGCAGTTCAGAATCGATAATCATAACACATTTCATAGTAGAATCGCTCATTTTTTAATCTCCATTTGTTTGGCAGAGGTTTTAAGCCCCGATATAAATAGTCCCGCTAATGTAAGTAAAATGCCAAAGGCCATAACTCCAGTAATTCTTTCACTCAGTACAATAACCGAGGTAACAACAGTTATGACTGGAACCAAGTAAATATAAACGCTGGTTTTTACTGCACCCAATATTTTTACCGCCAAACTCCATGTCACAAAGCATAGAGCAGATGCGCCGAATCCCAAGAATAGAATATGAAACAGATTGATTGGCTGAATTATCTGATTTACGTTTGGTTTAAACCCAAATATAAACAATGCAGGTATCATAAACACCAGCCCATAAAAGAAGGTTCTTCGGGTTGATTGAATGGAATTGTAATGAAAGCCACTGATTTTCTTTGTCAGAATAGAATAGCCGGCCCATACCACAGCGGCTAAAACAGCCAAAATGTCTCCCAATGGGTTTAATTGCAAATTGCTGCTTCCGTTAAAACTAATAAGGAAAATCCCAACAACAGCAACTACAACGCCTATAAAGAATTGCGCTCTCAATTTTTCACCATCTAAAAACAAGTGCGCAAAAATAGCCGTGAAAAATGGTGCTATGGAAATAATGACACCTACATTGGAAGCAAAAGTATAGGTTAAGGCAATGTTTTCGAGTAAGTAATAGAGTGTAATACCGCACAAACCTGCGGCAGCAAAATATAGCTCTTGTTTTCTCTCCTTGACTTTCAGCCTATGAGGGTAAACCGCCAGTAATACAGCAAACCCGATTGTAAATCTTAAAAACAGTATTTCTATTGGAGAAAAGGCTTCTAAAAGTATCTTGGTGGATATGAATGTAGTACCCCAAATGAAAATGGAAATAAGTGCAAATACATGTCCCGTGATCTCTTTTTTTCTGTCCATGAAAGTCCTCTCTATATAAACATCAACGATGATTATCCTTGAAGATGTTCATATACTGCTTGGGTGTCAGCCCTATAAACTTCTTAAAAAAGTTGGAAAAGTGGCTCTGATCAGTAAAGCCTGTCTGAAAAGCCACATCTATTGGTAAAATGCCTTGCTCCAGCATTTTCTTGGCATGGTCAATTCGTATCGTTTCCAAGTAGCTATAAGGGGAAATACCCTTTTGTTTCGTGAACGAGCGAAGAAGATAGTATTTGCTTAGTCCCGTCAGCTTGCAAAGGTCATCAAGTGTAATATTCTCCATGTAGTGTTTTTCTAAAAATTCACAGATTGCCCTTGCTTCCGTGCTTTGCCCTGCGTTTTCTGTTGGCATGGCCTGTTCGGTATATTCTTCAATGAGCTGTTCCAAAAGAAAGAAGAAGATTTCCTCTTTTCTAAAATCTTTTTCTTCCTCCATAATGATTTGATGTAATTCTCGAAGTACAGCGACTAATTCGCTATGAAAAACGACTTGCGGCGTAAAATAAGGCAAATATGCTTTCCCCGTTATTTCAAAAACTGCCTTGCTCATAATTTCCGGTTGGATATTGATACAGCGATAATCCAGCGTTTTACCGTCAATTTGTTCGCACGCATGATTGTCGCGGGGATTAAACAATAATAAATCCCCCGGCTCTATGGTGTACTCCTTGTTCTTACAAGATAAAAACCGCTGGCCTTTTTCAATAAAACCAATCACATAGTATTCATGAAAATGGTTGGGGAATTTCTGCATAATTCCTTGAAAATGATAAGCTTCCACCTTTAATTGAGCATCATATTTTACCGTTCTAATCTCTTGCTTCATAAAATTTATCCTCCTTTCCTGATGATCTGATATTTAGTGTACCACAAGTGGCAGTAGTATTCTTGTATGATATTGCCCTGCCAATTCGGCAAGCAAAAAGAGTAAAATACCCTAAACCCCTAAACAGTAAACAGTAAACAGTAAACAGCAAGCAGGGCAAGTGTATTGACACTTGCACATTTTTGAGATTTTCTCTTGCGGTAAAATCTTAAAAATGCTTGTTAGGGAGTGCCTTCCCCAACCCCTGCGATATCGGGCCAACGTGGCCCGATATCATGTGGCTTGGCCTGTAAAAAGAGAACTAAAAACGCCTTTAAGGGAGAATCCCCGAAAGATGGCGAATAAAAATGAGCAGAATATTCGCCTATGAATTGGACTGACTTTTTGAAATTATATAGGAGAAAAACTCTGGCTATATCTGACCGTCACAGCATGGTGGCGGCCCCTCCATCAGCCGATACTTTGCTTTTAGCACATATAAATACCCTTCAATCGCATACTGCCATTGAAGGGCCCCTAAAAGCGCGCATTTCTTACGGGTGCTTCTGAATTAAGTGCACCCCCAGGATGCTCATTGATATCGTTGTACTTGATACCCACTTTCATAACAGATCATAACGCCATGTAACTCGTCTGAAAATCGCCTTAACCTATAATGAAACAACCACTAGGCAACAATCAGATCGCCGCCTCGCGTTTTGTCCGGGATTTGCCCGTAATCAAAACGGTCTTTCATGCTCAGCGCTGTCGTTTCGCCCTTGCTGATAGGATGGGTCTTGCAATAGGTTGTCGCCATGCGAGGCCCCTCCTTTGCTATAAAAATAACTTCGGGTCAAGTTGGCCTGAAGTTATTTTTACAATCTCGTCTTTGAAACTTTTGTATATAAAGCATGATATCGATGATCTAATGCAGCAAAAATCATATGTTAATTGTACCGGAAGCAAAAAAGGAAACCTCCCCTGTAATGAAAACGTCCCCAGTTTGCGATACCCACCCTTTGATAATACTTGGCCTGTTAACAAATTTCCCCTGATGAAGATCAATGACTTCATCTTTCTTTTTGATTTTATGCTGAACAAGATATGCACATAACGGCCCCGCTGCACTACCTGTAGCAACATCTTCAGTAGATCCAAAGTTATCCCAAGTTCTGCATTCTAAAGTATTTGTATCAAAAACATATACAAACTTTGCTTCAAAGTTGGATAAAAAGGCTTCAAAATCATCACGTAAGATTTTACTACTCGATACATTACTTCGTAATGGTACTAAAAGATATGGCAGGCCGGTGGAAACACACTCCACAGGATAATTTTTGTCCAGATCATGCTCATTAACGTTCAATGCCTTGGCAATTTGGCAATAGAATGATTCTTCTACTTCTTTGATAAATAGGGCTTTACCTTGGTTCATTGTAACCTGATAACAAGCATCCTTCTGAACGGATTGAATTTGTATATGTCTTTCTCCCAGCTCAAATGTTATGTTCACATCATTATCATTAGGAAAAAACAGCTTATGAATTACCGCTCCAGCCCCAAGAATAGGATGCCCTGCAAACATCAATTCCTCATCTACTGTAAATATTCTAACAGGATAAATTCCACTAGAATTAGCTGGGTAAATAAAAATCGATTCAAACTGTTTTAACTCTTGGGAGATTTGCAATAGCTTTTGATCTGGTAAAGGTTCCTGTGGAAAAATAACCGTGAGACCATTGCCGCTCATTGGCCTTGAAGAAAAAACATCTACATGATAGTATTTCATTATTTTGCCCTCCTTTTTTCATCGGGGTTCCGTTGTTATATATGATTTTTCGCGCAAGAGCGCGGTTTGCAGATTCGCATGAAAATGTATTTAAATTATAGCAATTTGTCTTATATGATGCAAGCATATAGACTTCGGGACAAGTTGGCCCAAAGTTTCCAGCTGTTTGTCGCTTTCAGCTTACAATAAAAACACCTAAGAGAAGTATTAATGCTATCTACCCCGGAGATCAGCCATTCCGCAATGGCTTGTAATCCAAACGGGGAAAGCAAGAACGCGAATACCATTACCCATATACAGTTATGGAGCATACCGCCAGTAGAGTGTTTTGGTGTAGTAGCCCTCCCGCACCTTGCAGATACCGTCTTTCAGCATTTCCTTGAAGGGAACGGTCTAATGTGCCGACTGCGGCTCACGCTTTTTACGGGAACGGGCGGGTACTTTGTTTTTGTATTTCTGCATATTGCTTCTGAGACAATCGCCCTCCGAGCTATAGCAGATAAATCCATGGGATGGATACGGGCAGCTGCCGCAGCTTTGGAATGGATCGTGTGGCCATTCGGCCGGTGGTATTTTGCCTTGATAGCTGTTTTGTGCCTGAACTTCGCTATATACAGCCAAAGTCTCGCTGACATCTTCTTTCTATTGTAGGGCTGATATTAAAATCATCGTCCTTTTTGCCCTGACCTGAGGAACACACTGGCTACGTTGCGCTTTTTGCTCTTGCGAGCCGCTTGCGCTGGATTTGTCAGTATCACAATCACGATTGTGAGTAAAAACATGACGATCAAGGATAGCACAGACAGAGCAAGATTTCCCTGTTCAGAAGTGTTCATGAAGGTTCCTGTATCAAATCCCATAACCGTCAGTCCAGACAGGATCGGATATAGGCTGCGAAGCGTGACATTCTTGATAAACATAGCACTATATCCAAACAGGAAAGATACGATAACACCGCCCATGAATAGTCCCTGTTTCCTGCTGGTCAATGCGATAATCGGCAGAATGGCGATATAGGTAAAAAGTGATATTCCGAGCATTTGCAAAAGCCCGGTGAATAAAATTCCGGCATTCCGTCCGGAAAGACCCGACAGCGATCCGACGATCAGCGTTACTACATAGCTGTAAAATCCAAACAGCACACTTATGATTCCCATAGCCAGTAGTTTTCCGAACAGCAGGCGCTGAAAGCTTACCGGAACAGGCAAGATATTTTTCAAAGTATTGTCTGTATATTCCCGGTTGATCAAATAGCCCCCAATCAATGTGAAAATGACGGGCATGAAAATTGTTGCGCTATTCCATATGGTACTATTAAAATGAGCGGAAAAGTCAAAAATCTGTGTTGTGACCTCTGGCGTGGCGACTGCCTGCGTGAATACAGACAAAATTGCCGGGAGAGTCATTCCAACAAGGCCTATGAGCAAAATATGAAATCTCTTTAATTTTAAAAATTCAGCTTTTATAATACGAAACATGAAAGATACCTCCCTTCCTCAAATTTCTCTGCGCCGATAGATGCGGATCATCAAATAAATACAAACGGCGGCTTCCAATAAAAGCACACCAAAGCATACAGATGCCGGTACAAAATATTGACTGAATCGATTGTAAAATTCCGTCTGAATTTCGCCAGTGGGCGTGTAAAACTGGTACAGCCACCGAAAAATCATAGGAACGGGCATAAGGGTTCCGGCATTTATCCCGAAAGGCTGCATCATAATCGCATCGCTAAAATGCATCACATAATTTAGCAAGGTGTAAAAGAACACGATAATCACCGAGAGAATATAGCTTTTATTAAACCATACAACCAGCAAAATGCAAGGAAGCGCAGCCGCCCACATGAGCACCCCGGATGAGGCTGTGAGCGTAAGCTGAAACGCAAAATCAGTCAGCGGGATGTTTTGAGAAACAGCGATTACTGTGCTTACCGCAAAGCCCATTAACTGAAATGCTACTGAAAAAATGAGCAAAACCAATAGCTTTACAAGCACCAATTGATTTTTTGGTACCGGTATGCAAAGCAGATTTTTCAAGGTATCATTGTCCTGCTCGACAAAGAACAGATTAGCCGCCAAGATGATCAGCAAGGGCATTAAAAGCAAAAAGGCGTTATCCTCTCTTACTCCGGACTGGACACTTGCAAAAGTGGAATCTGACAACAATACTGCATTAAAAAGAGGAAAAATAAAAGCTGCCAGTATTCCAAAGTAAAACAGTTTCTTTCTTTTGAATTTTTTAAATTCACTTAGTAGCAGATTACGCAATACCCTCACCTCCGGTTATACGCTTGAAGTAATCCTCCAAGGTATCTTCACAGGTGTGAGCTTCGGATACCTCCAATCCGTTTTCAGTAAAGGCACGGTTAAGGGCAGCCACAGAAAAATTGTTATCATATATGCGCAGGCTATGGTCATTCTCCACAGTGAAGTTTTGGGTGCCAAAGTTTCTCTCCATGATTCTGGCTGCCTGCGCTGTGTCGGAGACAATAAAATGGATGTACTTCCCATTCTTTTCTTCTAACTCCGCAAGGCTTTCTTCTTCCAGCAGTACGCCGTGATCTATAATGCCGATATCATCAACTAAAAGCGCTATTTCCGAAAGGATATGGCTGGAAATCAAAATCGTTTTTCCCTTTTTGTCGCACAAATCCCGGATAAACGAGCGTACTTCGGCAATTCCGATGGGGTCAAGCCCATTGATCGGCTCGTCCAAAATCAGCAGCTCCGGATCGTGCATAATGGAAAGGGCAATCGCTAAACGCTGCTTCATACCGAGAGAGTATTGGGCAAACAGCTTCTTATCGCCATAGGGGAGCCCAACAACCTCTAATGCGTCTTTGACAGCGGTACGTTTGGAAACACCTCTGAGCTGTGCAAAAATTTTCAGGTTCTCTGTACCGGTCAAGTTTGGATAAAATCCCGGTGCTTCGATTAGGCTGCCGATACGGGGTAGAATTCTTTTTTCGTTTCCTTGAACACTTTTGCCGAAAATTTGAACTTCTCCGGAAGTAGGCATTGTCAGATTTAAGAGCATTTTCATGCATGTGGTTTTCCCTGCACCATTTCTGCCGAGCAAACCATAGATGCGCCCCTTTTTCACATGGATATTCAAATTTGCAACACTTTTCTGCTCACCATATTGTTTTGTGAGATTTTTTGTCTCAATGATAAAATCACTCAAATGAAGGACCTCCTCTTCTTACTGAAATCAGTTTATCATATCAATCTTGCATGAACCTTGCCGCAACCTTGCATTAACCTTGCAATTAAAAAAACCTGCCGATAGACAGGGTTTCAGCCTGTCAAAAAAGATCCAGCTTGTGCTGGGGTTTGGTTGTAAAAATGAAGAAAAAACGCGTCAATACATCCAGAAAGAAGCTGATTCTCAAGGTGCGGATGAGCTTAAGCGGCACCGGCGTTCTTGCGTGTTTGTTTTCGTTTTCAATCCTATTATGCACCTTGGTATGACCCCAGCCTGTTTCTAAAGTGCAGCTAGTGTCATGCCTGCGGCAACCTCTTGAAAAAGGAATGATTGATTTTATTCGCTAATGCGTATATAATATAAGTAATATACATGGCGGAGGAATACAAATGCTTGATTATATATCTGTGCAGCAAGCTTCTGAAAAATGGGGAATCTCCAAGCGGAGAATACAAAAGCTCTGTGAAGAAAACAGAATTAACGGAGCGGTTCGCTTCGGTCGTGCATGGGCGATTCCAAAAGATACGCCAAAGCCTGCGGACGGCAGGCTGAAAGAAAACAGAAAATCATAAATATAAGGAGGATGAACTTGGCCTACAGTATTTTACTAATTGACGATGACAAAGAGCTATGCGCTTTAATTAAACAAAGCATAATGAGAGAACAAATTCATTCTGATTGCTGCTACTCCGGCACAGATGGTCTGGCGCTCCTTGAAAAAAACGATTATCAGCTTATTCTTCTAGATGTGATGATGCCGGGAATGGACGGTTTCCAGACCATGGAGAAAATAAGATCGAAAAGCAGCATACCCATTTTGATGCTCACATCTAAAAATGACAGTATGTCAAAAGTACAGGGACTGCGTTCCGGTGCAGATGACTATTTAACGAAACCATTTGATATGGAAGAACTGATTGCTCGAATTATTTCTTTGATACGGAGATACACACGCTTTAGTTCATCGTCTAATTATTCACAGTCCCTTACCTACAAAGGGCTGACCATAGACGTTGATAGCCGAAGTGTGACCACGCAAAACGGTACCTTTGAGTTGCCGCCAAAAGAATTTGATCTGTTGCTCTTTTGCGCTAAAAATCAGGGAAGAATTTTAACAAAGCAGCAGATTTACGAGGAGGTTTGGGGTGAGCTGTATGTCTATGATGACAGTAATATTATGGCTATCATCAGTAGACTTCGTAAGAAGATAGAACCCGACCTCGGAGCACCGTTGTATATCCAAACAGTAAAGGGAATTGGCTATCGCTTTAACAAGGAGGTATAGGCTATGCTTCTGAATGTGATTTTGGGCATATTATTTTGCCTTGCCCTCTTGCTTAGCATTGTGTGCTGTACAAAGCTAGTGCGTGTAAAACGGAAGCTTAGCGACATGACAGAGGCTTTGAGTGATATTCAGGCCGGAAACGGAAATCGAAAAATCCTTGCAGCAGACAATGAGCTGACAGCAGAGCTCTCATTTAAAATGAATGAAATTGTATATGCCTATGAAGAACAGCTTTCACAGCTGCGGTCGGCAGACGAAACCAATCGTCAGCTTATGACCAGCCTTTCCCATGATGTGAGAACACCTCTTACAACCCTGCTGGGTTACTTGGATGCTGTTCATAGAGGAATTGTTACCGGAAAAAGCCGTGAGGATTACCTCGAAATTTCGAGGCGAAAAGCTTATGATCTAAAAGAATATATTGATGTTTTATTTGACTGGTTTAAGCTCAACTCCAGTGAGTTTTCTTTATCTATAGAGCGGACAGAGCTTGCGGAACTAACCCGCAATATCCTCAAAGACTGGATTCCTGTTTTTGAGGAAAAAAATCTGATCTATGAAATTGAGCTTCCAGAAAAGCCGTTGCTCACAAGAGTGGATTTGGGCGGGTATGCCCGCATCATTCATAATTTAGTTCAAAACGTTATAAACCATAGTCAGGCGACACAGATCAAAATTAAAATGGTAAAACAAAAAAATGATATTGAAATCTGCATTATGGATAACGGAATCGGAATTGAGAAAACGGATTTACAGCATATTTTTCAAAGGCTGTACAAATGTGATAAAGGGCGTTCAAATAAAGGAAGCGGATTAGGCCTTGCTATAGTCCGACAGATGGTGGAAAAGATGGACGGTCGAATTACGGTACAAAGTGAGCCGAACCAATATACGAATTTCACTGTTTTCTTTCCTTTAGATGCCTGAAAGGATCTCTGTCTATCGGCAGGGTTTCAGATTGTCGCAAAACCCATCCAACGCGTTAAGCGAAGGATGCCGCGGGAGTTTGCCGAGTGGAAACAGCGGCAGGCACAAGAGGATACGAAAGAAGAGCAATGATATATAAGCAAATCCCCCCTGACATAGTCTGCTACACCATGTCAAAGGGGGGATTTTATGTATCAAAAGGAATGCTTATTGCAACTTTCAGTTCCTCAAAGACGTATGGCTCGCAGTAGCGCCCTTGCCGCTCGGCAGTTCAATATCTGACTTGTTTTCCTGAATTAGGGTGCATTGGGCCTGAACTTTATCCATGACAAAAAAACTTTGTAAAAGCTTCACAGCAGTATTATCCATTGGGCAATGCCATAGAACTTTACCATTTTCCATAAACAATAAATAAGTACAGCATTTATATATTAGTTCGGGGTCATGGGTAATTAAAAATATACTTTTCCCCATTTCTTTTAGACCGTTTAGATTGTCAGAAACCTCAACCATGTGCCGATAGTCAAGCCCACTGGTAGGTTCATCAAATATCATAATCTCTTTATTGGATGCAATTGCGCTGCCAATCGCTACTCGCTGCTTTTCGCCGCCGGATAAAGACATCGGATGCAGCTTTATTTTATCCGACAAATCCAAACTGGACAAAATCTTATTTGCCAGGACTCTCTCTGTTCCCTCGTTAGCACCATCCATACTAAGCAATATTTCATCCATCACATCTTCTGTAAACAATTGATGGTTTACATCTTGCATGACCATATAGGAGAGGTGTCGGCGCTGCTTCGTTCCACAAGAGATGCTGTTTATTTCCAGTGTTCCTTTTGTCTTCTTATCTAAGCCGCATAGGCACCGGGCAAAGGTGGATTTTCCTGCGCCATTCTTTCCAATGATACCGATAATCTCACCTTGGGGAAGCGTCAGATCGGGGATGTCTACACTAGAGGTGCCGTGCTTTTCATAGGAAAACAGAAAATTCTTGATTTGCAGGGATGAACGATTGGGTTTTGGTGTTCCTTCTGGCGAAAGATGGAATGGGTCTAACGCCCGCAGTCCCATATGCTGTAATTCATGCGGATGTAACCCCTGAAATTCTTGTTTAGTAAACTCATGGCAGATAACTCCGTGTTTCATGTAAATAATACGATCCACAAAAGGGATGAGGTAATATAGGCGATGCTCCGCTACGATAACCGTTTTACGCTCGGATCGCCAATGCCGTATTACATCAGCTAAATCGTTGATGGATGAAATATCCAAGTTGGAAGAAGGTTCATCCAGAACGAAAATGTCAGGCTGGATGGCATCTGCTGATGCACAGGCAATTTTTTGTTTTTCCCCTCCGGACAAAGCAAACAAACTGCGATTTAAAAGCTTTTCCAGCTTGAGGCTTTGTGTGGTTTGTTTCAAACGCTCCTGCATTTCAGAAACAGGCAAGCCCATGTTTTCACAGCCAAATACAATCTCACTGGTTGTTTCCACATTGTAAAATTGCGTTCTAGGGTTTTGGAAGACGGAACCGACGCGCTGCGCGATTTGATACAGAGGGTATTCCTTTATCCCCTTGTCGTCCAGCAACACTTCTCCTGTTAATTGGCCTTCATAGTAATGGGGAATTAAACCATTGATTAAGCGAGTCAGTGTTGTCTTTCCACAGCCAGATTCCCCGCACAGCAAGATTGTCTCGCCATCCTGAATAGTCAAGTTTATATTTTTCAAATTATTTTCAGCTTCCCCACTCTCATAAGTAAAGGAAACGTTTTTTAGTTCTATCGTTCTACAAAGCCTCCTTCGCGCTAAATATAAAATGTAAAACCCAGCATAGTGGATGTGATTAGCAATGTAATCACGTCATAGTGTGTGAACCCGATTTGGGTGATATTGGTACGCCTTATCGGATTATCCAACCCACGGGTCAGGGCTGCCGCCGATAGATCTTCGCCAATTTTAACGACGGAAATCATCAGGGGAATAAATCGATATTCGATTAAAGCAACTGGATTGTTCCAGAATTTTTGAGTACCAAACTGTACCTCTCGCATTCGCATAGCATCTTTGATGGATGCGGATTCTTCCTGCATGGTAGGAAGAAAACGAAACAGAACAGACAGTGGAATAGTAATCTGTCGCCCGATGTGCATTCTTCCCAGCGATGCAACACATTCGCTGGCCGTGGTGGATTTTAAAAAGTAAGCTCCCATCATAAAAGCAGGAAACAGCCGTAAAACCAATCCCACTAAAAGTACAATGAGCATATTGAGTACCATTGGAAATTGAATGCTGTTTTGAACTGCCTGTACCACCAACCCTGTAGTAAATAGGACAAAAAAGATTAGGGCGGTTTTATACTGCCGATTTATAAGTAAAAGCACAAAAGGAATCAGTGCCACCGCAATCATAAAGGCAGTGTGGGCATATAAAAACTCTGCGGTAGCGACGATGGCCATAAGAAGAAGCTTTGTCCTTGGGTCAAGACAAAATCCTTTTTTCGTGCTTGCAACTGCTTGGAATTGTTCCATTAGATAATGCCTGCTCTCTCGAAATGTTTTTTCAACATTTTGCGCCCAAGCAATGCACCTAAGATACCGCCCACAAACAGCAGAGCAAAGCCTGCATAAAACATCCAAGACGGCATCAGCGCCTGTAGTGTGTTTGCATACTGGTCCCCCATAGAACTGTGGATATTTTCCCAGTATGTCTCGCCTGCAAACCAAAGGTTTGCGGGGCAACCCATAATTCCCAAGCAGAAGCACGCATAGCTCAATACGGTAACCTTGAAGCTTTGATAGCCGCCGAACTTTAAAACCAGATCGCTTAAAATACCGCCCAACATCCAACCAAGCAGTCCAATCCAGCCGTAACCAATAAAATAAAAGAAGATACCGCCTATCAGACCCGTGATTGTCAACATACCGAATTTTTTAATTTTAGTATAGTACAGCATCATGGGAATACCGCAAACTACCGGCCAAATGATAAACAGAAATGGGTATACAACCGGCAGGGCTGTCAGCAGCCCGATCATAAAGAATATGACAAGGGTCATTGCAGAGTAAATTCCAACATTGATCAGGTCTTTGCCTGTGAGCCTATTTGTTTGTTTTTCCATTTTGATCAAATCCTTTCTTTTTTATCATGTATTTTCTGTTCCAAGTGGAGAGTGCAAGCGCATTTTCGGATCGCTCTAGTTAGATTAAGATAACTAAACGAGAAAAAATTTGGGGACTATATCCCCAAAACCGTTTGCCAGCCGGAACTGAAAAATGCAGCAAGTGTATGTGCATATTTTAGTGCCGAAGACTTCGGATAGTTATGTAAAACAATTTCAGCAATGGACGAAAAATAGGAATGCACTAACATATGCCATTCTTCCTCTTCCAATTCTTTAATTGGAACGCCTCGGAGTTTTAATTCATTGATTAGCTTTATTGTCTCATGAACCTCAAGGCGAACGATATCATCCATAAATGCAGCGTATTTAGTACCATCAGAACACATCAGCAGCAGTTTGAACACATTAAAATTTTCATAGATATATTCAATGATTTGCTGAATCGTATCCTCTGACAGGCGCCATAAATCTTTCAGTTCATCTGTCTTAGCCAATTCAAAATGCTTTGCCACTGAATCTGAATACATTTCAGATATTTTTTGAAGAACCGGTTCCACCAGTGAACCGAACAAGGCCTCTTTATCTGCAAAGTGATTATAGAAAGCGCCATTTGTTACACTGGCATCTTTGCAAATTTCCCGAATGCTGGCACGTTCAAATCCGAATTTCAAAAAATGCTTTTTCGCACAATCCAATAGGTTTTCATGGGTCTGCTGAAAATCCCTTGGCATTTCCACACCTCCATTCCGCACTAAAATTACACTGTAATATTACGATGTAATTTACATTTTCCACGACCTTTGAAAAAATGCAATATGAAGATTGTTTTTGTTAAGCGGCGAAGAAATATCTGATTTACGCTTGCCATAGAATTTCTTGTTTCGTTCTTGCAGCAGTATCGACTATAAACCTAAAGCGTCCCCTTGATGTAGCCCTATTTCCTATATCAAGGGGCTCTTTATTGATTGCCCGGTTTTACCGTTTTTCTTTAACCCCATAGAGAAGCTCTAAAAACGCGTAAAGGAAAGCCCTGCCGAAAAACATCGACAGGGCAATAAAATTACGAAAGCAAATTGAAAAGGGAATAAAACACAGGTTTGACACCGGCTCCGACTTGCAGCGTAACCAATCAAGGAGCTTTTGCACGGAATATGCGAGGAAGAAGTATGCCAAACGTATCTGCATCCTGTGTCATATCACAGCTTCCACCCGATGGCCTCCTTGCGGCCAAGCACAAAATCGGCATAAATGCCGCTTTGACCGATTAACTGATCATGGGTGCCCCGCTGTACCAGCCTGCCCTCATTCACCACCAGAATTTGATCCGCGTTCCGAACTGTTTTCAAGCGGTGCGCAATCATAATAATCGTCTTGTTTCTGGTCAGTGCTTCAATGGCCTGTTGGAGGCGGTCCTCGTTTTCAGGGTCCACATTTGCGGTTGCTTCATCCAGAATGACAATGGGCGAATCCTTGAGCATGGCACGGGCAATGGAAAGCCGCTGCTTTTCGCCGCCCGACAGAGAAGCGCCGCCCTCGCCGATAACCGTATCATAGCCCTCGGGCAGCGCCAGAATAAATTCTTCACAGCATGCCTTTTTTGCAGCCGCAACCACCTCTTCATGCGTTGCATCGGGGCTTCCGAACTTGATGTTATTTTCAATGGTGTCGGCAAACAAATAAACATTCTGAAACACCATGCTGATTTGCTCCATTAAGCATTCCAGCGTATATGCCCTGACATCATGGCCGCCTATCAGTACCCTGCCGCTGTCGACATCCCAAAACCGGGCCATCATATTGCACAGGGTCGTTTTGCCGGAGCCGCTCGGCCCGATGATGGCTGTGGTTGTTTTGTCGGGGATGGTAAACGAAATATTGCGGAGAACTTCTTTGTTCTCATAGGAAAACGAAACATTTTCAAAGACAATATCATGTTTCTTCAGAGTCAAATCCTGCCCGCGTTCATCCAGCCGCGGAATATCATCCATTTTCTGTGCATGATCGATGGAACTGCTTACCACCCGCAGGAGGGACAGCCCGCTTCCGGCAGACTGAATTTGAGCAAACACCAGGAAGGACATGATTACAGCCATGAGTGCGTTGGCAACGCTCATGGTGCCCGCCAGCCAAAAAGCAACCGCCGCTCCTGTCATAACAATGCTGGAGATCTGAAGAATGATGCCCTGTGCCATTGTGTAAGGTGTAAAAAGCCGCTCCAGTGCAAGGTTGCTTTTTTTGTTATACTCCAGTGCGTCCTGAACCTTTTTGTCGCCCTTTCCGGTGAGATTAAAGGACTTAATCACGCTCATTCCCTGTATATACTCCAAAACCGCGCCGACCATCACGGTTTCTGATTTTTGACGATTAGGCGCGATGCTTCTGGATTTTCGATCCATCAGGGAGGTGACAAACAGGTAAAGCGCGGTTCCTAACACAACAATGCTGCCGATTCGCCAGTCCCAAAGAAAAATCATGACCGTAAATACAGCCGCATTGATGAGTCCGCCCAGAATATCCACCAAAACCATGGGCGCAACCGTTTCTACGTTGTCCAATATGGTGGTGGAAACACCGGTAATCTCGCCCAGACTGTTTTCATTGAAATAGCCCATAGGGACACTTTTCAACCGGTTCGCAATATCAATCCTCTTGTTTGCCGACATAAAATAGCCCGCGTGGGTTTGCTGCAGCTGTGAAAAGTATTTTGTAACCGCAACGCCCAAAATACTTACCAGAACTAATCCAAGTGCAATCCAGGCGGGGGTACTGTCCGTTTGCTCTGTGAGAAGCGCCTGCACCACGACATAAATCGCGCCGACTTCAAGCATACGAAAAATGGCGTTTATCAGACCAACAAGCAATGATTTGTTGATGTTTCTCCGTTCCGCCCCGGCAAACCGCCATATTTTTTTGAGAGTTTCAATCATGCTGCGTCACCATCCTTTGTCCCGATATGTGCCTGCCACATGGCATGGTAAAGTGGGCAATCGGCAAGCAATGTTTCATGGGTTCCCACCGCTTCGATCCGCCCCTTTTGCACCACCACAATCTGATCCGCATCCGTAATGGTGGATAGCCGGTGGGCAATCACAATCACGGTTTTCCCCTGAATCAGCTTTGCCACCGCTTTTTGAATCACAGCTTCGTTTTCGGGGTCTATGTAGGCCGTTGCTTCATCGAGTATCACAATAGGCGCATTTTTCAGCATGGCACGGGCAATGGCAATCCGCTGCCGTTCGCCGCCGGAAAGATGCGTGCCTCCGCCGCCAACCTTTGTTTCATAGCCGTGGGCA
>OAUF01000652.1_pt1 | contig 20231 bp, 17 predicted proteins | sample 1495111 | NCBI WGS metagenome assembly OAUF01 (sample SAMEA2580002, study PRJEB22360) | human gut metagenome | reverse complement strand
AACCCAGCCGATTGAGGTGAGCGCCAGAATGATCAGCCACGCCAAATCCGGCGAACCGAACTGCAGGCCGAATTTTGCAGCCAGCGGCCCGATCAGGGTCAAAGCCAGAATGCCGATGGCGCCCCCGATCCACGAAGCCAGGTTGGCGGAAAACAGCGCCTTGCCGGCCTTTCCCTGCCGCGCCAGGGGGTAGCCGTCCAAAGCCGTCATAATGGCCGGCGAATCGCCGGGAATGTTTACCAGAATGGCGGAAAAACACCCGCCATACAGAGCAGCCAGCATGATGATCGCTGCCGTGGGATTCATTTTAAAGGTGAGCGGCAGCAAAAGAGACACGCCGGCCAGAGAGCCTACGCCGGGCATAGAGCCAAGACACATGCCCAAAAGGCCGCCCACAAGACACGCCAGAAGATTTTCCGGCGTTAACGATATGGCAACGCCCTCCATAAGAAGACCTAATGTTTCCATTGAAATTCCTACCTTTCTTTCGCCGAATCACAGCAGTCCCAAAAGCCCCTTGGGCAGCGGGGAACCCAGCCACACCACGAAAATCAGATACAAGAAACCGGGCCAGATCACCGCAGTTAAAATGGAATTGCGCAAAGGGAACTTTTCAAACAGGTACAGCCACAGGAATACAAACAATACGAGCGAAAGAAAGATTCCGATGAGCTTTCCGCAAAGTATCATACCGATCAGCGCGCCCCACGGAATCAAAGCCCGAACACTGAAAGCCGTATCGGATTCCTTGTGCCATTCCCTGAGCAGGATCACTCCGCTGAAGCCGACACACAGAATTCCCGCGAGCAAAGGCAAAAAGCCGCCGCCGGGGCCGTTGCGCACCCACAGGTCCAGCTGCAGGGAACCGATAATCCAATACACGCCGGCCAAAAACACCAGCGCCAGAACAATTTTTTGCGCGTTTACTTTTTCTTTCAATCTCAAACACCTCCATACATTTGAAAGGAGCACCGCCAGCCGGCGCTATCCCTGAATAATTCCAACCTCATTAAAAATGCTTTTATATTTTTTGGTTTCCTCATCGAAAAACTTTTTGGCTTCGGCGGACGTCATATAAACCGGGGTCAAATAATTTTTCTCAATGTACTCTGTTTTCCAACGCTCGGTTTCCGTAACCTTGCGGATCATATCGTCATAAAACGCGATGGCTTCCGCAGACATTCCCGGAGTTCCGGCCAGTGCGCGAACCTCGGTAACCAGAATATCGGGATAACCGATTTCTTTAAACGTGCGCACCTGCGCAAATTTGCCGCTCAGGCGATTCTCGGCAAAAGTCGCCGTCGGCTGAATCTCGCCCGCCTCTACCTGACCAACGCATTCCGAAGGATTGAAAATACCAAAATCGACGTGGTCGCCCAGCAAGGCGGACATGGTTTCTCCGGAAGAATTAAACTGTACATATGTAATATCCACATTCAAATACTTGCGCATCATCTCAAAACACAGGTGATCGGTATTGCCCCTCTGGCTCCCCCCTATTTTCACACTGCCTGGGTTTGCTTTGGCCGCCTCGATCATCTCTTCCACCGACTTGTATTTTCCGTTTTTATTGATACACAGCAGCAGGTTATCGAATGCCACAACGGGCAGATAAGTGAGATCGGACGCCACCACCGGAGATTTGTTCACCAGTGTGGACATAATCTGACCGTTGTGCAGCACCATCAGAATTTCATCGTTGCCCTTTTTGGTCGCCATATAGGAAAAAGCGACGCCGCCGGAGCCGCCGGGCATATTATTCACCTTAAAGTTCTTTGGGGAAAAGCCGCCGGTAAACGCAATGTCGGCAATCATTCGGGCGTTGGTGTCGGAACCGCCGCCGGGAGCCGACGGAACAACAAACTCAATTTCAGATTTCGGCGCCCAACCGCCGGATGTTCCCTTTGATTCGCTTGGCGCGGCAGAGCCGCTGCAGGCAGTCAACAGCACACTGGCAGCCATGAAAGATGCACAGATGACGGAAAACCATTGTTTCATAATAACAAGATCCTTTCTCCTTTATAATACCGGTATCCGCAAACGCTCTGTTTGAGGACGACCGGTCTCCGCGCGGAGCGTTCAGGGTACAGGTGAAATAAATACGGTGCTTTTTCCGCAAAACGCCGCCCGCCGGAATACAACAAAATCTTGTGTGGAAAATGTGCAGCCGCCGACAGCCGGACGATGGATTGCGTTTTGATTCTTAACAGCAGAGATTTGTTCGTGACCCGCAAGACTCCCTCTCATCCTTTCTGACAGGTTCTGCCGTAACTACCATAACGCTTTGGGAAGGGTGAGGGCCATCGGTTTTTGTTCGCCCTTCGCTGCTTGGTTAGAACAGCAAATCCCGTGCCAACCCGAAAGCAAACGCGGGAATTTGATCCATATATTGAAAACACACCGCAATTTATCTGGTGATTTTTTATAACAATTCTTTTTTTTGCCCAGCTCCGATTGATTTTTGCGGCGTGTTGGCGCGAAGCAATATCGTGACATTTTGTTTCATATTAACCATTTCGTTTCATTATTTCAAGTAAAATATTTATTTTTATTTGATCTTGTTTATTTTTTTTATCAATTATATCTGAAATGTTTCTCTCAAATCAATTAAAATCGGTTTACGCTGCTTTAAAATCATGCTAGAATAAAAAAGTCCGGGAACATCTGCCACCGGGAACCCAAAGGGGAGTGTGGAAACAATGGTTCAAGTTCTGATTATTATCCCTTACAGCCAGGTACAGGACAAAATGCGGCTTTGGGCGGAAAAGATAAGGGACCCTTCGATCTCTGTGCAAATGACGCACGTTTACGGCACCTCCAATCCCCCGGAGCAATACCGCAACGCGGACATTATCGTTGCTCGGGGCATGACCTGCAGCGCTCTGCGCCGCCAATACCCCGAAAAGCACATTATCGAAATCAGCATGACCAGCTTTGACGTGCTGGACGCCATTGCCGAAAGCAAACGGAAATACCGCCCGAATAAGGTGGCCGTGTGCATGCAGTCGGCCTCTATTATGGATGTGGCCAGCTTAGAGGAGCTTTCGGGGCTTACCATTCTCACCTACGACGTCGCCGATGAATCACAGCTGGAGGAAGCGCTGCGCAGAGGGCAGGCCGCGGGGGCCGAGGTCTTTGTCGGGGGGCTTACCCTGTGCCGGCAGTGCGGCAACCAGAATCTGGCGTGTACCCATATCAAAACCAGCGACCTGAGTTTGGAACGCGCGGTGTCCGAAGCGATCAGCACGGCGCAAACGATCAATCAGGAACGCACCAAAACGCTGGTGATTCAGTCGGTGCTCAACAACACCCCAGACGCTATTTTCGCCGTGGATAACGAGGGCTGCATCACCGCGCTGAACGATCAGGCCTACCATATATGCCATATTCCCGCACAGGAAAAGCCGTACGGAAAAAAACTGGACCGCTACTGCCCGGACATTGGGTGGGAGCAGGTCATTCTCTCCCGCACGGAATCGGAAAAATTGCAGCGCTTTTTCGGTTCGCTGTATTTTGTCCGCTGCCGGCCCATATTGACGGATGAAAACTGCGCGGGCGCGCTGATCACGGTCATGGCGGCCGACAAAATCCGCGCGGCGGAAACAAAAATCCGAAAAGAACTGACCACAAAGGGCCTTACGGCAAAATACAGCTTCGACAACATCATCGGCGTTTCCCCCGCTTTAAAAAGAGCGGTTTCCATCGCTTACAAATACAGCCAGGTAGACGCCAACGTGCTTCTGGTGGGCGAGACCGGCACCGGAAAAGAACTGTTTGCCCACAGCATTCACCGGGCCAGCAAGCGCAGCCACCAGCCCTTTGTGGCCGTCAATTGTGCCGCTTTGCCAGAAAATCTGCTGGAAAGCGAGCTGTTCGGCTATGTGGAGGGTGCCTTCTCCGGCGCTTCCAAAGGCGGTAAAATCGGCCTGTTCGAGCTGGCGCATAAGGGCACCATCTTTTTGGACGAAATCGGAGAGCTGCCCATTGCCCTGCAGGCAAAATTGCTGCGGGTGCTGCAGGAAAAGGAGATCCGCCGCATTGGCGACGACCGGGTGGTTCCGGTGGATGTGCGGGTCATTTCCGCCACCAATATCGACATAGAAAAGCAGATTTCAACCCGGGAATTTCGCGCCGACCTGTTTTACCGGCTGAATTTGCTGAATTTACAGGCGCCCCCTCTGCGCGAACGCAGCGAGGATGTTATGGCGATGGCGGATTATTTTCTGCGGCTGTTCGGGCAGGAATACCAAAAGAGCATTCCCACCTTTTCCCCCAAGGCCGTCGCCCTGCTGCAACGCTATTCCTGGCCCGGCAACGCCCGCGAGCTCCGCAACTTTTGTGAAAAGCTGATGGTGCTGAACGAAAGCCCCGTGGTAGACGACATTCAGCTTCGAAACATGGGGCTTCGCGAATCGAACCCACAGCCTGCCGAAGCGGTTTTGGAGCAGCCCGACAACATAAGCCGGGAGCAGCTGATGCAGCTTCTCTCCAGACAAAAGCTAAAGCAGGAGGATTTGGCGCGAATGCTGGGGGTCAGCCGCACTACCTTGTGGCGCTGGGCAAAGAAACAGCAACAGTGAAACATTTTGTTTCTTTTCGTTACATGTTCCATCGAATTGGGGAGGGCGTCGCCCTTCTCCCTTTTGCAGGACAGCGGAAAATTCCGCTGTCCTGCTTTCTTTTTTTCTTTTTGCACCGTGCTTCTTCTGTTTGGCACGCTTCTTGCTGTAATACCCGAGCGTGTGGAAACCATATGCAGCCGCGGCAGTTCGGCAACCAGAAGAAAGGATGCCAGACACTATGAATGCAAAACCAGTTTTAGGAATCCTGTTGGGGGATTCCACCGGCGTAGGCCCGGAAATCGTGGCCAAAACCGCCGCCAGCGGCTTTTTAAGCGAGCATTGCCGACCGATTCTCATCGGCGACAACCGTATTTTTGAAAACGCGCTCCGCATGGTAAACGCGGCCGCGCCCCATTACACCATCTCCGAAACTTCAGAGGCCGACTGGAGCAAAGGAATCCCTGTTCTGGACCAAAAAGATCAGGATCCCGCCGAGATTGAAATCGGCAAAATCAACGCGGACTGCGGCAAAGCCGTGAACCGAATGATCCGGCTGGCATGCCGGCTGTGCCAGGAGGGTGCAATTGAGGGCTTTGTCTTCGCGCCCTTCAATAAGTCCGCCATGATCGAAGGGGGCTGCTCCTTTGAAAGCGAGCACCACCTGATGGCTAGTATTTTCGGAGTGACCGGGCCCTTTGGCGAGATCAACGTTTTGGGCGACCTGATGACCACCCGTACAACAAGTCACATTCCCATCAGCGCGGTCAGTGAAAGCCTGTCGGTAGAACGAATCCTTCGGGCCATTTTGCTCTCTTACCAAACGGTAAAGAACACCGGCGTGGAGCACCCCGTTTTGGGCGTTGCCGCACTCAATCCCCACTGCGGCGAAAACGGGCGCTGCGGCCGGGAAGAACTGGACATCATCGGCCCCGCAATTGAAAAAGCCCGCGAAATGGGGATGGATGCGCAGGGCCCCTTCTCCGCCGACATCTTGTTTATCAAGGCGTTCCGAGGGGATTTTCACAGCGTTGTCACCATGTACCACGATCAGGGACAAATCGCGTTAAAGCTGAAGGGCTTCGACCAGGGCATCACCGTTGCGGGTGGGCAGCCCTACCCCATTGTTACCTGCGCGCACGGAACCGCCTATGACATTGCCGGAAAAGGCGTGGTGCATACCTCCGCTTTTGAAAACGCGGTAAAAATGGCCGCCAAAATGGCGGTGCACAAGTACGCAAATTCCTGACGGAAACAAGCAGACAGAAGGACCTTGGGGATGCGCGGGGCCGCCGGAAATGGAAGGCCGCACCGCGGGGATTCCCGGGGTATGGGGAGGATTCCCAAGGCCCTTGTCTGCCGCAAGGAGGATCAAAACGATGAAGCTATGTTATCAGGTGGCAACACCGGATGTTGCGGTCGCACCGTCCGTTACGGCCTTTCAGGGAGATTTGGAGCACACCTTTTCCCGTCTGGCAGCCATTGGGTACGACGGCGCAGAGCTTATGACGCTGAATCCCGCCGAATTGGATTGGAACCGCGTCAAGCATACCGCCGAGCGTTACGGGCTCGCGATTCCGCTGGTCTGCACCGGAGAAATTTTCGGTCAGCTGGGTCTCTCTTTCTCCCACCGTGACGAAAGCATTCGCCGGGCCGCGGTGGACCGCGTAAAAGAAATCATTGCATTCGCCGGTTTTTTGGGGGCGAACGTAAATATCGGCCGGGTACGGGGCCAGTATTCCGACGACATCCCCAAAGAGCAAAGCTACCGCTGGGCCGTCGCCGCTTTGCGGGAGATCAGCACCAGCGCGGAAAAAGAGAATGTGAAAATCGCGCTCGAAACCGTCACCCTGATGCAGACGAATTTTATCAATACCCTTGAAGAGGCGGTGCAGCTGATTCAAGATGTGAACCACCCCAGCTTTGGCCTGATGATGGATGTCTTTCACTTGAATCTGGAGGAGAAGAACATCTACGACGCCATCTGGACATACCGGAAATACAATCTGCACGTTCATTTGGCAGACAACAACCGGCGCTACCCCGGGCACTGCGGGCTGGACTTTTTGAAAATCATACAGTGCTTTCGCAACGCAGGGTATGACGGCGCTTTCAGCACCGAAATTTTTCAAATTCCCGACCAGGAAAGAGCCGCGCAGGGCGCTATGACCCATTTGGGACCGATTTTGAAAAAGGTGTACGGGCGCCCCTGTTCCCCCGCTGCATTGGAGGTGGATCTCTCTTGAAACGAATCGCTTTGCTGCACACCGTCCCCAGTGTTTTTCTTTCTTTCGAGAAACGCATCCGCACCGCTTTGCCGGGCGAGGAGCTGAACATCCACAATACGCTGGACGACTTTTTGGCTTCGGACGCGAATGTGCGGGGCTTTACCCAAAACAACCGCAACAGGCTGTTTTTTCTGCTAAAAGCGATCGAGCTGGAAGAGCCGGACGTGATTGCCGTTACCTGCTCGACGCTCACCCCCGAAGTCGCGCGCATTCGGCCCTTTCTTTCGGTGCCGTTGATCGCAATAGACGACGCCATGGCGAAGAAGGCCGTTGCCCTGGGCAGTAAAATCACAGTGATGGCCACGGCGCAAAGCACCGTGGAACCCACCTGCCAAAAGCTTTTGGAGGAGGCCGCCAAAATCGGCGGAAAGGTAGAGCTTTCTCCCATGGTGTGCCACGACGCGTACGAAGCCATCAAGCGCATGGATCAGCCTGCTCACGACGCGGTTTTGCGCAAGGCGGCCGGGGGAATCCACGACCAGGATGTCGTTGTGCTGGCACAGGCCTCTATGGCGCATATGGAAAACGAGCTTGCCGCTATTTGCGGGGTCCCGGTTTTATCCAGCCCCGCGCTTTGTGTGGAGCAGATTGTTCACACCCTTTATCCGGCGCGATAAACGTTGCAATCATCAACCAATGCAAAAGCTCCCTGCCTTTGCGGAATGGAGGATTCATTTATGAGCATCAGCGAAACGCGGCTGGCAGAGCTGAACACCTTTTGCCGCCGTCTGCGCAGCGAACTGATCGACACGCTGCACAGCGTGCAGACCGGTCACCCGGGAGGGTCTCTCTCCTGCTGCGAGATTTTAGTCACTTTATACTTTCACCATCTGCGGGTCGACCCCCGAAACCCGCAGATGGAAGACAGGGACCGCTTTGTCCTGTCCAAAGGGCACGCGGCCCCCATGCTGTACCTTTGCCTGGCCCATAAGGGATTTTTTCCCCTTGTCGATCTCAAAACTCTGCGCCAAACGGGCAGCCATTTGCAGGGCCACCCCTGCGCGCATAAAACCCCGGGGGTGGAGCTCTCCACCGGCCCGTTGGGTTTGGGGCTTTCCGCTTCGGTGGGCATGGCGGAGGCCGCCCGCCTGAACCGGCTGTATAAAGTGCCGTTTGGGGGGGCTCGGGGGGGCCCCCCCGCCTGAACCGGCTGGATTACCAGGTGTACACACTTTTGGGCGACGGTGAAATTCAGGAGGGCATTATCTGGGAGGCCGCCATGACCGCCGCCAAGCTGAAAACCCCGAATCTCGTCGCCATTCTGGATCACAACGGCGTTCAGCTGGACGGCACCAACGAAGAGATTATGCCCATGGGGGATATCGGCGCCAAATTTGCCTCTTTCGGCTGGCATGTCCTTTCCGCCGACGGACACGACATCGTGTCGCTTTCCAACGCTTTGGAGCAAGCCAAAGCCTACACCGAAGGCCCCGTCGTCATCCTCGCCAAAACGGTTAAGGGAAAGGGCGTCTCATTTATGGAGGGCAAAAACACCTGGCACGGCAGGCCGATTTCGGACACAGAATACGAAAGCATACAAAAGGAATGGAAGGGAGCTGGTAACCATGGGTAATCTGGTCGCCATTCGCGATGCTTACGGGAATGCGCTGGCCCGTCTGGGCGAGGCAAACCCGAAGGTAGTCGTGCTGGAAACCGACGTCGGCTCCTCCACCAAAAGCGCGGTGTTCGGCAGCAAATACCCGGAGCGTTATTTCAACATTGGCATCTCCGAGCTGGATATGAACGCCATGGCGGCCGGATTTGCCTCCTGCGGGCTGATCCCGTTCACCAATACCTTTGCCGTTTTTATGACCCTGCGGGGCGGCGACCCGATCAACAGCCTGATCTGCTACGACAGCCTGAACGTAAAGCTGGCGGGCGCCTACAGCGGCCTTTCCGATTCCTACGACGGTGCCAGCCACCACTCCACCGGCGACCTTTCGGTATTGCGCGCCTTACCGAACCTGACCATTCTTTCTGTGTGCGACCCGGTCGAAACGGAAAAAGCCGTATTTGCCGCCGCCGCCCACCCGGGCCCGGTATACCTGCGGCTAAGCCGCGCGGCGGTTCCCGCCATCTTTGACGAAAGCTACCCGTTTGAAATCGGCAAGGGCGTGGTTTTGCGGGACGGAAACAACGTCACCATTTTTGCAACCGGGTACCCGGTTCACAAAGCGCTGGAAGCGGCCGAGCTGTTGGAAAAAGACGGCATTCACGCCCGCGTGGTAAACCTGCACACGGTCAAGCCCCTGGACGAAGAGCTGGTAGTCCGCTGCGCGGCGGAGACCGGGGCGGTCGTCACCGCCGAGGAACACAGCATTTATGGCGGCCTGGGCGGCGCGGTTGCGGAGGTGCTGGCGCGCGAGCGCCCCACCCCGATGGAATTTGTGGGCACTTCCACTTGCACCGAAAGCGGCGATTATGAAGAGCTGCTTGCGAAATATGGACTGAACGGCCCCGCGATTTACCGCAAGGCCAAACAGGTGTTAGCGCGCAAAAAGAAATGATTTTTGCTTTCGCATCCCATCACAAAGCAGAGGGTTCTCATTCACAATACAAAGTGATCTATGAAAAGGAGTGGAAACGCATGAAAGATTCTATTCACAAGTATTTTCAGGTCGGCACCATCCATTGGATGTCCTTTCCGCCCGCACGGTATGATTCGCTCGAGTCGCTTCAGCTGATTGCACGGGACGATTTTTATGATGCAATCGAGATTTCACAAATCAAAGACGACGCCCTGCGCAAGGCGACGAAAGATATTTTGGAGCAATCTCATTTAAAAGTGTGCTACGGCGCGCAGCCCCGGCTGCTGGGGCCAAAGCTGAACCCCAACGCCCTTGCCGAAGAAGATCGTGTTTTGGCGGAGCAAACGCTGCTGGAAGCTTTGGACGAAGCGGAATATCTGGGTGCGAAGGGCATTGCCTTTTTGGCCGGAAAATGGGAAGCGGCCAAAAAGGAGCAGGCGTATTCTCAACTGATAAAAACCACCCGCAATGTGTGCAAACGGGCGGCCGAGAAGGGTATGTTCGTAGAGCTGGAGGTTTTTGACTACGATATGGATAGGGCTGCGCTCATCGGCCCGGCTCCTTATGCGGCAAAGTTTGCCGCCGATGTGCGCTCCTGCTGCAGCAATTTCGGCCTGATGGTAGACCTTTCGCACTTCCCCACGACGTATGAAACCAGCAAATTTGTCATTCAGACCCTGCGGCCTTACATCACCCACCTGCACATAGGCAACGCCGTGGTGAAAGAGGGCTTTGACGCATACGGCGACATGCACCCGCGCTTTGGGTACCCAAACAGCGCCAACGACACCGAGCAGCTTCTGGACTTTTTTACCGTGCTGAAACAGGAAGGCTTTTTCAATGCGCAGAATCCTCTGGTGCTTTCCTCAGAGGTTTCCCCCCGCCCTCACGAGGACGCCCACATCGTTTTGGCCAATACCAAGCGGGTCATCAACCGCGCATGGGCATTGCTGGAGGAGTAAGCACCGTTTTTTAATCAAATTCAGAACGGAGGTCTTGTCATGAAAATCGTCATTTTAGACGGTTACACCGAAAACCCCGGCGATTTGAGCTGGGATGGCTTTGCGGCATTGGGTGAGCTGACGGTATACGACCGCACCCCTGCCGACCAGATTCTTTCGCGCATTGGCGACGCGGAAATCGTGATTACGAATAAAACCCCGCTCACCCGTGAAACATTTGCCGCCTGCCCTGGCATGCGCTATGTGGGAGTGCTGGCTACCGGCTATAACGTGGTGGACATAGAGGCCGCGAAAGAAAAGGGAATTCCGGTCACCAACATTCCAACTTACGGCACCACCGCTGTTGCGCAGATGGTGTTCGCTCTGCTGCTGGAAATCTGCCACCATGTCGGCGATCATTCCGAGGCCGTTCACCGCGGGGAATGGACCAGCTGCCCCGATTTTTGCTTTTGGAATACCCCGCTGATAGAACTGGCGGGCAAAACCATGGGCATAATCGGCTTTGGGCGAATCGGGCAAAACACGGCGCAGATCGCCCGTGCCTTTGGCCTGCGGGTATTGGCCTATGACGAATACCCGAACAACGCTGCCCGCGCTCTGGGCGACTATGTCACGCTCGACGAGCTGCTGGCGCAATCGGATATCGTCTCCCTGCACTGCCCTCTGTTCCCGTCCACAGAGGGGATCATCAACAAAGACAGCATTGCGAAAATGAAGGACGGGGTCATCCTGATCAACACTTCCCGCGCCCCGCTGGTAGAACAAGCCGATTTGGCACAGGCACTGAATTCCGGCAAGGTGTATGCCGCCGGGCTGGACGTAGTAGCCACAGAGCCGATTCGGGCAGACAACCCGCTGCTCAGCGCCAAAAACTGCATCATCACCCCCCACATTGCCTGGGCGCCCAAAGAGAGCCGCGCCCGCCTGATGGAGATTGCGGTGAACAACCTGAAGGCGTTTTTGGAGCAGAAACCGGTGAACGTGGTAAACGCATGGAATTCAGTCATATTTCATAGAAGTACAGCGGCGGGAATCCCTGCCGCTGTGCTTCTAAAAAGGACGGATGATCATGAAGAAATTCCTATTGATTCCCGATTCTTTCAAGGGCACCATGAGTTCCGCGGAAATCTGTTCCCTGATGAAAGAAAAAATTCAGGAATATTACCCCGCCGCGGAAGTTCATTCGATTCCGGTCGCCGACGGCGGCGAAGGAAGCGTGGACTGCTTTTTGCAGGCTCTGGGCGGTGAAAAAGTGTTTGTAACAACACAAAATCCTTTTTTTGAACCGGTCGACAGCTATTACGGTTTGATCGACGACGGCCGCACGGCTGTAATCGAAATGGCGGCCAGCGCCGGACTCCCCCTCGTCGAGGACCGCAGGAACCCGATGAAAGCCTCGACCTTCGGGGTGGGTGAATTGATCCTGCACGCGGCCCGAAAGGGCGTATCCAAAATCGTCATGGGGCTTGGGGGCAGCTGTACCAACGACGGTGGGCGTTCGCTTTCTGGATGAAGCCGGTAACAGCTTTGTTCCAACAGGAGGCACCTTACACCGCATTCGGCGGCTGGATCTTTCCCAAACAGAACCGATGATAAAAGACATTGAATTTGTCACGATGTGCGACATCGACAACCCGATGTACGGCCCCACCGGCGCGGCGGCCGTATTCGGCCCCCAAAAGGGCGCAACGCCGGAAGAGGTTGCGCTGCTGGACGCGGGCGTACAGCACCTGAGCCAAATCATTCGGCAGGCCATGGGGCTTGATCTGGCGTTTGTTCCGGGAACGGGAGCCGCCGGAGCCATGGGCGCCGGCATGGCGGCATTCTTCCATTCCCGGCTGCAAATGGGAATTCAGACCATACTCGACACGGTACAGTTTGAAAAACTCGCCGCAGGGGCCGATATGATTTTTACCGGCGAAGGCAAGCTGGACAGCCAGAGCCTGCGCGGCAAGGTCGTTATCGGCGTCGCCCGCAGGGCCAAAGCGCTTGGGGTACCTGTCACCGCTTTGGTCGGCGACATCGGCGACGATATAGAGGCCGCTTACGACGAAGGCGTCAGCGCTGTTTTCAGCATTAACCGGGTCGCCGTGGATTTTTCGGTGGCCAGACTGCGTTCACGGCAGGATTTGTCTTTGACGATAGACAACTTAATGCGGTTTTACCGGGCGATGAAGCTATAAGGCTCAGGGAAAAACTCCCATTTTACCGCTTTTCATAGGTGCGCTGTTTGCCGCAGAGGGAGCCGATTTTCTCATTTCCGCCGTTCCGGAAACCGGCGAGGCGCATGAAAACAACCCTTCGCGGCGCCAAAAGCATTCGTTTAATGTTTTGGAATCCCACTTGCACACCCTCTTTTGCACAAGCCTCAAGAATGTTGCCAACATCATATAAAAGATGAAAGGATACCGTCCTTTGCGGGCGGTATCCTTTCCGTTTTATTTCTGGATTAAAGAGTTTCAAACGGGGCGATGATTTCGCTGATTTTTTCCATCATCTCCTCATCGATCTCCCAGGTCAGGCAATGGATGTTCTGTTCCAGCTGCTGAATCGAGGATGCGCCCCCGATGATGCAGGTGACCTCCGGCTTTTGTCTCAGCCAGTTCAGCGCGATTTCGTTCATGGGCCTCCCGTATTCATCCGCAAGCTTCTTCAGCTTTTCCCCCGCCTCAAAATACCGCTCAAACTGGGGCCCCACCAGCTTTGGATTCTCGTTGCGGATATCATGCCTGGAAAAGGTGATCCCGGAATGGAACTTACCCGCCAGCAGGCCCTGGAACAGCGGGCTGTAAGGCAAAAACGCCTGCCCGTGTTTTCTGACGGCGGGCAGCACCTCCGCCTCCGTGCGGTACTCCAGCGGAATACCGTGGTAGCTGGTGGTGTTCCGCTCCAGCATGTTATACAGGCTCTGCTGACAATGCACCGGTGTCAGCTTTCTCATCCTCTCCACATCCGCCTGAGAAAAATTGCTCAGTCCCACATAACGGATTTTGCCGGCCTGTTTGATCTCCTCCAGCGCTTCGGCGGTTTCCTCCAGCGGCACGTTGGGGTCGGGCCAGTGCATCTGGTAAATATCGATATGGTCCGTCTGCAGCCTCGTCAGGGTTTGGTCAATCTCCTTCATCAGGCTCTTTTTGGAAAGGTTGTTGGTCGTTTCGTGCGCATCGTTCCAGAGGAGCCCGCCCTTCGACGCAATCAAAACCTTATCTCTCAAACGTCCCTGTTTCAGGGCCATTCCCAGCACCTGCTCCGAGTGCCCCCATCCGTACACAGGGGCCACGTCAAAAAAGTTGATTCCCAAATCAATCGCCCTGTGGATGATATCGACGGATTTCCTATCGTCCGTCGAATCCCAGTCGCCGCCGAAATTCCAGCAGCCCACGCCGATGACGGAGATTTCTTCCTCTATCATCTTCACCTTTTTGTAAAGCATAATCGCGCACCTCCACCGCTCTAATAATTGTATGGTTCAATTTCTTTTTTTCCGCACCTTATCCAAAACAACCGCTATTACAATCAGGGAACCGATGATGATCTCCATGATAAAGGAATTGATTCCCAAAAGGGTTCCGCCCTGCCGCAGGGTAGCCATGATCATGGCGCCCAGCACCGCACCGATTACAGAGCCCTCACCGCCGTCCAGACTGGCTCCGCCGACCACCGCGGCCGCGATGGCGTCGAGCTCATACCCCGTGCCCGCATTCGGAACCCCGTTGCCAAGTCTGGAGGCGAGGAGGATTCCTGCTACGCCGCACACGCTGGAGCAGAATATGTATACGCCGTACACCACGGAGCGCACGCGGATGCCGCTCAGTCTGGCGGCCTCTTTGTTGCTGCCGTAGGCGTACATGTTGCGCCCGAATACAGTCTTCTTCGCAATGAACAGGCCAATGCAGACGAACGCGGCCCACGAAAGAAACAGATAGGGAATGCCGAGCAGGCTGTCTGCCGCAAAATTGGTAAATACCTTTGGAAGATCCGATATGGTTTTCGCACCTGTGATCAACAGAATCAAATTTCTGACGATGGTCAGGGAGCCCAGTGTGGCGATAAAGGGCGGAACGTTTGCGTCGTACACCAGAATCCCATTGAACAGCCCCACCAGAGCGCTGGACGCAATCGCCAGCAAAATGGCGATTGGGATAGGCACGCCGTTCACCATACCCATGGCGACGATCACGCCGGAAAGCCCGACCACGGAACCGACGGAGATATCGATTCCCGATGAAGTGATGACAAACACCATTCCGATTGCGATGATGCCGTAGATGGAGGCCTGCTTCAGGAGCTTCATCAATGTGTCCAACTGAAAAAACACCGGAGAGGTATTCCCGAAAAACAGAAACAGCACGGCGAGAATGCCGACCAGAAGCAGCTCTGTTTGGTAGCGCGCCAAATAGCTGTTGTATTGCCTTTGTTTCAATGATTTATTTTCTGCCGTCATCGTTTACTCCTTTCCCTTTATCCCGGAGGCCAGGCGAAGAATCCGTTCCTCCTGAAATTCGTCTCTGGATAAGATCCCGGTCTGCCGCCCCTCATACATAATCAGCATGCGATCGGCCAGCCCCATCACCTCAGGAAGATAGGAGGAAATCATGATGATCGTTTTGCCCTCCTTGAGCAGGGTTTCAAAGATTTTATAAATCTCCAGCTTCGCGCCGACATCCACCCCCACAGTCGGCTCGTCAAAGATGAACAGCTCGCTGTCCTGCTCCAGCCATTTGGAAATGACGACCTTCTGCTGGTTCCCGCCCGAAAGATTCTTGACCCGCTGGTAAACGGACGGTGTTTTGATCCTGAGCGCATTGCAGAAGCGTTTGGCGATTTTAACGCTCTCGTGATTATTCACCACGCCATACCGGCTGATTTTATTCTGTGCCACCATATTGATATTGTCTGAAACAGACAAGCCCAGCGCCAGCCCCTGCGCGCGTCTGTTTTCGGGGAGCAGAGCGACCCCCGCCTTAATTCCTTGCGCCGGCCTGACAAAATCCGCCTGTTTTCCGTAAAGGGTGACGGTGCCGCCCTCTTTGACATCGGCGCCGAAAAGACTCCTCACAATTTCTGTCCGCCCGGAGCCGACCAGGCCGAACATGCCGAAGATCTCCCCTTTTCTCACCTCAAAGCTGATATTGGAAAACGCCCTTCCCCTGGATATATTATCAACCTTCAGTATCGTTTCCCCTGGAGCCTGATGCTGAATCTGGTACATGTTTTCCACGTTTCGGCCCACCATCATGGCGATCAGCTGATCCTGCGTGGTTTGGCCGATCGGAACAGTGCCCACCAACGCGCCGTCCTTTAGCACAGTGGCCCGGTCGCAGATGGAGAAAATCTCTTCCATCCGGTGCGAAACGTACAGGATTCCCACCCCGCTGTTCTTTAGCCGCCCGATCATTTGAAAAAGCTGCTTCGTTTCATCGTTCGTCAGCAATGCGGTGGGTTCGTCAAAAATGACCAGTTTGGCTTTTTGAAATATGGTCTTGCCGATTGCGACCATTTCCTGCTGCGCCACCGACAACGTTCGGATAATCGCTTTGGGATCGACATGCACGTGAATAGATTCCAGAATCTCCTTCGTGGCCCGATGGATCATTTTAAAATCAACGGTGCCGAGCTTGGTTTTGGGGAGTTGCCCCATAAAAAAATTTTCGGCCACGGACAGATGCTGCGCGAGATTGACGTCCTGATAGACCGCGCCGAATCCAAAGGCCTGGGCCTGAACGGGCGATCGGGCTTCTTTTAATTCGCCCTCCACATAGATTTCGCCCGCCGTTTTGGAGTAAATGCCCATCAGAATTTTGATGAGCGTGGACTTTCCGGCGCCGTTTTCCCCAATCAGGGCATGCACCTCCCCCGGGTACACCTCTAAATCCACACCGGACAAAGCGCGAACTCCCGGAAAATCCTTTACCAGTCCCTTTATGGCGACGATTGGCTGTGCTTGCGTTTGCATACGAACCTCCCTGTCTGAAAACCAGACTTCCTCCGCCACTCCCTCATGCTTGGAACCATCGGCTTCGGAAGTCTGATTTCCTCCCTTTAGAACGTATCGATTCTTTATTTGCCGGGATACAGCAGCTTCTGCACCGCATCCTCCTGAATATTCTTCTTCGTCACCAGCGTCGTTTCGGAAACCTTATCCTTTTCAAGCTCCTTGCCCTCGAGCTTCGATACCGCGGCCAACACCCCGTTATAGCCCATCCCGAAGGGGTCCTGAACGACGATGCCGGTCAGATTACCGTTTTGAATCGCATCGATTTCGGTATCGTCCGAATCGAAAGCATAGGTGACGATTTTATCGCCCTTTTTGCTTTGCTCCATCGCTTTCGCAATGCCGTCGCCCATGTGGTTGTTGTCGCCAAAAATCCCGATCAGGTCCTGATTGGCCAAAACTAGGTTATCGGCCGCGTCGAGCGCTTTCTGAATGTCGTTGTCGCAATACTGGGTTTCAAGAACAACAATGCCCGGAACAAGGCGCTTGATTTCATCCGTGAACCCCTTGCAGCGCGCCTGGTTGACGGCCGAACCGGAATCCGCACTAATTAAGGCCACTTTTTTGCCCGCGGGATCAATGCCCTTTGCCTTCCACTGCTCCACCATATCTGCCGCGGCGGTGGCGGCGGCCGCCGCGTGGTCTGTGGCGATATGCTGGGTATACGCATCCGTTTCCAGCTTATTGTCCACCGTTACCACGGGAATGCCTGCTTTGACTGCCTGCTCAACCGCCGGCACGGTGGAGGTGGAGCTGATGGAAGCGAGCACAATGCCGTCCGGCTTTGCGGCAATCGCGTTTTCCAGAATGGTCACCTGCTTATCGATGTCGGTCTCCGAGGCAGGGCCGTCTGTTGTAACCTTGATCTTCCCATTGCTTTCCTCTGCCGCGGCCTTCGCCCCGAGCAAAAGCGTCTGCCAATAAGAGGAGTCGGTGGCTTTGATGATTGCGGTGACATGGTAGGTGTCTTTCCCCGCGCCGGAAGCCCCGGAAGCGGCGGACGGCGCCGGCGCCGGGGCCGCCGTACCCCCGCAGGCCCCAAGGGATACGGCCATCGAGGCCGCCAGAAGCACTGACAAAACCTTCTTCTTCATACTAACATCCTCCATTTCTTCAATAGAAAAATATATAACAGAAAAATTTCTGTTAACGATAAAGGATTCCCGTTTTATGGAACCGGTTCCATATCCTTTGCAGCAAATTCACTCTCCCTGCTTTCTTTCAGAACCCTTCAGTTCCAATTTACAGGGCACCACCCATATGTTTCTGCTGCCGTCCGGTTCCGCCATGCGGCGCATCAACAGTCTGATCGCCATTTTCCCCATTTCCTCCGTGTCGCGGGAAACGCAGCTGAAATGAAACCCCAGCGCATCCAGTGTGGGGATGCGGTCAATTCCAACGGCTGCGATGTCCTTCCCCACGGTGATTCCCGCCTCCACCATCGCCTTGAGGAACCCCATGCTGGTGCGGTTGTTTGTGGTCACCATGGCGTCCGGCAAATCCCCGGAGGCGATCATCCGCTTCATCAGTTCATAGGCCGTGTCTGTGGTGAAATCGCCCTTCCATACATCTTTATCGAGAATCACCCTATGGTACGCCGCCATCGCGTCCTGAAAGCCCCGGTAACGCTCTCTTGCGATCTTCAGCTGCATATCACCCAGAATAATCGCAATCCTCTCGTTGCCCGCCTTAATCAGGCTTTCCGCCGCAAGATAACCGCTTTCATAGTTCTGAAAATAAACGGTGTCCCACTCCGAATCATCAAAATCTCTGTCGACCACCACGATGGGAACCGCCAGCTTGGAGAGCGCCCCTTTGATTATATCAATGGATTCCTTCCCATAGCCCATGGCAGGCGTGATGATGACCCCCCTGACCCGTTGCTGCTCCAGCATCCCGAGTGCCTTCAGCTCTTTTTCGCCGCTGTTCTGCGTGTCGCAGAAAATCAGGGAAAAGCCGTTTTCATCGGCCATTTTGGTGATTCCCTTCAACACCTCGGCAAAAAAGGGGTTGTCGATTTCGGGGATCACCACGCCGATAATACTGCTCTCCTGCTTGGAAAGGCTCACCGCGGCAGCCGAGGGCTTATACTGGTGTTCTTTGATCACCTTCCAGCAACGGGCCCGAGCCTCGTTGCTGACATAGCCGCTATTATTCAGCACTCTGGACACTGTGGATTTGGACATTCCGGCTAATTTGGCCACTTCTTTGATCGTTAGCATTATGAAACCCTGATTCCATTTCAGTATTTGTAAAACCGTTCCCACTACACATTCCTATGTATTTCAGATAAATAATATTAATAAATTTAAAAACAGAAAAGCATTTTTACCAATAAATATGTTGAAGAGTGATCAAAATATGTTCTTTCTAATTTCAGTTTCCCCTTTTTTATGGAACCGCTTCCAGAATCTTGCTTATCTAGGTCGGCAAAAAGCGGACTATAAGACCGGAATTTCTCTCTGCCCCACAACTGAATTCTCTATTGAAAGAACATGTGGGGAAGTTCACAGTCATTTCTTTATAAAAATTGCACATTTCATTTGGAATGACTTTTTGATAATTGTGGGGTAATCTAAAATCCTGAAAAACTATTGACAACTCCATGCAGAAAGCTATATGATAGCGGCATAACACAAAGAGAATATTCCATAAACAATGGCGTTTTGAAAATGACTTTTCAAAGCGCCTTTTTTGTTTTCCTTTTGGAATTCACGCTTCAAAGGCAAGACACAGCATTCCCGGCGCACTCTGGCGCACTCTTATTCATCAAATAATAAATAATTTTATCATCCTTATTCATTTTAGAATGAAATCATCATTTTCCGGAGGAGCTCATGAATTGTAAAACAGATGCCCTGACGATCAACAGAAGCCGGCTGCAAGAGAACCTGCTGGAGCTTTCTGCAATCGGAAAAAATCAGCAGGGCGGAATTGACCGATGGCTGGGCAGCGAGGCGGATTCTTCCGCCCGCAGGTGGCTGCGGGACTACTGGGAACATCACACAAGCACAGAATTTCATACAGACGCGATCGCCAATCTGTGGGCGAAGAGTACGGGGACGCTTTCCCTTGCCCCACTGGTGATCGGTTCGCATCACGACACCGTTCCAAACGGGGGAATGTACGACGGGGCGCTGGGCGTGTTAATGGCCACCGAAATTTTGCAGACGCTTCAGGAATCCGGTAAAAAGCTGCGCCACCCCCTCTGGGTCGTATCCCTTACCGCAGAAGAGCCCAACCCGTTCAATGTATCTACCCTGGGCAGCAAGGTGCTGGGCGGAGTGTTGAAATACAAAGACCTCAAGGATGTCAACCATATGCAGACCGGCCAGACCCTGGCGGACGCCATCCGCCGCATCGGATCACCAGTGCCCCTGGGGAACCCCATCCGCCGCATCGGCGGAAATCTGGAGAAAATCGATTCTCTGCAAATTGCGCAAGGGCAGATAGCCGCCTTTCTGGAATGCCATATCGAGCAGGGCCGGCGGCTGGCCGACCAAAAGCTCCCATCGGCTGCGGTGTGCAGCATCACCGGGATTTACCGCGAAATCATCACCGTAACGGGAACTGCCAATCACGCCGGCACCACTGTGATGACAGACCGGCAGGACGCTCTGTGCGCCGCATCCGAGGTGGTTCTGCTGGCGGAAACCTCCGCGGCGGCACTGCACAGCGACGAAGCCGTTGCCACCGTGGGCTTTTTGCAGATCAGGCCCAACTCGACGAACATCATTCCCGCGTCGGCAGAAATGATTCTGGAAATGAGGGCATCCGACCCCGCAAAAAAGGAAGAATTTTTGAAGCTGCTCACACAGGGAGTGAACCAAATTGCCGAAAACAGAAAGCTTTCGATCCAACGCAAAATGATTCTGGACCAGCCGCCGATGCCGATGAAC
>OAUF01000638.1_pt1 | contig 20568 bp, 22 predicted proteins | sample 1495111 | NCBI WGS metagenome assembly OAUF01 (sample SAMEA2580002, study PRJEB22360) | human gut metagenome | reverse complement strand
AAGTGGCCGAACGACATCGTCATCGGCAGCAAAAAGGTGTGCGGGATTTTAACGGAGATGACCGCCGAAATCGACCGTGTCCATTTTGCGGTTGTCGGCATCGGGGTCAATGTGAACGACGAAGGCTTCGCTGAGGAGCTCAAGGCAAAAGCGACCTCTCTGCGCCTTGAAACCGGCGCGCCGGTTTCGCGCGTGCTGCTGCTGCGGCAGATATTAAAGGAGTTCGAGGCGCTTTATCAGGAATATTTCGTTCAGGGAAGCAGCCGCTGGCTGCAGGCCTATAAAGAAAGCTGCGTTTCGCTGAACCGCACGGTGGGCGCGACGCGGGGGCACGAGAAAATCATCGGCACGGCGGTGGATATTACCGGCGGCGGCGAGCTGGTGGTTCAAACCGGCGATGGCGAGCGCATACAGATCAATTCCGGCGAGGTCGTCGTGCAGGGCATCTACGGGCAGACACCCGAAGCATAAGGAACGGAGGCGGCTCGCCGTCACTGACAACACTGACATCGTAAACCTTATCCGCGTGCTTGACGCTGGATTGCGTGACTTTGGTCGCGTTATTTACGATGCCTTGCTTAAAATTTGAGGCTTCCTCAGCTATCCCGCATTGGAGCAGGTGGTCGATATCCGCTTTCAGCTTGATTTCGATGCGGTTTTCATACACGGTGATTTTTTCGATAATCAGCTCCAAATCGGTTTTGTCCAGCTTGTCCTTGGAAAGAATCTCGTCGAAAATCTCCATTGCGGTGCGGGCGATGCGGTTGACCTGTATGATGGTGTTGCGCTTGTTGGCGGTCAGCTCAAGCTGATTTTTCAGCCCTGTAATTCTGTCCTCCAGCTCCGCCTCCATTTCGTCATAGGTCTGCTCCAGCAAAGCTTCTTTGTCGGGATGTTTCATCACATCCCATATACGTTGCCGCTTGGTTGCCTTCAGCTCCTCGTAGGCGTCGTCGAGCTGCCGCTGCAAAATCGCCGAGGTTTCCTCGTTGTGCTTGACCGCGGTGCTCTCGTTTTGAATGGCGGCGTTCAGTTGCTCCAGCATATCGGCCGAGTTTTCTTTCACCATGCGAATATACCGTTTGAGCAAATCGTCCAGCAAATCCACCCGCGTATGGTGGCTGGTACAGCCCTTTCGCCCCCTGCGGTGGTAGCTGCCGCAAATGTAGGCGGGCTTTAGGTCGCTCCAGCTCATAGAAAACATCGGCGCACCGCAATCTCCACACACTAAAAAGCCGGAATAGGCGTTTTCATATTTTTTGATTCCCCGATAATTGGTATTGGTGCGATGCTTGCGCTGCTCTTGTGCTTTGGCAAAAACACGGTAGTCCACAATGGGCGGGTGGTGGTTCTCGAAAATGATGTGGTCACTCTCGTCTTTTTTCATATCCGCGCCGTTAATCTTTTTGCGGGTATACTTGCCTTGGCGCAGCGTACCGATGTAGAAATCATTTTCCAATATGTACTGTACGGTGACGATGCTCCACTCCCGCTTTGCTTTGAGCTTGCTTTCCTCCCCACGCTCCTCCTTGCGCTGATGCTCCGCCATACGCGGCGTTGGGATTTTCAGCTCGGTCAAATGGTTTGCGATTTTCTTGTAGCCCCATCCGTCGTTATAAAGGTCGAATATCTTCCGCACCACGGCGGCGGCCGGCTCCTCCACCTCAAAGGTCATCGTCTTGCTGTTGGTGATGACATAGCCATAGGGAACCGCGCAAATCCATTTGCCGTCGTTCTGCCGCCGCTTGATCACCGATTTCACCTTTTTGCTGGTATCGGTCTCATTGATAAGGAATCGAAACTGACTGGCCGTCCAGTCGCCATAGGTCGGGTAGTCGATGCTGTCCCCGATTGAAATAATGTGTACGCCCTGGTCACGCAAATCCTCCAGCTCCACCAATCCCCGGCTGTTTCGGCGCGCGAATCGGGAAAAAATCCTTGACGATGAGGATGTCGTATTTGTGCGCCATCAGCAGCGGGCGCATCATTTGATAGCCTTCTCGCTGTTCAAAGGTGTAGCCCGAACGGTCGCGGTCCTCAAAAAAAGTCAGGCTGATGCCGCGAAATTTTTTCGCCACAAAGTCCTCGATAATGGCCTTCTGATTCTCGATGGAGGTGTTCTCTCTGTCCATTTCCTCGTCCACGGAAATGCGGCAGTAACCGGCAATGTCAAAGGTTTCTGTCAATGTTCTCACCACTCAGTACAATATTTATAGATAATATTGTAGCATGGATGGGGGGAAGTAAAGGGGCTACAAAACTTTAATAGTATGCTATAATATGATTTAGAATGATATCTACACGCAGAAGGAAATATATCATGAACAAGATACTTTTTTGTGCCTCCACGGCATCGCACATACGCAATTTTCACCTGCCGTATATCAAGGCTCTTAATGATAAAAATTACGAGGTTTGGGTTGCATCCGACAGTGATACGTCAATTCCATATGCGAAAAGGTCTGTTGCCTTTCCTTTCCGAAAAAAACTTATAAGTTTCAACAATATCATAGCGATCTTTAAGCTCGGAAAATTTTTAAAGCATGAGCAATTTGATAAAGTAAGCACGCACACGGCTTTGGGAAGCGCAATTATACGCTTGGCTGTTTTGTTTTTGCCCGAAAAGGAAAGACCACGAATATATTACATTGCCCATGGCTTTCTTTTTTCTAAAAGAGATGGATTGAAAAAATTGATTTACCTATTGCCTGAAAAAATCTGCGCACCTGTCACCAACGTGTTAATGGTAATGAATCAGGAAGACTTGGAGCTTGCGAAAAGGTATCGCCTTTACAAAGAGCAGCTTCATTTTATTAACGGAATAGGATTCGACTCCAATAGATTTAAGCCATTATCTTCAGAAGAACGCGAAAATGGCCGCCAATCGTTGGGATTTTCCCAATCAGAGTTTTTGTTTATTTACGCCGCAGAATTTTCCAAACGAAAGAATCAGCAATTTTTAATCAAAGCCTTTGCCAAGGTCGCCGATCAAATTCCGCAAGCGCATTTGCTCTTAGCTGGAAATGGTACATTACTTGAGCACTGCAAAAAATTAGTCAAAAAGTTGCAGATGGAAAAGCGAATCCATTTTTTAGGATATGTACAGCAGATGCAAGAACTGTATCCACTCTGCGATGCCGCTGTTTCTACCAGCAAGGTCGAAGGGATACCTTTTAATGTTTTGGAGGCAATGTCGTGCGGTCTTCCCGTGCTGCTAAGCAATATAAAAGGCCATCGAGATTTGGTAGAAAATAAAGAAGAGTTCCTGTTTGATACCGAACAGGAACTCTGTAAGAAGATAGTTAAAAATGCCGTCATTTCAGCTAAACCAAAAGACTGGACACAAAATATTAAAAAGTATCGGTCGGATGTCGTGAATAACTCGATACTGCAACTATACGCTGCTAGTACGTAAGCGTCAAAGTGTTACCGCTCACATCGGGCCTGCGCACAATTCCCGTAAGCGTCTAAACGTTCCTGCAAGTACCTCCAGTATAAGCCGTATCTCCGCCTCAAGATACTCGCTGAGATGCGGCCATTAAAAGGAAAGAGGGGCAATGCGTAGCTATTATAATATCAGTTTTCCATCTAAAAAATTCTGATAACGGTCACAGATAGGCTCCGTTTCACCAAACCCAATCTGCTTGCCTTTATCCAGCCAAAGAACCTTATTACACATTTTCCGCACTTGTTCTAGCGAATGCGAAACCAAAATCGTTGTTGTGCCGCTGCTGATAATCTCTTTCATCTTTGCTTCGCTTTTTTTTCGGAAGGCCCCGTCTCCCACCGAAAGCACCTCATCTAGAATAAGGATATCTGGCTTAACTAGCGACGCTATTGAAAACGCCAAACGTGATTTCATTCCAGAAGAAAGTTGCTTAAAGGGACGATTCACATATTCCTCAAGTTCGGAAAAAGCAATTATATCATCATACGCACTGTCCATAAACTTACGTGTGTAGCCCAACATAGCCCCCCGTAAATAGGCGTTTTCGCACACTGTCAAATCTCCGTCAAAACCGCTAGCAAGCTCCAGCAATGCAGCAATAGTGCCCTCACGTTTAACTGTTCCCTTTGTCGGTTCCATAATACCAGAAACGACTTTAAGTAACGTTGATTTTCCTGCGCCATTCATTCCAATGATGCCCAACATATCCCCGCGCTCAATCGAAAAACTTACACCATCTACCGCCCAAAACTCTTTAACTATATAATTGCGTTTAAGTTTCCTTATAACAAAATCTTTGAGACCAATATCTTTAAAATCACCCGTAATATATCGAATAGAAACGTTGTTCAATTCCAAAATCATACCAACGCCTCCTTAGACATAATACAAAAATTTGTGATTATATTTTTTATACATCCAGAAACCAATTCCCAACGCGATAAGCGTATATGTTAACATCAACAGATGAAACCAAATTGTAGGAACAGTCGCGTCAATAACAATCTTTCTAAAATATCGGATAAAAAGATAAATTGGATTTAACAAAAAAAGATATTGTGTCGTCTGGCTATAATTATCAATGGTATAAAAAATAGCCGACATATACATTAATACCTGGATAAACACAGACCAAAGATACTGCATGTCCCTAAAAAAAATAAAAAGCGCAGACAACATCATCCCAACACCTATATTAAAAAGCAACAAACATATAACAGGATATAACAGCAAAACAAACTTTCCAGTAAAGTGAATGCCATCAAACACACAAAATAAAAAATAGATTAATAATGTAATACCAAAATTAATGAACGTTTGAATATTTTTCGAGAGCAAAAATAGATATTTTGGGACGTTAACCTTAGTAAATATTGAGGCATTATCCATCAAGGAAGACATTCCTTGATTACTAGCATCACTGAAATAGCCGAACACCAGATTGCCAGAAAACAAATAGATAATATAATGTGGCATGTCTCGACCAAAAAAACGTGTAAACACCAAACTCATAACCAACAACATAAGTAACGGCGAAAGAACACTCCAGAATATTCCCAACACTGTTCGCTTGTACTTTTTTTTAAAATCCCGTTTCACCAACTCTTCAAAGAGAAATTGGTGCTTTTTTAGCTTTTGCAGCATGAACGATGTCCCTTTCTTCTGTATACAGTAATTATGCGCCCGTCCAGGGGTCTATTACTTTATTCTCCCGCTTTAAACTCTTTTAAGACCCGGACTGAAAAGTCTATCGTATGTTTCAAACCATCCTCAAAAGTTGTCTTTGGCTGCCAGCCATATACAGCCAGGGCGTGCGCGTTGTTACAGCAGGTATATTTATTGACCTCATTATCCAGCGTCTTTTCCGAGATGCTGTATGCTCCCTCATAAAGGCCCGGGTATTTTTTCCAGTAGTTAGATGAAGCCACATAGTTCGGTTGGATATGTGATTTATTCATTGCCTTGGCAATAATGGCATACAATTCGTTTATGGAATGCGTCTCATTGCTTGAGACATTGACGATGTCAAAGCCCTCCCCTTGCTGCACGCGAATAGCCAACTCAATGAGATCGTCAACATAAATAAAGTCTCGTTCCTGCTTTCCGGTGGAATGCAGAACCGGCGTACGGTCGTAATAGAGCTCGCGTATAATATAACCGGTCACAGGCGGCTGAGTGCGCAAGCAGTCGATATGCGGCCCATACACGTTTGCAAAGCGTAGCACAGTAACGTTCATTCCATAAACATCCACATAATTTTTACAAAATTGCTCTGCGGCAAATTTCCCGCCCGAATAAATTAGACTGGGGGGAACGGCATCCTCTTCCGCCGTGGGAAAGGTCTGGCAATTTTCATAAACGGCGGAGGTGCTGGAAAAAATAATTTTTTTAGCGCCGTACCGGCGCGCCGCCTCCAAAATATTAACCGTACCTGCAACATTAACCTCAATCGCTTTACCTGGGTCAATCTGGCAATCAGGCAACGGTGTGATAGCGGCGATATGATAGACATAATCGAATCTTTCGCGCTCAAACAGGTCATATAACATAGGACGGTTGCAGATATCCTCGCGCATAATTTCGCTGCGAAAATCATGGTCGTCAAAAATCAAATTATCCTCCCGACCATACGAAAAATTGTCCAGTAGCGTAACCTGATTCCCCTGTGCCCACAGCGCATGAGCCAGCTGGGAGCCTATAAAACCGGCAGCACCGGTAACTAAAATTTTGCTCATAAAACTCTCCTCTTGAATTGATTCAACAACCGAAGACAACACTTTTAACTGCTTTTAATCCCGAATTTTTTGCTGTAGCTTTTCCAGAAGCTTAGTTGTAATGATCGAAAAGGCTACAACACACATCAGAAAAACACTGCCCGCTTTCCAATAGGCTAACTCATTAGTATGCATAGCTGAGCAGTAATTCTTAAACAACAGCAAAAATGGTACTTGATTAACATATATGGCATAGCTTAATTTCCCCAAATAGCCGGATATGGGCCGATTCAGCATTTTTGAAAATCTGCTTTTTTCTGATACGATGCACAAAAACAGACCAGACAATACCAAAATCATAACAAAATCCTTAATATCGCGCCTTGTGCGCCACATCATGGCAAGCGTTACAATAAATAGGAAGATTTCCGCACCGGTGATCACCCAAGCAGGAATGGCGTGCAGACGCTGAAAATTGGTTTTAACATAAAACAAAAAGCATCCAAGCGATAGCCCCGCAATGCCCCGCCATGTTCCCCAGGTAAGGAGGAATCCCCGGTCAAATACAATATCCAAATATCCGATTTGTTGATAAATCTGCGCATAAATAATCAGCGCTAGAGCCAAAGAGCCAAACTTGCAAAATGTATTCTGATAGGTTAAAAGCAACCAATATATCACAGCAGAGCCAATCAATAAAGCACTCACAAACCAAAATACTCCATTAATAACAGAGGGAAAACCCAATCCCGTCAGCATAAGAACTTCCCATATACCGGATTTTATTAGTTCCTTTATAGACAAATTATGCAAAAAACTACCTTGATAAAAGCGCTTAACACAAGTGCACAAAAATAAGCGGGATAAAGGCGCAAAACTTTTTTGTGCAGAAATTCCCACATCATCTTTTCTTTTGCGGCGACGAATGAATTGCCGTCTGATTTCTTCAAAAAGTTTTCTGCCAAAAATAGCCCTGATGCGATAAAAAAGAAATCAACGGCAAGATAACCGCCATAGAACGCAGTAGGTTGGCTTTGAAAAAGTGTGCCGGAGCGAAAATGCAACAAGCAAACAATGAGAGAAAAGATGAAACGATAAAATTCCAACCCATTATTTCTGGAAGAGGAAATTTTGTCAGTTCCCATGATTTTATCAATCCTTCAGGTGCTCAATACCGCACATGGTTTTATAAAAAATGCTCATCATAAGATGATCAAAAATCATATGGATATCCTCGGTCATCTGCATGCTGTTGATCGGTGCATGTAACGAATAATCGCAAAGCGCTTTCAGCTTACCGCCGCTGTATCCAGTAACACCAACAACGGCGTTACCACAGGACTTTACATATTCCACGGCGTTAAGCACGTTTTTAGAATTTCCGCTGCCGGAAATGGCAAAGACAATATCGTTGGGACGCAGTTTGCCCTTAAGCTGAAACCGAAACACCTCTTCATAGCCGATATCGTTGGCAATGGCCATCAACGTGGGCACGTTGTCGTTCAGACATTGAAAACGGAACTTCTTTTCGGTGTATTCTGACACACCCTTGTTAAAGTCGTTTTGATAATGAGAGGCGGTGGCAGCACTGCCTCCGTTGCCGAATATGTAAATGGTGCCCTCGTTTTCCAGCGTTTTTTCCAACAGCTGAAGCACTGCGTCAATGGCGTCCACATCCAGTGTCTTTAAAACAGCAATTTCACGCTCAATATAAGCAGAAATCATTGGTTTGTAATTCAACTTACTTCCTCCTTTAATCCGAAAAAATAATGCGACTTCCCTGAGGCTCGAAATGGAATGAAACCTCTCGATAGTTTTTCAGCGCAACGCGCACGTCGTTCTGCTTGTTCTCCGGCACGTAAGCCAACAAAAATCCACCGCCGCCCGCGCCCAATATTTTCCCCCCCAACATACCGGCTTCTTTAGCAGCGACATACATGTCGTCAATCAGTGGGTTAGAAATACCGCCGGCAAATTTCTTTTTAATCTCCCAGGATTCATCCAGTGCCTTGCCCCAATTGTCCAGCCTTTTAAGTGTCAGATTGTCATATGCCATATCCACCGCTTCTACGAGGCTATCTAACATGGCCGTCTTATCGCCGATGGTCTGGGTCTGCTCCTGCAAAATCTTGCGCGAATCACGAGTCAAACCGGTGAAAAACAGCAACAGATTTTTTTGCAGCTGCTCCTTGACCGCATTGTCGCAAATAACCGGGGACACAGTTGTATTTCTTCCAGTATGAAAGCGGTAACGGTTAAAGCCGCCATATGCCACGGCATACTGATCCTGAATACCAATCTGCTGTCCCAGGCAATCAATCTCAATGTGGCATGCCTCTTTAGCAAGCTGCTCAGGAGAGGCATGTTCACCTTTATAAGCGTGGAGAGCATTAAGTACGCCTACCGCCAGAGCAGAGGAGGATGCAAGCCCGATACCGGCACCGCTCAATGGAATATCAGCCGAGTAAAAAATCTCTATGCCCGTTTCAATACCGACGAGCTTTAAGGCCTCCCGAATAATATTATGCTTGACCTCATCAACATGGTTCACCAGCTCATTGCCGGAATAACAAAGGCGAATCTTATTGTCAAAGTTACTGTTAACCGTAATATACACATACATATCCAGCGCCGTGCTGATAACCGAACCGTAACCGAATTTACTGTGCTCATAATAATCGTGGAAATCTGTTCCACCGCCAAAAAAGGAGCAACGAAGAGGCGTTTTTGAAATTATCATTCTAAACTTCCTATCTGTATAATTCTTTTTTTACCGCGTCAAGTAAAGTCAAGCCTTCATCCACCAAGACACCCTGCATCCCTGCGCGCTCTGCGGCGTCAATATCCCGCTCATCGTCGCCGATCATGATACAGTTGGGCAGATTAATTGAAAATTCCTTTTGTGCTTGAAAAAACATGCCTGGCTTGGGCTTACGGCAAAAACAGCCATCATCCCAATTATGAGGGCAATAATAGATTTTATCAATCTGACAGCCCGCTTTTTGAAGGTCCATCTGCATTTTTTGATGGATGGCGGCCAACGTCTCTTCAGTCAGATTACCGCGCGCAATGCCCGGCTGGTTGGATACCATCAAAACGATGTAGCTCGCATCTTTAAGCAGCCTGATTGCTTCCTTAGCGCCGTCAAGCCAAATAAAATCCTCTGGCTTCTCAATATAGCATGCCCTTGGAGGACGGACATTGACGGTGCCGTCCCGATCCAGAAAGATGAACTTTCGCGGACTGAAGAACGCTTTGGTCAGTTCAATGCGCTCCCAAGAACCTACAGAATAGTAGCGATGCGCCGTTATATAGGCATAAAGTTTCTCTTGCGCCACAAGGCGAGGGTAAACAACCGCCTCAAAGTTATGATTTTCCTCAGGTAAAAAAGCGAGTACCGATTTTTTTATAATGGCATAGCCGATATCTACACCCTGCAAATTGGGCGTCGTCCGCTTTTTGTCATATACCTCCACCCGGCCGTCTTCTGCGATACGCAAATTATTTTTAGTATAGCCGTCCGAATTTTCATAAGCGGTAAAGCAAATATCCGCCCCGCTCTCGCAGTAACGGGTCAAAAGCGCCTTGTAGTTAATCGGACAGTAATTGTCGCAATACATCAGCAAAAACTCGTCTGCCAGAAGCGCCTGCGCACCCTTGATGCGCAGACCTGTTTCATACTCCACAGGAGTTACAGAATAACGGATATCAACGCCCCATTTTGACCCATCGCCGAAATAGTCAGTGATTTTTTCGGGAAGATAGCCCAATAGCATCAGAATATCCGTAATACCGAAGTGCTTGATTTGCTCCACCAAATATTCTAAAAAGGGCTTTCCCTCAAACGGGTACATCGGTTTAGGGTTCGTATCGGTAAAAGGCTTGAGGCGAGTGCCATAGCCGCCAGCTAGAATAACCGCTTGCTTAATTTCTTTCATTCCCCACGCTCCTTATCCATGTTTAAAATTTCCTGATAAATACGCTCGCAGTTTTTTCCGTCCCTAAAAGCAAAGAATTCGTCTACCCGCTTCTTGTACTTCTCCTCCATAACGCAGTTTTTTTCAATGGCAGCAATGATGGCCTGAACGGTGGAGTCGTAGTCGTAGACAACGGGACCGAATCCGTCAATTTCATAATTGAAATAGCCACGCGTATAAGCGTGATTTAAATAAAAGGTGTCCACATCAAATTGGGTATAGACTACCGGAACATATGCATAAGCATAGTCGAAAGCAATACTGGAATAGTCCGTAATTAACAGAGCCGTCTCCTCAATTTCCTTCACATAACCTCTTTGCTGTGTCTCGATATGCACCAAATCGTGCACATCAAAATCCTCGGCCTGCTGCATGGTACGCGGATGGAGACGGACTGTCATATAATATTCATGCTGCTTCATAGTCTCCAAAAGACGTGGATCAGACATGAGTCTTTGGTAAAATCTAAAAAAAGCCGTGGATCGAAATGTCTCGCTTTTTTCATAGGTTTGCGCTTTCTCATTCCAGATGCCCATGCCCTCTTTTCTCCATGTGGGCGCCAGTAAAATCTTTTTTTTCCTTTTAGCAAGGTCTAAATGTACCAGCGCATCGTGTCGCGCCAAGCCAGTTACCTTGACAACGCTTTCATCATAGTAGTAATTTCCTCCAATGCCCTGCACAATTGAATTCTTCTCCTTTTCCGCAGAGGTAATAAACATTGAGAAGTTCTTCTTGTGCTTACTTTGTGTATCAGCATGATTATCCTTAATAACGCCATGCTGGAGGTAAATAAAATCAAAATGAAAGAGATCCTGTAAAATTTCGGTGCGCTCATAAAAGGTGTTCTTTGTATTGTAAAAGGATTGAGAGGAAATCACCTTATCCGACAGAGCAAATAACAAGCGATATCGCTTGCTGTCAGCGGGAATCACAGGACCGATTCTACACAACCGCTCATAATCCGGAGAATGCCTATCCAAAACAAAGTAAGGCCGGATGTTTGGATTCTTTTTCTCCATCACATAATGAAAAAAGGCTTCCCCATTATCACCCGCGAAGAAAAATCCATCCAGAATAAGCCAAATCGGCCGCCTGCGATCCACAATACAACTTCCCAGGAAAATAATTGCACGCCAACACGCTGTTCGTATGCTTCGTTTCTTCAGTAATTCCAGCCATACTTTCATTTCGCAGTTAAGACGCTGTAAAAATGTATTTTTTTTCAGATAAAGTGTATTTTTTTCATACGTTAAAAGAGCTTTTCCCTGCGCAAAATATGAAGAATTTATTTTTTTTGTGAGTTTTGCCATAAACCAAAAGTTCATACCCAGCGGCCCTATCTGATACCCGTGATACTCCATATAAAAAGACAGCGACTCCACTTTATGATAGGGAATCTTCACCTTAAACCCGATAACTTTATGATAGACATGGCCGGCGCAAACGAGCTCATTTTCAGCACCCAGATTGAAAAACTCTAATTCATATTCCTGCAATAGATTATCACGCACATAGACACGATACTGATCCTGCTTAAGCGGCAAATTGATTTTCCCTTCAAGATAGATCTCATTATCTTCTGCTTTGATAATAATAATGGAAATAATGGATTGCTCATCCTTTTTAAACAGTCTGAAATTCTTATACTTAAATGTATCGTCTTTATATATGATCTGCTCATAGACTGACAGGTCTTTTGCCAGCGAAAGGGTAAACAGCTTCTGTTCCTTAAAAATATTGCGTTGCTCAAATATGATGTAGGCTTCCACATACTTCAAGTATCTGGAAATTAGCTGATAGTAGTATTTCTCTGCCTCTGGGGACAAAACGCATTTAACATTTTCCTTAATTCTCCATTTCAGAGTGTATGCAATCATATTCTGAATATATGGAATTACATATCCATATTGTTCAAGAGAGTATTGGATAAAAAAACCCAGTGATTTTTCCAAATCCGTTGAATAATATTTCTTCTGCTTTTGCACCGTCATTAAAAGAGAATTTTCCCCGGTACGCTTTCTATACTGATACACTGCCTCCCGCAAAAGGCCATACCTTTTACACTTCAGAATTAACAAATTGATAAACTTTGTATCCTCCGCGTGGTTCATCTCCAAATCGAACCATAGATCCGCAATTACACTGGAGTAAATAAATACGGTGTTTACATGAAGTTGCAGACAGTCATATTCATCCAGAATATTTGCAACGCGGGATTGATTAAACCGATAATCAAGTGCATGCCAACCATTCGAACCCTCAAACATCTTCATCCGGCAAGCTACGCAGTCTATCTTTCCTTCATTTTTAGAGAAAAATTCCCACACGGTTTCAAACGCTTTCAAATCCCATTTGTCGTCCGAATCCATAAAGTTAATGTACTTTCCGGCAGCAAGCTTTTTTCCCTCATTACGAGCACCGCTGGGGCCAACATTTGTTTCTAATTCGAAATACTCCACATTATCGGGATACAGCGCCCGATACCGCCGGCAAATCTCGCCGGCTCCGTCCTCCGTAGCGTTATTCACCAAAATCAGCTGAATATTTTCAAACCCTATAGTTTGCTTTACTACACTTTCAATTGCTTCTTCTAAATACTGTTCAGTATTGTAGACAGGCATTATCACTGAGAATTTATAGGCATAACCAGTATTTTCTTGGTTTTTCCTTTGTGCTAATAAGTAATACATGTCTGTCATCTTGTTATCAAGCCCTTTCTTTTATATGCAAACCATGCCTTTAAATACTTTATAAGATATCTCAATCCTATCTGTCCTGCTTTAAATTCTAATAAAACCTGTTCTCTCGGTAAAATTTCCGGAAGCTGGGTCAAATATTTTTCTGCCGTCATGTTTGCAAATTCGTCCACAGTAACCAAGAACAGCGACTTAAAAATTTCAGGTTTATCAGACCAATTATATCCCTTTATAAATTCCTGTAGCTGAAAAAAAGCTTGGCATTGTTCTTCTCGACTCCACATGCGAAATAAAAAATCTGTCAAGAAAGGGGTCAGATCCTCGTAAACATACCGCTCACCTTCTACAAAATGGTTTTCAGTGTAAATTTCCAATAAGCGGTATCTCGTTTTCATATGTAGCTGGAAATGTTTTAGGTCGTAAAAATGTATTAAAGATTTTTGTGGATCCTTATCATGGAACCAATGCTCATATACACAGTCCTTAATTATTTTTATGCGGGGGCGACATGTAAGCAATTGTCCTAAAAACACCGCATCTTCGCCTATTTTCATTTCTTCTTCGAATGCCAGCCCATTTTGCTGTATGAAGCTTGTCCTGATAAATTTATTCCACAAGCAAGGTACAACAAATAATTGACGAAACGGGGATGCACCTTGAAAATATTGAATTTGACTTTCTCTTTTTTGCTTGTTGTCAGTTATATCAACAAAATTTCCCACAACCACATCCGCTTCGGCTATTTGCCTCAGGAAAAATGTGTAGGAATTATCAGGAACAATATCGTCGCTGTCACAAAATGCAATCCATTCACCAGTCACATGGGAAAGTCCAATATTGCGTGCTCTGCCAACGCCGCCATTCGGCACATGAATAATCTTTATCTCTTTATGCTTTTCAGCATAAAGAGATAAAATTTCTGGCGACCTGTCGGTTGAGCCGTCATCCACAGCAATAATCTCTATTTCTACGCCTTTCTGCCGCAGAACCGAGTCCAGCGCTGCCTTTAAATACTTTTCCGCATTATACACAGGAATAATCACACTGACTTTTGGCATTTAGTTTCGCCACCTTCCCATACAAACTATAATAGGAATTATTGCTCTCAAACCACTTTCTCGTATGGCGAAAATAAAAAGCCATTTCTTTCTGGAGAAATCACTTCAGAAATAGCGCCCAACGCACTTCCTACTACCAAACATCCGCTTTCCAGAGCCTCTCGCACCACAAAATTATAGGTTTCAGGCATCCCACCACACAATATGCTCGTCGACCTATAAAGCTCAATTGCGCTATTCTTAACCAAAGCTACGCCCACCTTATATCATTAATTAAATTCTTTATATCGTTCAGCTCGAACCCAAAACAATTAGTCCCGCTAATCCTCTTGTCATCACTTTTGGTTGCGAAATACCGATTCTTTCAGCCAAATGCCGTATTTGGTTATGCGAAAAGTTCCGGCAGGAAACGATGCTTTTTGATGCCAATCAGTCTGCTTGTAAACCACATTGCTATAGCTGCGGCGAAATCGTATTTTAAGTGACAAAGCGAAAAAACCACTTTAATCACAGCGTAAAAGCGAATAGAAATCGCTTTTTCAATATACAACGCCCTAAAATATTTCGTTTTGAAAATTTTCTCACAAAACGGCTCAAAAAAATCGCATTCCCGCATACATTCTATCTGATATCTAAAAAAAGGCAGTGGCTGTGTACCACACTCAGGGAGAAACATCATCCCCGTAAAGACGTTACAAAAAGAGAAATATACCAACTCTTTTTGCGTTTTGCCATAGCTGCCACTCAAGAAATATTGCAACAAATCAGTCGCGTTTTTTGAATAATTTGAGAAACGGTCATGCATAAGGGAGCTTTTCCGCTGACGGTAGTGGTATAGCATGTGCGGCGTAACAACGATCTTTTTTATATACTCAAAAAGAGTCAAGTGGAAAAGCAAATCCTCACCCTGATTGACATAAAATCCCACCTTATTGTCAAGGATCAAGCTTCTACGATACAGCTTGTTCCATACATTTGGATTGCCTGCTATGTAACGCAGGTATGCCGTTCCAGCCTTTAGTCTATTAATCTCAACCGTCTCACACTTCTGAAACAACGGGATTTCCTTCTTGAGTTTTGGAAAATCCATAAAATAGCCGCAAGAAGCAAAATCCGCATTTGATTCTTCAATGAGTTCTAATAAGGTAGAATACATGTTAGGCTCTATTGTGTCATCCGCGTCAACAAACCCAATATAGTCGCCGCGAGCTTTTTCTATGCCAAAATTGCGCGTTTGTGAAAGAGTCAGATTGGTTTCATCAAATATAAAAAAGCGCTCGTCTCCTGCCACAGCTTCAATTATTCTCTCATAGCTAGAATCAGTAGAGTCATGGTGAACCACCAATGCCTCCCAATTTTTCAAATTTTGTTGTTTTATACTCTCTATACATGCTCCGATATACTTCTCACAATTATATACAGGTATTATAATGCTTATTTCAGGGTTACTTAAAACATCCTTTCCCAAGCGGGCACACCTCTTTAACCATACAATTCTATATGCTCACCAAAGTTCGTGTCTATATATTTTTATATCCTGCTTCTATCATACTAACCGTATGGGATATATCGAATCCGGCCTTTATCAAATAGTCTCTATTTTGCGTCCGGTCGTCCAAGGATATTTTGCAATTCAAAATATTCTTTGCCCAGAATTCTGCTCCCGCATCAAGTGGCAAAGCGCGTATGGACGGTGTCACATGGGCCTCGTATGGAATATTCTCCGAGCAAATAACTGGTAAGCCCATAGCCTGCGCTTCGATTGCCACGATACCTAATCCCTCAAACCTGCTTGGAAATACAAATACATCCATAGCACACATCAGTTGCATAATGTGGCTAGACGCGCCTAAAAACACAACGCTATCATTAAGGCCAAGCTGTGCGACTTTTTGCTCAAGTAGGCCCTGCGCCTCCCCCTCACCAACCAAAAGAAGTTTACACGCATGATGATGCTTTATTAAAACGTTTAAGATATCTATAAGAAATTCTTGATTTTTTTGATAACAAATACGTCCCACGTTGCCAATAACAAGGTGTCCAGTTAATCCATACTTGTTTCTAAACTCTGCGCGTATGGTATGATCGTATTTAAACTTATCTATTTCTACCCCGTTTGGAATAAAAATAAAGCCTTTTCTGGAAAGTGCGTATGCTGAAAAAGTGAATTTTGCCGCTTTTTCAGAACATGCCCAAAAACAAGTGGCAAAATCCGAGAAGAGCCACTTTGCAGCGTTATGTAAAAAAACATTCCAAAAATAAACGTTGCTTTTTTTTAGATGGGTATTATGCCCATGTGCTATTCGCACCTTAACTCCCATAATCTTTGATAAGCATATATAAAACAAGGACATACCGTGGTAAACATTTAAGTGAAAAACGTCATATCGTTCTTTTCGCAAAAGATTGATAAACATTCGATAATTTTTAAAAACTTTTTTTCTGTTTCCTGATAACTCATGAAAAATGATACCTTGCGCACAAAGTTTCTCGGTAAAAATGCTCGCTTTCAATTCTGACACAGCAATATGTATTACAAATTCATGAGGATCAAATCGACTATAAATGTTATACAGAAATGATTCAATCCCACCTGATTCCCACATTTCACAGAAGCAACATATCTTAATTGTTTGCACTAAGCTCTCTCCTGCAGTACATTAAATTTAATCAATGTACTTATTTCTCAAACGGTTAATCTTCCTCAGTCATTAATCAATATATTTAATTATAATTTATTATTGTTGAAAAATCAATCCTCATAACTGTTTGCGTTCCTATTACTGATACCAACCCGATATGTACCCGGACGCGCCCATGCGCATCCGTTTTGGCTTACATGCTCATTGTTATGCCAAATTGCTGGCTTTCCTCCCGCGCCAGTTCCGCTTTCGCCGCTGCCCTTCTGTTATGCAGCAGCAATTCCTCCGTCAGACCGGTTAGCTCACGTTTGCCCGAGAAAAACACCGCCACCCGGTATTTTTCAGCCTGATACTGACGGTAGTAATCGGCAAGGCTTTCCATAACCGTCGCGTTCTGCTGTTCCTGATTGGTCAGCCATATTTCAACAATTTTTTTCTGACGGTCAATCTCAATTTTCAATAGGCGCGCCCCCTTTCATCCAGATTCTTCCCAATAGCCGCCCTGCATATGCCACTTTACCGCAAATGCTGCACATATTCCTGTTCCTGCTCGCTCTGGAGTTTGTGTCCCTGTGCCAGCTTTTTCAGTGCTTCACGTTGACGCTGCTTGCTGTCTGTCCATGTGGGAGGCGCAAGGGGCGGCGGTACATCGCCTGTGCTCTCCAGATTTTTGCCGAAAGAAATGACATCCTCACCAAGATGCCTCGCTTGCTCCAACTGTCCAAGCCAGCCCTCTGGCGGCTCCGGGGTGAGAGGTACAAAGCCTGTGGTCTGCCGATAAGCGAATAGTTTCTCCACATTTTCCTTGAGATAGGTCTCATCATGGAGCTTGTTGTCCCGGCATTTCATCCCGTTGGGGCAGGTATAGGTGATATATTTCCGATTGTCGCTCCACTGCACCTTGTAGCCCTCGTACTCCATGTTTTGAATAAAACTCTCCCGGTCTGGACTATACAGAAGCGCATCCTCGATGGCCTTGATAAGCGTGAACTTCCAGCTTTCTCCGCGCTCGGCCGAGCGGTATTCCCCCGCCAGCGCGCGCTTTTTCTTTTGCCCCTTGTGATAACTTTCCAGCACCGGCTGGCCATGCGCCAGACAAATTTCATCATTGATCTTTCGGTGCTGTACCAAATCATCGTGATTCTGATGCAACTTCTTCCCCGTTTTAAAGCTGACCGAGTTGACCAGCAGGTGGTTGTGGAGATTATCGGTGTCGCAGTGGGTGGCTACCAGCACCTCATAGTCTGGAAACTGCCGGGCGGCAAGCTCCAACCCAATCCGGTGAACCTCCTGCGGTGTTAGGTTCGTATCCTCGGGGAAGGACTGGACAAACTGGAAAAACTGCCGCTTGTCGGTTTTCCGGTACTGCTGCTTGGTGGTCATCATTTCGAGGTAAGCGGTATAGACATTGCAGTTAAAACCGGATACCAGGCTTTGCCCCTCATAGGTGATTTTCTTTTTGTTGATGGCGTAAAGCATGGATCCGAGCAATGCGCCCTTGGTTTGCTTCTGATTTTTGATGGGGGTGAAGGTTGCCATCACAGCACCTCCGTCAGCTTGCGAAGCTCACTGTGGATATCCCCAAGCCTTTCCTCGAATTCATTCAGCTTGACCGCCTGCACCTTCCCCATATTGCAGAGAATCACCAGCTGGTTCAGATTTCTGCCGAGGGCCTTCAGCTCGCGTACCATTTCCGGCAGACTGTCGATGACGATGATTTTACGGTTCAGCGCCGTGTCGATCATAAATTCGGAGGCTGTGCGCCCGGCCCGTTTTGCCCGGCTGGTAATCGCCGCCTTTTCCTGGGTTGTCATTCGGATGTTGAAGCGTTCGCTTTTCAATATCAATCCACTCCTCTCTTTTCGTTCCTGTCCCCTCGGAGAGCAGGGGGATTTCCCAAGGGGGACCGGTCCCCCTTGGAAGGCGCACCGTGAGCGCAGCGAACATTGCAATTTCCGCAGAAATTGCGTGCGCCTATCGGGGTGTGGGGCAGCGCCCCGCTTAAAATGCGACCGGCGTACAGCCGAACGCTATGCTTGCCCCTCCGAAACGGAGGGTTTTCTCTGTGCATCGGAATCACCTCCTGTGTGATAATGAATTGAAATTTGAAATCTTCCATTCACTGTGCTATCATTATCGTACAGACAGAATTCGGAGTACACAGGGAAGCGCAAATGATGGGTTTTTCCGAAATTCGATTATTTGCAGAAAGGCGAAAAGCATGGCGCAGTATCCGCACATCCGCGTCTTTTACGGCAGCGACGGGCTTGTCCATTTCATGCCGTTTACCGACGCTGAGCATAACGGGCAGTATGCGGAAAAGCACATTGGGCAGGGCTTGATTGATTTTGTCGAGCTGGATTTGAGCAAATACCGGCTGTGGCTGGATACGGCAAAGACCATTCCGCTTACGATGGCGCATTATCAAAAAGTTCGGGACGCTGTTTACGATGTCGCGGAAACGCTGAAGCATAAGCACAGCTATGCGTTCTTCTTTCTTGTGGGGCTGCTCAACAACATTGTGAATACGCCCGTCTACTACAAAGCCGACATTGATGCCGAACGCCTCAATCAGCTTGCCGTTTGCCTGGAGGAATTGGAGCGTGTCATCGAACTGCGGGAGGTTTTCCGGGAAGCGGTCGACATGTGCCTGGACAGAGAAAACCGCCCGGACAAAATCATGTCCGAGCGGTTGTGCGAGTTTATGGTGGGTCATCCCGCGTTTGGGGGCGCCGCGGTGAAGATGCAGTACGCCCTGCTGCCGAAAAAGAAGGGCAGGGTGGATATCGACACCCTGCGGGATATCCACGACTGGAAGCTGACCGAGCTGAACGACCTGCTGGAGATCATGCATCAGGAGGTTGAGGGCGTGAGCCTGATGCCCTATTACCTGATTGAGTATCTGGATGAGATGCTGTTCTTTGAAATTACCGAAATGCTGAAAAACGGGCAGTATGTGAAGCGCTGTAAGCTCTGCGGGCGGTATTTCGTGCAGACGGATAAGCGCAAGCGGGATTTCTGCGACCGGCCGTACAAGGGCAAGCGAACCTGCAAACAGGTAGGAGCCAAGCTGTTCTTTGAAAAAGGGATTGAAGCCGACGCGTTTTTGCAGCAATACCTCACCGAGTACAACAAGGTCTATTCCCGCCGGTACCGGGCGGCGGGAAAATATGCCAGCGAGCACAGCGGCAAGGATTTGACGGCCGAGCCGTTTAAGGCTGGGCCCGCCGCCGCAAGCAAGGCCCGGCGTGATTACGTGGAGGGCAGCATCTCTGGGGAGGAGATGCTCTCAAAAATTAGAAGCCTGCCTCTATAAAAGCATCAGCCTGTGCGGATGCGCTCCACACAGGCTGATGTGCTTATTATGTAGCTTTTTTGCTCCCCGCGCCGCTGCGCCTGCCCCAATCCAGCATGGCGAAGCAGAAGCGCTCCCACCGTGTCAATGCTGTCTGTAACGGGTCGCCGTCACTGACAACACTGACATCGTAAACCTTATCCGCGTGCTTGACGCTGGATTGCGTGACTTTGGTCGCGATATTTACGATGCCTTGCTTAAAATTTGCGGCTTCCTCCGTTATCCCGCATTGGAGCAGGTGGTCGATATCCGCTTTCAGCTTGATTTCGATACGGTTTTCATACACGATGATTTTTTCTATAATCAGCTCCAAATCGGTATTGTCCAGCTTGTCTTTCGCGAGGATTTCATCGAAGATTTCCATGGCGGTGCGGGCGATGCGGTCGACCTGTATAATGGTGTTGCGCTTGTTGGCGGTCAGCTCAAGCTGATTTTTCAGCCCTGTGATTCTGTCCTCCAGCTCCGTCTCCATTTCGTCGTAGGTTTGCTCCAGCAGTTCCTCTTTTTCCGGATGCTTCATACTATCGCGGATTCGCTGCCGCTTGGTCGCCTTCAATTCTTCGTAGGCGTCGTCGAGCTACCGCTGCAATATCGCCGAGGTTTCCTCGTTGTGCTTGACCGCAGTGCTCTCGTTTTGAATGGCGGCGTTCAGTTGCTCCAGCATATCGGCCGAGTTTT
>OAUF01000635.1_pt1 | contig 20701 bp, 17 predicted proteins | sample 1495111 | NCBI WGS metagenome assembly OAUF01 (sample SAMEA2580002, study PRJEB22360) | human gut metagenome | reverse complement strand
CTTCAATGAATTATCCTGGTAGCCGTCCTCATCGATTCTGTCCGTTTTGTCGTAGCGGCTGCCGGTATCATCGGATTCACTGTAAATATCATTTGCCCGATTCAATCTGATGTTATCATCTTCCCTGCCGTCTGTTCTGTTATACTTATGATTCATTTGGATATCCCTCCCGTCAACTCTATTTATATGACAGCAAGTACCAAAAGAGAACGCAGAACCTTTTTCTCTCACAAACAGATAGATTTTCAGACTGCGGCATTTTCGGTTGATGCTGCAATGTAATATACAAAAGAATTCTTTTGTATATTATTTTTGATAAAAAAGAATCCGCTGCTTTGTAAGCGGCGGATTCCCGATCGGTTCAGGTTCAATTACTTTTTACTCTTGATGTATTCGTCGATGGAATTTGCGGCGCGCTTGCCCTCACCCATCGCCAGAATAACGGTTGCAGCGCCGGTTACCGCGTCTCCGCCTGCAAATACGCCCTCGCGGGTGGTTTGCAGTGTTTCTTCGTTGACAACCAGACAGCCGTGGCGGTTTGCCTCAAGGCCCTCCGTTGTTTTTCGGAGCAGCGGATTCGGCGAATTGCCGATGGCCATGACAACGCAGTCCACCGGCAGGCGGAAGTTCGAGCCTTCTACCTCCACCGGCTTGCGGCGGCCGCTCGCGTCGGGCTCGCCGAGCTCCATGCGGATGCACTCGATCTCGGTCACTCTGCCGTTTTCGTCACCGTGAATGGCAACCGGATTCGTCAGCAGGCGGAAATCGATCTCTTCTTCCTTGGCGTGATGAATTTCCTCACGGCGAGCAGGCATCTGCTCCTCTGCACGGCGGTATACGATATATACATTTTCGGCGCCCAGGCGCTTTGCGCTGCGGGCCGCGTCCATTGCAACATTTCCGCCGCCGCATACGGCGACGTTCTTCGGCTGGATGATCGGGGTATCGTACCCCTCCTTGTACGCCTTCATCAGATTGATGCGGGTCAAAAACTCGTTGGCGGAATACACGCCGACAAGGCTCTCTCCCGGAATATTCATAAAGCTCGGCAGCCCGGCGCCGGAGCCGATAAAGACTGCCTCAAAGCCCATCTCGAACAGCTCGTCCACAGAAAGAACCTTGCCGATCACCATATTGGTTTCGATCGTCACTCCATTGGATTTGAGCAGATCGATTTCCTTCTGCACAATTTCTTTCGGCAGACGGAACTGCGGAATGCCGTACATCAGTACGCCGCCCGCGGTATGCAGAGCCTCGAAAACGGTGACGGAATAGCCCATCGCGTTCAGATCGCCGGCACAGGTAAGGCCTGCGGGGCCCGCGCCGACAATGGCAACCCTATGTCCGTTGCGCTCTGTTTTCACAGGCGTTCTTTCGCGGTGATTCATGTACCAGTCCGCAACATAACGCTCCAGACGGCCGATTCCGACCGGCTCGTGCTTAATACCGCGCACGCACTTGGCTTCACACTGCGTCTCCTGCGGGCACACACGACCGCAAACCGCAGGCAGAGAGCTTGTGGAGGTAATGATTTGGTAAGCCTTCTCCAAATCTCCCTCTGTAATGCAGCGGATGAATTCGGGAATTCTGATATTGACCGGACATCCGCTCACGCAGGGCTTATGCTTACACTGCAGGCAGCGCTGTGCTTCTTCCATCGCCATTTCGTCGGTGTATCCCAGAGTAACCTCTTCAAAATTATGATTGCGCACCAGCGGGTCCTGTTCCGGCATCGGTGTTTTTTTCGGATTCATATTAGCCATTTTTTGCGCCCTCCATCAGATGACAGTTGTATTCGCGGGTCGCTCTCGCTTCATCTTCCCTGTAAGTTCTGGTGCGAAGGATCGCTTCGTCGAAATCCACCAGATGGCCGTCGAAATCGGGACCGTCCACACAGGCGAATTTGGTCTCGCCGCCTACTGTTACGCGGCAGCCACCGCACATGCCGGTGCCGTCGATCATAATCGGGTTCATGCTGATGATCGTCTTAATGCCGTACGGCTTTGTCAAATTGCTGACCGCGCGCATCATGGGCAGCGGGCCGATCGCAACCACCAGATCATAATCGGCGCCGGCATCAATCTGCGCCTTTAACGCGTCGGTGACAAAGCCCTTGTTGCCGTTGGAGCCGTCGTCGGTCATCAGGAACAGATTGTCGCTCGCCGCGCGCATTTCCTCCTCCAGAATGATGATATCCTGGCTGCGGAAGCCGGCGATCATATCGACATGAGCGCCCATTTCATGCAGGGCCTTTGCCTGCGGGTACGCAATTGCGCAGCCCGCGCCGCCGCCGATCACCGCAGCCTTTTTGTATCCTTCCAGGTGAGAGGCTGTGCCGAGGGGCCCGATAAAATCCAGAATCTTTTCCCCTTCCTCCAACTGGTCAAGCAGCAGAGTCGTTTTTCCCACCTTTTGGAAAATGATCGTAATCGTACCCGCTTCGCGGTCGTAGTCTGCAATTGTCAGCGGAATTCTTTCACCGAATTCATTGACACGCAGGATGATGAATTGCCCTGCCTTCGCTTTTTTTGCGATAAACGGCGCTTCCACCTCCATTAATGTCATGGTATCGTTCAGTCTTCGCTTTTTTAAAATTGGGAACATTCTGCCACTTCCTTTTATAGAGTATTGACTCGTGCAATATAAGCCACATGCGTATGACAACGATTGCAGAGATAACTTTTCAGCTATTCTATTATATCCTTCTTATGCTTTAAATGCAAGAAAAGTCATATGGCAGAAGCACCAAAAAAGGAAAAGGAATTCTTGCATCCCGGAAAAAAGGGCGATATAATAAAGACAAAGAACGGTATTTTTGGTTCTGTTTGGTAATTAAAACCTCTGACAAATCGATTATACTCAAACTTAAATACCGCGAAGAAACACCCACCTCAAAACAAAAAGCGCGCGCCGCCGACGGAGAGATCAAATGAAGGACTGTATTCTGATAAGAAGCCCGCGCAAAAACGGAAATACTATGCTATTCAGCCCGGGGGCGTGATCGCTCCGAGACATTTTTTATTCGCGCCGTTTTCAGCGGAGCCGCGACGGCTGAGCGGAAAACGGCAAACATCTTTTACTCAGGAGGTTGCAATATGAGCTTTTTGGAATTGGCAAAGGACAGGTATTCGATGAGAAAATTCAGCGACAAGCCTGTGGAGCAGGATAAGCTGGATTTGATTTTAGAAGCGGGCCGGATTGCCCCCACCGCCCACAACAATCAGCCGCAGAGAATTCTGGTGCTGAACACACCCGCGGAGATGGAGCTTCTGGCAAAATGCTGCCCGTTCCGTTTTCACCAGACTCTGGCGCTTGTGGTATGCTATGAAAAAGAAGTGAGCTGGAAGCGCAAGGATTACGACAACGCCGACAGCGGCGAGGTAGATATGGGCATTGTCGGCACGCACATGATTCTTCAGGCCAGTGAGCTGGGGATCGGCTCGACCTGGGTGATGCAATTTGATCCGCAGGCGGTGCGCCGCGAGTTCCATATTCCCGAGGCGCTGGTTCCCATGGCCATTCTGATGATGGGCTACCCCAATGAGGAAGCAAAGCCCAGCAGACTGCATAACGACCGCTTAGAGCTTTCCAAAACGGTATTCTATCACACCTTTCAGGGCTGACGACAAAATAGAAGGAGTTCCGTTTTCGGCTTGTTCAAGCCTCTGTTTGCGGTGAACGGCCGAAAAAGGCCAGGAATCCTTCTCGCCGCCTGCGGCAGAGAGAAATTTCTGTTTTCTCAAAAAAGAATCGATCGTAAAGAAAAAGCCGCGCTCTGTCTTGGCCCAATGATAGCCAATGCAGAGCGCGGCTTTTTCTGTTTGGGGTGAAATAAATCAGCTTACTCCCTGCGGAGCAAAGAGATCGCGTTATGTTACAGGATGATACAAATGAGACCGTTGCAGCCGTCGTTGATGATACGCTCGATCGTTTCCTTCATCTTGTCGCGCGCGTCGGCCGGCATGCGGTACAGCTTGTTATGCATTCCCTCGTTGACCAGCTCATGCAGAGACTTGCCGAAGATATTCGACTCCCAGATTTTAACGGGGCTTTCCTCGAATTCCTTCATCATGGACATGACAAGCTCTTCCGACTGCTGCTCCGAGCCTACAATGGGCGTCAGCTCCGTTGTGATTTTGGTGCGGATCAAATGGATCGACGGCGCGGCCGCTCTGAGGCGGACACCGTACTTGCCGCCCTGCTTGATGATCTCGGGCTCTTCCAGGCTCATCTCGTCGATCGTCGGCATCATAATTCCGTAGCCGGTATCGAGTACATCCTGGTAGGCGTCTCGAATCTTGTCATATTCCATCTTGATTTTTGCCAGCTCCAGAACGGAGGAGAGCAGCTCGCCCTCGTTGTGCAGCTCCAGCCCCGTCTGCTCGCCGAGAATGCGGTAGAACAGGTCGTTTTTCAGCTGAATTCCGATTCTGGCACAGCCGGTTCCCAAATCGACGGAAAGCGTCTGCGCGGAGCCGACGTGCTCGCATTTCGACACGTCATCCACCAGGCCGCCCACCTCGCGGATGCGCGAGATTTTCGAGGCGGACTGCTGAATGATCTGGAAGATCGCGGAGCGCAGCCAGTGCTTCTTTTCGAGCGTAGAGAGCCAGTGCGGCATTTCGACTTTGATTTCCTTGACCGGGAACTCGAACAGGATCTTTGCCAGAACATCGCGGATTTCCTTTTCGTTCAGCTCGAGGCAGTTCACCGGCTGCACGGGAACCTTGTAGCGCTTCTGCATGTTTTCCGCCAGCGCCTGAGACTGCGGCGCAGTGGGGTTTGTGCAGTTGAGAAGAATGATAAAGGGCTTTTTGATTTCCTTGAGCTCCGAAACAACGCGCTCTTCCGCCTCTTCATATTCTTCCCGCGGAATTTCGCTGATGCTGCCGTCCGTCGTAATGAGCAGCCCGATGGTGGAATGCTCGGTAATGACCTTTTGCGTGCCGATTTCCGCCGCCATATTGAAGGGGATCGGCTCGTCGTACCACGGGGTGCGGATCATGCGCGGCAGATCGTTTTCAATATACCCCAGCGCGCTGGGAACAATGTAGCCCACGCAGTCGATCATGCGCACGCGGAACGTGGCGCTGTCGTCAATATTTACGGTGACCGCCTGCTCCGGAATGAATTTTGGTTCCGTCGTCATAATGGTGCGGCCCGCGGCGGATTGAGGCATTTCATCGATCGCGCGGTCACGCCGGCTGTTTTCGTCCATGTTGGGGATGACGATGGTATCCATGAACTTTTTGATGAAGGTAGATTTGCCCGTGCGAACCGGGCCGACCACACCAATATAAATATCACCGTTGGTGCGTTCCGAAATATCTTGATAAATATTGCGCTCTTCCATTTTACCTCCCCCTCAGGCAGAGAATTTTATTTTTGGGATCGCTTACATTGGAATTAAAAGCATCCCCCTATTCTCAGCAAAATCTTCCTCCAGCTCGTTTTCCTTTTGAATTGCGGAAACGGAGGTGCAGTAGCGCCGGGCAATGTCCCAAAGGCTCTCTCCCGCGTCTGCAAAATAGATGGTTAGTGCGGCGGAGTTATCTTTTTTACGCGTTTTGGTTTCGTCCGCGTTTGCGCCCGCAATCATTCTGTGGCTGCTGGATTGGAACACGGCGGCGGTCAGCTTGAGCTCGGTCTTTACTTCAATTCCCGTGCCGCCGGTAATTCGGAAGCTGATATTGCTGATCTCTACCCGGGGTGCGCAGAAGACTCCACCCTCTTTTTTGCGCCACTCATGGCTGGCGGTGAAGTCGACGACCCGTTCAAAGTAGAAAGGCTTCTCCTGTGCGTTGAGTGCGAGAATGCACAGATTCAGCTTGCCGGTAAAACGAATTTGGTTTTCCTCTTCCTCTGCGGAAACACTGCTGATCTCGTTCCAGACGTCGATCACCTTCGTGATGCCGCCTTCGCCGATATCGAAGCTGTTCTTTTGCGTAACGGAGTCGTTGATCATCTCGATCAGCCGGAAGACCGGCTTCGACTGCGTCTGGGTTTCCAGCTCATATTGAGTGGAATAGGCGTCCGTTACAATGGCGATTTCCGTGTCCTCGTATGCCATCAGGTTGGCCGCCAGGCGAACCTCGGCCTCAAACAGCGTGTTTTCTCCGGAGGAGTCGCTCTTGATCTGCAGATCATTGCTCAGCACGTTGACGCTCACATCGCAGAGGTTCCCCTCCTCCAGTCCATCGCCGTCCACCATCTGGCTGTAGGGAATCACATATTCCATCGCCTCGGGGAGCATATCCTCCGATTCGGGAGCATACAAAAGCTTAACGCTCACTTCGCCCTTGACAATCAGCTTGCCGGAGACCACCTTGTAATCCGAAATGGTCGCCGTTGCGCCGGAGCGAATGATGTTATTGGCCGGCGGCTTGCTGTCGCTGATCTCCAGTACTTCAGAAACAGAAAACTGCTGCTGCGCAATCGACGTTACCTGGCTGGCCGGGATTTGCTCCTGCTTTTGCTGAATGTCATCGCCCTCAATATTGCTCACAAATTCATTGTTTACCTTTTCCGCCACCTTGGCGCAGATGGAAAACGCCCCGTGAATATCCAGACGGCGCGGACTCGTTGCCCGGCAGTTGATGTATTCCACACGCGAGCTGGTAAATATGACCGCATTGTCGGTCTGCTTCTTCAGCGGAATCGACGCCGAAAACGGCTTGACATTTTCGCAGCACCGGATACAGCTGCCGCCGGAATCCAGATAAATCACCTTAATCGCCGCGGAGCCCTCGATCTCCAGGTGATCCCCGATGATGCTCCTGCCGGTAATGCGGGGGCAAACCTGGCACTTCAGGATGCGTTGAATGTCGGGACAATAATCAGGAAGGCTGAAATCCAGGTCGATTGGCTGTTCCTGGCAACCGTCAAATATGATCTCACTTGCGCAGATGGACTGCCGGTTGAGTGTATACTCCATAGAGTTTCTCTCCTTTTCCTGTTTCTACCTAATTTCTATTCGCATCCTGTCCCGGATATGCTAAATCAAAACAGAAAAAGAAAGCCCTCCATCGCAACGGCAGCACAATTTGAAAAATTCCCCAACAAGAGAATATTCCCCCGCCGTGGGCGGGGGAATGCCGATGCCTGATTCGTGCAGCCTGTTGCGGATATAATAAATCAAAACAGGGTGAAAACACCTCAATCAGAATCGTGCTTCAACTTGAAACATTTCCAAAAAGAGAATATTCTCCCGCCGTGGGCGGGGGAATGCCGATATTTGATCCGTGCAGCCTGTTGCGGATATGCGAAAGCAAAACAAGGCGGAAAAATCCAATCAAGATAATCAAATTCACCCTGAAACGGCAATTCCCCCCGCCTGTGGCGGAGGGAATCAATGTCATCTTTTCAATGGATTGTCATGAAAGACAAGCTTTTCTTGCGGCCTGAGGAGGCCACTCAATATAGCGTCATTTTACTTTCAGGATGAGCTGGTCAATATCCACGTCGTTTTCGATCATCGCGTTCTTTTTCATAAACTGTTCCGTCTTTTTCATGGAAGCGATGTCCGCGTCGGTGATCTCTGTGCCAAAGTCATACATGGGGTACATTTCCTTCACGGCATCGATGCTCAGCTCGGTTTCCTTTGCGGTTATTTCCAGAATCTCTTCGGGATTTTCCTTCATGTAGGAGGCAATCTGATCCTCCGCCTCTAAAAAGCGTTTGACGAGCAGGGGGTTCTTATCGTAGAAGGACTGACTGGTGGCCACGACGATGGTAGCATCCACAAGGCCCTTTCCGGTGGTGACGACTTTATAGCCGTCCTTCGCCATGTTATAAGCAGTGGGGCCGGCCAGCAGCGCGCAGTCTACCGTACCCCCGGCCAGCGCGGCCTGCGCGTCCGGAATTCCCATGGAGACAAACTCCACATCCTTTTCCGTAAGGCCTGCGGTGGCGAGGTAAGCAACCATCAGCTCATGCAGGATCGTGCCCTTGGGGCCGGCGATCTTTTTGCCCTTCAAATCCGCGGCGGACTGAATCTTACTGTCTTTGCCCGCAAACATGCGGAAGGCCTCGGGAGAACGACTGTAGGTGCTGATGATTTTGATGTCCGCGCCGTTGGAGGCGGACAGAATCACAGAGGTGGCGCCCACCGCATACAAAAACTGAATATCGCCGGAGGCCAGCGCCTGCGTCTGCTCCGGTCCGGCGGTCAGATTGGAGTATTCCACAGGCAGACCGTATTCTTCAAACGCCTTTGCAAAAATACCCTTTTTCTTTTCAACGATCGAAGGAACGTTCAGCGGGGATTTGACATAAGTGACGCCGATTTTGTCTACGGTAAACTCCGGCACCGCCGAAGAAACAGGCTGTGAGGGTTCGGGCTGGCTGGCCTGGGCGCCACCTCGGCCCGCGGGCTGCGCAGCCGGCGAGAGAGGCCGCCGCAATTGCCGCGGACAAAAGGACTGAGAGAATTCGTTTCATTGCATATGCTCCTTTTTTGATTGAATTGCCCCGAGAATCTCTTTTTTCCGTTCAATCATCTCATCGGAAAGCAGATCTCTCGGGTACGTATATTGGGACAGAAAAAATTCCTGCGCCGCACCGCCCGGGTTCAGCACCAGAATCTTCTGCCCGATCAAAAGAGCTTCATCCACGCTGTGCGTGACAAAGATGATGCTCTTTTTCTGCTGGGAAAAAATTTGGATCAGCTCGTTCTGCATTGCCTCTCGGGTGAAATGATCCAGCGCGGCAAACGGTTCATCCATTAAAATCAGCTCCGGGTCATAGGCAAGCGCCCGGGCCAGCGCCGCCCTTTGCTGCATTCCGCCGGAAAGCTGTGACGGATATGCTTTTTCAAAGCCGGTAAGCCCCGTCATCTTGAGAAGGCGGTCAACCGCGGCAGGATCCAGCCGGTCTTTCGGAACGCCGAACGTGATGTTTTTCCAAACAGTCAGCCACGGCATCAGCCTCGGCTCCTGAAACACCATCCCGATTTTTTCCTTCGCCGGGGTAAGCACTTCCCCGCCGTTATGCGGCTCAAAGCCCGCCAGAATCCGCAGCAGGGTTGTTTTTCCGCAGCCGCTTCTGCCCAGAATTACCGTGATGCTCTGCTCGGGGAATTCCGCCGTCAGGTTCCGCAGCACCGGCAGCTCCTTCCCGGCAACCTGAAAGCTCTTGTACAGGTTTTCTACCTTAGCTCCAGCTATTGTCAACACCCCCATGCAGCGCTTTTTTGATGGCCAGTGAGAACAGTCGGTCGCAAAGATATCCCACAATCCCGATGACAAAAATGCCCACGATCACCTTGTCGGAGCGGGACATCTGCTGCGCGTCGAGGATCATGTACCCAAGCCCGCTGGCTGCCGCGATCATTTCCGCACCGATAATGGCGCGCCAACTGTACCCCATCCCCACGCGCATACCCACCAGAATATCCGGCAGAGCGTTTGGCAGCAGGATGCGCCGGAAGATTTGCCCCTGCGTAAAATTCAGGGAACGCCCCACCTCGACCAGCTTGGGATCACAGGAGCAAAGACCCTTTTTGATGTTGAGGAACATCGGGAAAAACGAGGCCAGCACGATAATGATGATCTTGGAGGTTTCCCCGATGCCGAACCATAGGATCAAAAGAGCGATTAGACTCAGCGGCGGAACATTGCGCAAAAACTCTACGATATGGTTATAGTACACGGAGGAATTCGGGCGAAGCCCGGCCAGTAGTCCCAAAAGAAACGCCAGCGCAAAGGCAATGGAAAAGCCCGTCAGCACGCGGCAGAAGCTGACCCAGATGTTCTCGAACAGAATTCCGCTCTGCGCCATCGCAGTAAAAGCGCGCAGCACCCGCCCGGGGCTGGGCAGCACATATTCGCTCCATAGGTTGGCCGAGGCCGCCGCCTGCCACAAAGCCAGCAGAACAGCCAGCGGCAGAAGAGCTTTCAGCGTCCGTTTCACTCTGCTCCCTCCCATACTCCGTCGCCGCGGTGGCAGCCGCCCTCACAGTAAAGTAGTTCCAGAAGCGCGGGAAGCGTTTTTGGGGCCGGCGCGGAAAAATAATCGTCCATCTTCACCCGGCTGTCCAGTATTTCGATCCGATCGTTCAATTCCGCAAAAAAGCCCGGAGGGATCGGGCTTTCCTCCAATTCCTTTTTATGCAGGGAAATACCGTGCCGCCGGGCCAGCTCCAGAAAGGTAAGAAACTCCACCCCCGGCAGACGCAGGCTTGTCCCCAATTCCTTTAAGGCGCGGCAGGGCGTGGTACCCAGCAGCTCCCCTGCCCCAAGCAGCCGCTGGTGCAGCTCTCTTGCGCAGTGCAGCAAAATCGGCTCAATGGGCGGGTACTCCAAAAAATCGGGCGCATACCTCTCTTTAACATAGTCCACCGCAAGGGGACATCGCATATCCGCGACACAGCCGCCTGCTTTACCCATGGCATGCCGATACTTTTCACGGACAAAACCCGCGTGATCCAACCGGCATTCCACCGGCTCCATCCCCTTTGCCTTTAATTGAGCAATCAAATCGTCTCCGCCGTACATTGCCACCGATACCGGATTGAGCCATACATACTGTTTCAATGAATCATACCCTCACGTTAGTTAGATTAAGCTAACCAAGATGATAGCAGAATCTTTTTATCTTGTCAATCTTTTATCGGCTGGATAAACAGCCCTCAGGCACACGTATCCTCCTTATTCCTTCCACAGATAACGCAGGCCGTTCTTTTCAAAAATTTTCTTCACCATGCCCAGTTCCTCCCCGGAAGGCACAGGGGTTCCCCCCAGTTCATAGCGCAGATTCAGTTCCTTCCATTTGAACTCCCCCATTTTATGGAAAGGAAGCAATTCCGTCAGCTCAACGCAGGAAAAGGAGCGCAGATAGTCCGCCATTTCTTCCAGCAGGGCTTTGTCCAGAGTCAGGCCCGGCACCAGCACATGGCGGAGCCACACCCGCTTTTTCGTTTGTTCGCAGTAGTCGAGCGTGGCCAGGGTGTTTTCCGGGCCCTGGCCGGTCAGCCGTTTGCACAGCTTTTCATCCAGACTCTTGATATCCAGCAGCAGCATGTCCGCCGCGTCGATGACGGGCTTTGAAATGGAAAGCGGAACGCTTCCCGCAGTGTCTACCGCCGTGTGTATCCCGTTGTTCCGACATCGCCGCAGCAGATCGGCGACAAATTCCGGCTGCAGAAAGGGCTCCCCACCCGAAACAGTGACGCCACCGGTGCGGATAAAATTGCGGTAACTGAAAATATCCGCCGCGGCCTGTTCCGAATCGACCGCTTTGCCGCAGGAGAGGTTCCAGGTATCCGGATTATGGCAGTACAGGCAGCGCAAACCGCAGCCCTGTAAAAATAAAACGTAGCGGACGCCCGGCCCGTCCAATGTGCCAAAGCTTTCTACCGAATGAATGTATCCCGTAATTCCCATTCCCGTTTCCTCCTGTGTTATGCTGCGGTACAGCCGATTGCTGCACTGAAAAAGTGCTGCTCTTTTCGCCCGCGCGAAAGACTCTCTCCTGTAGAAGGGAATATCCGAACAGAGGAAAAGGCGGCAAACGCCGCCCTCTCCCCCTTTTGCGGGATTTTTAGAATCTATCGTGGAAGGTGCGGCTCAAAACTTCCTTCTGCTGCTCGCGTGTCAGCTTGATAAAGTTCACCGCATAACCGCTGACGCGGATGGTGAGCTGCGGGTATTTTTCCGGGTGCTCCATCGCATCCAGCAGAGTTTCGCGGTTGAGCACGTTTACATTGATATGGTGACCGGTCTCAAGGAAGTAACCGTCCAGCAGGGTGACAAGGTTCTTTGTTTTTTGTTCTTTCGTCTTGCCCAGCGCATCGGGAACGATGCTGAAAGTGTAGGAAATGCCGTCTTCAGAATCGTCGTAGGGCAGCTTTGCCACGCTCTTCATGCTGGCGACGGAACCGTTGGTATCGCGGCCATGCATGGGGTTGGCTCCGGGAGCGAAGGGCTCCCCCGCCTTGCGGCCGTCGGGTGTGGAGCCGGTCTTTTTGCCGTAAACCACATTTGAGGTAATGGTCAGTACAGACAAGGTCTGCAAAGAGTGGCGGTAGGTCTTCTGGCGGCGCAGCTTCCTCATAAAGCTGCTGACAACCTCGGCGGCGATTTCGTCCACAATCGGGTCGTTGTTCCCGTATTTGGGGTAGTCTCCCTCAATTTCAAAATCTACAGCCAGCCCGGCTTCGTTGCGGATCGGCTTTACTTTGGCGTGCTTTATGGCGGAAAGGCTGTCCGCCACCACGCTCAGGCCGGCGATGCCCCCTGCCATGGTACGCAGAATCTCTTCGTCGTGCAGAGCCATTTCAATCCGCTCATAGCTGTACTTATCGTGCATGTAGTGAATGATGTTCAGGGTGTTGATATACAGATTCGAGAGCCAATCGCACATGGCGTCGAACTTGCGGCGCACCTCTTCGTATTCCAGATATTCCGAGGTAACGGGAGCCAGCTCCGGGCCAACCTGCATGCCGTAGCGCTCATCCTTGCCGCCGTTGATGGCGTACAGCAGCGCCTTGGCCAGGTTGGCGCGTGCACCGAAGAACTGCATCTGCTTGCCGATGCGCATGGCGGAGACGCAGCAGGCGATTCCGTAATCGTCGCCGTATTTCGGGCGCATAATGTCGTCGTTTTCGTATTGAATGGAGGAGGTTTCGATCGAAACCTTGGCGCAGTAGTCCTTAAAGGCCTCCGGCAGGCGCTCGCTCCACAGAACGGTCAGGTTCGGCTCGGGCGCCGGGCCGAGATTCGTGAGCGTATGCAAAAAGCGGTATGTCATCTTGGTCACCATGTGCCGCCCGTCGAGGGCCATTCCGCCAAGGGATTCAGTTACCCACGTGGGGTCGCCGCTGAACAGCTCGTCGTAATCGGGTGTGCGCAGAAAGCGGACGATGCGCAGCTTCATCACGAAATGGTCAACCATCTCCTGAATCTGCTCCTCGGTGAACAGTCCGTTGTTAATATCCCGCTCGGCGTAAATATCCAGAAAGGTAGAAACGCGCCCCAGGCTCATTGCCGCGCCGTTCTGTTCCTTTACCGCCGCCAGGTAGCCAAAATACAGCCACTGAATCGCTTCTCTGGTATTAGAGGCGGGCGTTGGAAAGGCGAAGCCGTAAGAGGCCGCCATCTCCGTCAGCTCGCCGAGCGCGCGGATCTGCTCGCTGAGCTCTTCGCGCAGCTGAATCAAGTCGCTGTCCATCGCGGCCGCAACAGTCTCGTTCTTCGCCTTTTTCTTCTGCTCGATGAGGAACGCGGTGCCGTACAGAGCTACGCGGCGGTAATCGCCGATGATGCGGCCGCGGCCGTATGCGTCCGGCAGGCCGGTGATAATTCCGCAGTGGCGCGCTCTCTTAATTTCGTCGGTGTAAACGTCGAACACTCCGTCGTTGTGGGTTTTGCGGTACTTGAATACCTCATCGATCTCTTTCGGCAGCTCCCGGTGGTACGTTTCCAGCTCGGTATGCACCAGGCGAATCCCGCCGAAGGGCATGATCGCGCGCTTTAACGGCTCATCCGTCTGCACGCCAACAATGACCTCCAGCTCCCGATTGATATAGCCGGGCTTGTGGGAGGTAATCGTCGAGATGGTGTGCTCGTCAATGTCATACACGCCGCCGCGGTCACGCTCGATTTTCATTTTGTCGGAAAGCTGCTTCCACAGCTTTTGTGTATTTTCTGTCGGAGATGCCAAAAAGCTTTCATCACCGTCGTAGGGGGTGTAGTTTGCGAGAATAAACTCTCTTACGTCAATTTCCTTGGTCCATTTGCCTTCTGCAAAAGTCATCATCACAGGCTCCCTTCTTTGTCAATCCATATAAACCGGTAAGCTTTCGTTGCACACATATTATACTAAAAAGGTGTACATTAAACTGTGATTTACATCACGTTAATAGATTCTATACTGTACTTTAATTGTTTTTTTGACATTTTATTTCCAGTCGGATATAATTACGTTAGTTTCAGCTAATTCGTGCCGAAGGGGGAGTTCATGGTTGAACTGTAATTTGAAATGTATCAACTGCCTGAAGGAATTGTGCGTGCATAAGGTTCCCCTGTTCTCCGCATTGGAGCATGAAGATCTTGAGGAGATTGCGGGGCGGATGAGCTACCGCAAATATGAAAAGGGAGAAATCATTCTGGCGCAGGATGCAAAGCCCCATGGAATCACCATCATCCGCAAGGGCAGTGCCAAGGCCTGCCGGATCGCCCCCGATGGGCAGGAAAAGATTTTGTACCTGTTTTCTAAAAATGATTTCTTTGGGGAGCAGTATCTGTTTGGGGACGAACGGGCAAGCTACCATGTTGTCGCGCTGCAAAAAGCAGAAACCTGCTCTTTTTCGCGGGAACATTTTCAGCAGATGATCCTCTCCCGGCCGCTGCTGGCCAGGCAATGCATTGAAGAGCTCGGCCGGCGCGTGATTGCGCTGGAGCAGGTGGCGCAGAACGCGGGCAGCCAGAAAACCGACAGCCGCATTGCCCTGCTGCTGCTGGAGTTCGGCCGAAAATACGGGATGGTAACGGAACAGGGCCTCTCGGTGCTCCTGCCGCTCAGCCGGGAGGGCATTGCGAACTATTTGGGGATTGCCCGCGAAACCCTCAGCAGAAAGCTGAACCAATTGGAGGGGGACGGAATGATATGCTAGCTCTTCAAAAGGGGGACCCCCTTTTTCCAGCCGCAGCTGCTGGCGGCCATGGCAAACGGAGAAACGGCTGCTTCCACTGCCTGAGCCCCCTTCTTCCTTCTGTGCAGGTGTGGGAAAAATGGCAGAGGCTGCAAAATAGTCCCTGCGTAAAATAAAGCATAAAAAATGCACCTTGAACGGTAAAATCCGTTTCAAGGTGCATTTTCTGTGACTCAGGCTGCCGCTGGGAATTTACGGCTGCAAATCCCCCACGGCAGCCCATTTGGGTGGTCACCCTTATGAATCGAAACCTGAAGCTGACGATCGTTTTGCCTTGCCGGGAGTTACTGCTCCACGCGGGATTTGGGGATTCCGAACATTTTTCTTAAAAGGAAACCAAAGAACCCGGAGCTTTTTACCACTACTACTTTCATCGTGCAGACCTCCTAATTATGTTCAGCAGCGCAGCAGCGCAATGCCCAGCGCCACCAGCAGAACAGCCATGATGAACATGGTTAGCCCGATCGGAAGAAAACAGGAAAGCACCAGACCCAGGCCAAAGGCAACGGAGTAAGCTGCAAGACCACCTGTGCGTTTGCACCCTTTTCGCATACGATTCCACCGCCTATATCCAGAGTAAGGTCTTTTTTGCTTCCGCCTTACTACAGTATATACGCAATTAGAAATTTGGTTCCATTTTCAGGTATTTTAAAACGCTCCGATACAAATAAAGGCGATCCCTTTTTCCGCCTGCGGCAGGAAAGGGATCGCCTGTTTTATGGCAGCATGCTTCGGGATGATCTCCATTTAAAAAGGTTCTGCGGCTTCTCCCCTATCCGCCTGTGCATTGTCCACCGCGATGATCAAAGCGATGCCCGCATGCAGAATGATTTCGGCAACCGGCTCCGTGATGCGGTTGCTCACGCCGAGCGGATCCTGCGAATACAGGGTGTGGCGGTTGAGGGGATATTCCAGCCCCTGATAGGTGACCATACAGCTTGGCGTGCCGAACGGAAAAACCGAGACGGTCTGCCCCGTCATGTCGCGCAGCCGCAGCCGCCCGCTGGAGAGCACGAACACCTGACAGTGATCGCCTACCAGAACGCCGCGGCAGTTCTGCATGGCAATAAACTGCAGCGCGCAGAGCGCCGCGTAAGAATGGTCGAAGCGCTCGCCGCCCAGAACGCCCAGAAGTACAAATTCCTGATAGCCGCGGCGAATGGCTTCACGGATTGCAAACATGGTATCCGTATCGTCCTTGTGCACCGGCAGACGGATGGTTTCCACGCCCTGCGGCGGCTGGGTCCGAACCGAATCAAAGTCCCCCACGAGCAGGTTCGGCACAATCCCGTGCTGCGCCGCAACATCCAGTCCGCCATCCGCACAGATCACAAAAGCATCGGCGCAGAATTCCTCCATCTGCTTCCGGTTTTCTACCGGAGCAGCGCCGATAATCACGCAAGTTTTCATTTGAGTTCCCATTCCTTAATGTTTTTGATTTCATCGTACATTGTCACATAGCTCTGGTGCCGCGAGGGAGCAATTTTGCCCTCCCGCAGGGCAGCCAGAACAGCGCAGCCCTTTTCTTTTGTATGGGAACACGAGGGGAACCGGCATTGATCCAGATACGGCACAAACTCCCGAAAATCGCGTGCCAGAGTATCCTTTCGGATCAGCTCGGTCTGAATCATATCCACAGAAGAAAAGCCCGGAGTGTCCGCGACATAAGTATCCGGCCCAAGCTTTAGCAGCTCCACCTGCCGGGTGGTGTGGCGCCCGCGCCCCAGCTTCTGGCTGATCTCTGCCGTGGGCAGGCTCAGCCGTTCGTCCAGCCGGTTTAAAAGGGAGGATTTTCCCACGCCCGAATTCCCCGAAAAGGCGGACAGCTTCCCCTGCAGCAGCTCGCGCACCCGGTCTACCCCTTCCCCGGTAACGGAAGATACCGTCAGCACCGGAATGCCGGTTTTTTGGTAGATCTCCAGATATTCGCCGCAGTCCTCCAGGTCTGTTTTAGAGAACACAATCACCGGCGCAATCCCTTTTTCCTCCGCGCCGGCCAGCATTTTATCCAGCACCAGCAGATTCGGCGACGGATGCAGAACGGACACGACCAGAAACAGCTGATCCAGATTCGCGACGGGCGGGCGAACCAGAGAATTCTTTCTCTCCCCGATTTCTTCAATGGTACAGGTGCCGTCCTCCTCAATGCTGATATCGACGATATCCCCGGCAAGCGGCGTGATCCCCCGTTTGCGGAAAATCCCGCGTGCCTTCGCTTCATAGATTGTATCGGCGGCTTCTACATAATAGAAGCCGCCGATTCCCTTTCGCAATAGTCCACGTTCCATTTTCATCAGGGTGCCCTCGTAATTCCGCTGGAGTCGCTGTTTTCGTCCGGTTCCTGGTACGTGTAGCTTTCTGTCTGGCGCGGAGTGCCCGTGTCAAAGTCCAGCAGGAACGTGTTGTATTTTTGGCCGTCCAGCTGAATGATCAGCGTCTTCTGGCCGGAGGTTCCCTTAAAGCTCATCTGGTACACGCTGTTGTAAGAGGGATTCACCGTTTTCTCCGAATACAGAGTGCCGTCAAGGTATGCCTTCAGTGCAATATCGTGTGTGACCTGCGACGGCAGCTGCACGTAAATATCGATTGTCTTTTCACTCTTTTTGCCGGAGCTGACGCTGATTTTTACCGGCGTGCCCTTGGCAACCTTCACGCCCGGAAGCGGCGAGGTCTCAATCACAACGCCCTCGGCCTTGTCGCTGTCGTCCACATAGGTGATCTCGGCGTCCACCGTCAGGCCGACCGCCAGAATATCGGTTTTCGCCGCGTCCAGATTTTTGCCGATGACGGACGGAACGCTTACCTCCGTGGAGGAGGGGCCCTTGCTGACATACAGCTTGACGACGGTTCCGCTCTGCGCAACCTCCGCCCCCTCGGCGGGGACAACATCCTTCACATAACCCGCGGCGGTCTGGTCGTCCTCTACCTGATATACCTCATACTGCAGATTCAGAGCCTTCAGCTTTTCCTCGGCCTCCGCCTGCGTCAGGCCCTTTACCGGGGGGATCGTCACGGTCTTGCTCTCGCCGTTGACCGTCAGTGTGATTTCGGCGTTGGCCTTTACCTTTTTCGTGCCCTTGGGGTTCTGGTCCAGAACGATTCCAGCATCCTTGGCGGGGTCCTCGGCATACTCGATCTTGAACTGGAATTCCTTATACTTTTCGTTCGACTGAATGTCGGAGAGCTTCTGCCCGACAAAATTTGGCAGATCGACGTCTGCCACCTCCTGCGTGCTGCAGCTGCGGGTGAGCGCCATGATGCCGAACACCACCGCCGCCAGCAGAAACGCGGTTAAAACGCCGCTGATGACCAGCGTGGCCGTGGATTTCTTCTTCTTTTTGCCGCGGGAGTATTCCTCCTCGTAGGCATAGTTGTCGTTATAGTTTGCCATTTCCGTTCCGCGCACCGTATTGATGGCGTCTACGTACTTGGTCGGTTTTTCGTCGATAAAATATTTATACTGAAAACTGATGCTCGGGTTCCGGCGGAACTGCTCGATATCGCGCAGCATTTCCGCCGCGGATTGATACCGCTGCGAGGGGTCCTTCTGCATGGCCTTGAGCGTAATCTCCTCCAGACCGTCCGGAATGGCCGGATTGATGTCCTTCGGCGGACGCGGATCCGCCTGAAGCTGCATAATCGCGACCGAAACCGCGTTGTCCGCCTCAAAGGGAAGCTGGCCCGTGATCATCTCGTACAGCATGACGCCGACGGAGTAAATGTCCGCCTTTTCATCCGTGAGGTCTCCCCTGGCCTGCTCCGGCGCGATATAATGAACCGAGCCAATGGCCTTGTCGGTCATGGTGCGCGTTTCATTTCTGGAGAAGCGGGCGATGCCGAAATCGGTGACCTTAATGGTTCCATCCTGAAGCAGCATGATATTCTGCGGCTTGATGTCGCGGTGGATGATGCCCTTTTCGTGCGCGTGCTGAAGGGCACGCAGAATCTGCACGGTAAAATGGATCGCTTCTTTCCATTTGATCTCTTTCTGCTGATCCAGATATTCCCGCAGCGTGATTCCGTCGATATATTCCATTACAATGTACTGAATCCGATCCCCAAAGCTGACGTCGAACACCTTTACGATGTTGGGGTGGGATAAAACGGCAATCGCCTTGGATTCATTCTTAAAACGGCGGATGAAATCCTCGTTGCCCAAAAATTCGTCTTTCAAAATTTTAATGGCTACCGTGCGGTCGTCAATCTGATCATAGGCACGGTACACCAGCGCCATTCCGCCAACACCGATCAATTCATGGATTTCATAACGGCCGTCCAGCCTTTTTCCGGTATACTTATCCAACAAGTATCACTCCAATCACATGGTCAGTTTTCGATTATGACAACCGTTATATTGTCGCCGCCGCCCGCACGGTTCGCAGATTCGATCAGCTGGTCGCAAAAGTCCTTTGCGTCCAGCTCCTTCGACAGCTGAGAAATCTGCTGGGTTGCAACATAATTAGACAAGCCGTCTGTACAAAGAAGCAGCCTTGCCCCCTGCGGAAACGACTCCTCCATATAGTCGACATCCACCACGGGAAGAACGCCGAGCGCCCTTGTGATGATATTTTTCTGAGGATGTGTCTGAGCCTGCTGCTCGGTGAGGTCGCCCTTGTCAAGGAGCTCCTGCACTATAGAATGATCGACCGTGATCTGGCGGAGGGTACCGTCAGACAAAATAAGGTACGCGCGGCTGTCGCCGGCATGAACGATATGAATCCTCTGCTCCCTGACCACGGCCAGAACAACGGTGGTGCCCATGCCGCGCAGCTCCTCCTGCTCCTTGGCCAGGTGATAGACCGCCGTGTTGGCTTCCCCCACGGCCTGCGCCATCAGTTCTTTTAAATGGACTTCGTCCGTCTGATTCAGAGCCTCGGCGGTCATTGTGTCCGCAATTTTCTGTACCGCGAGGCTGCTGGCGATATTGCCGCCGGCCGCGCCGCCCATGCCATCACAAACAACGGCCCATGCCCGGTCCTGCGCATAGAGTTCCCCAGCACAGGCGTCTTCGTTGGATTGCCTTACAAGGCCAACGTCGGTTTTACTGAATAGTTTCAAAGGCCGGTCACCTCCTCTTGCCGCCTGCGTCTCAGCTGTCCGCAGGAAGCGTTGATATCTGAGCCGAGTGTTCGCCGTACCGTGGCCGTCAGGCCGCTCTTTTCCAGAATACGGATAAACGCCCGCTGCCGTTCCACAGACGCGCTGTGGTATCCTGTTCCCGTCACCTGATTGACCGGGATAAGATTGATATGAGAAAGCGTGCCGCGAAGCTTTCCCGCAAGCTCTCTGGCACAGGCGTCGCTGTCGTTGACGCCGCTGATCATCGCGTATTCAAAAGAAATGCGCCGATGGGTCTGCTCCGAATAGTATCGGCAGGCTTTCAGCAGCTCATCCACGCCCCACCTTCGGTTGACCGGCATAGTCTGCGAACGGATGCCGTCGTTCGGTGCGTGCAGGGAGACCGAGAGAGTCAGCTGCAAACGCCGGTCTGCGAGATCATAAATTTTGTCCACCACGCCGCAGGTGGAAAGAGAAATGTGCCGCATGCCGATGTTCAGGCCGTGCTCCGAGGAAACCAGCTCCAAAAAGCGGAGCACGTTTTCGTAATTGTCCAGCGGCTCCCCCATCCCCATGAGCACAATGTTGGAAATGCGCTGGCCGGAGTCCCTTTGGGCCGCCTGAATCTGCGCCAGCATTTCTGCCGGGGTTAGATTGCGGGAAAAACCGCTTTGGCCGGTCGCGCAAAAGGTACAGCCCATTTTACAGCCAACCTGTGTGGAAATGCAGATGGTGTAGCCATGGTGGTACTGCATCAGCACGCTTTCTACCATTTCGCCGTCCGCAAAGCGAAAGAGATATTTCATAGTATTATCATATTGAGAAACGAGCTTCTTTTCAATAGATGCTACAGAGATGTAATATTTTTGCGCCAAAAGCTGCCGGATTGCCTTAGACTGATCCGTCATCTGCTCAAAATCCTCCGCCCCGCGGTGCAGCCATTGGTATACCTGCCGCGCCCGAAAGGCGGGCCATCCCTGCGCGGTGAAATCC
>OAUF01000629.1_pt1 | contig 20907 bp, 20 predicted proteins | sample 1495111 | NCBI WGS metagenome assembly OAUF01 (sample SAMEA2580002, study PRJEB22360) | human gut metagenome | reverse complement strand
GGCGGGGGTGGAAGAGGCGGGCGCGGGCGCGGCGGAAGAAGTAGTTTGCTGTGATCCGCCGCAGCCGGTGAGGGCTGTCGTCATGATAAGTGCCGCTGCGAGTAACAGAGATAGACGCTTTTTCGTTTTCATATTAACCTCCTGTTTTAAGTCCGTCGACTAATATGCAAGACCCGGCCATCAGTCTGTCAGGAATCGCTGCTGGCAGGGGTGCCTTTCTGAGGTTCGCCTTCCCGGGGTTTAGCATCTCTTGAGGGGAACAGCCTTCCCGTAATGGAGGGGCGGCCCTGCTGCTTGTTGAACACATCGAAAGCAACCGCGGCAAGCAGTACCAGGCCCTTGATGACCTGCGTGCGGTCGGCGCCGACGCCCATGAGCATCAGGCCGGAGTTGAGAACGGCCATCACCAGACCACCGACCATTGTGGCGAAAACGGTGCCGACGCCGCCCGAAACCGCCGCGCCGCCGATAAAGACCGAGGCAATGGCGTCCATTTCCCACCCGGTGCCGTCCGACGGGCCGGCCGCGGTGGATCTGCCCACAAACATGATGCCGGCCAACGCCGAGAGCAGCGACATGTTGAGCATGGTGAGAAAATAGGTTTTCTGTACATTGACGCCGGACAGCGCGGCCGAGGTTTTATTGCCGCCCACAGCGTAGATATGCCGGCCGAACCGGGTGCGCTGGGTGATGGTTTGATAGAGGATGATCAGAATCACGAGAATCAGGCCCGGTACGGGGAACGATGTGCCGGGGCGCCCGGTGCCGAAAATCCATGTTAAGTACCCGATGATCACACCCACCAGAACAATCCGAACCACCACCGGCCAAAGCTCCTCTGTTTTTCCGGTCAGTCCGGCAGCCCGGGTGCGCCCGCGCAGCTGTGTGAAGGCAAACGCGGCGATCGCGATGATGCCCAGCAGCAGCGTCGAATTATTGATCCCCGTGTCGGGGCCCCAGTCGGGCAGATACCCCGAACCGAACACCTTGAGCTCGGGAGGCGCCGGCACCGAAATGGATCTTGAAATCCAGATGACGCCGCCGCGGAAAATCATCATGCCGCCGAGTGTTGTGATGAAGCCGGGAATGCCGAATTTGGCAAGCCAAAAGCCCTGCCACGCTCCGGCGGCGGCGCCGATCGCGAGCGCGAGGAGCACCGCGAGCCACCACGGCCACCCCAGATCCCGCGCGGTCAGGGCCATCACCATGCCCGAAAATCCCGCCACCGAGCCGACGGACAGGTCGATCTGCCCGATCACGATGACCATCAGCATTCCAAGGGCCAGAACCAGCACATACGCATTGCCGGAAATCAGATTTTGAAAGTTGGAGGAGGTGATCATTCTCCCTCCCGAAGCGATATTGAAGATGATGGTAAGCGCCACCAGAGCAATCACCATGCTGTACTGCCGCAGGCCGCCGCCAAGCACTTTTTTAAGATACCCCATAAAGCATTTCCGTCCTTTCCGCGTTCGATTCCGATTTGGAGGTGTTCGTCATCATTCGCATGAGCTTTTCCTGGTCGGCATCCTGACGATTCAGCACGCCCGTTATGCTCCCCTCAAAAACCGTGTAGATTCTGTCCGATATACCAAGCAGCTCCGGCAGCTCGGAGGAAATGATGATGACCGCTTTCCCCTGATCCGCAAGCTGCTGGATCAGGCGGTAGATTTCATACTTGGCGCCGACGTCGATTCCGCGGGTGGGTTCGTCAAGGATCAGCACATCGGGCTCCGTGAACATCCACTTGCCCAAAACCACCTTTTGCTGGTTCCCGCCGGAGAGGGTGGACACGCCGCTGTTCACGCTGTTCGTCTTGATATTCAAGGCGTCGCGGTAGTGTTCGGCGACCTGAAATTCCTTATCCAAATCCAGGAGCCTGCCGCGCAGAATGCCGCCAAGGTTTGCCGACACGATGGTGGCGCGGATGCTGTCCAGCAGATTGAGCCCCAGATTCTTGCGGTCCTCCGGCACATAGGCAATCCCCTGACGGATGGCGGAGGCAACCGAGGTGACGCGAATCTCTTTGCCCCGAATTTTGATGGAGCCGCCCAGATAAACACCGTAGTTCCGCCCAAAAATGGAGCGCATCAGCTCGGTTCTGCCTGCGCCCATCAGGCCGGCAAAGCCGACGATCTCCCCCGCTCTGACAAAGAAGCTGGAGTCCTTGCAAATCAGCCGGCCCGGAATATTGGGGTCTTCCACACGCCAGCCGTCCACCTCGAAGATCACCTCGCCGGGATGCGACTCGTGGGCGGGGAACCGGTTTTCAATGGAGCGCCCCACCATGGCGCGGATGATGCGGTCCTCGTCGATCTGTCCCGCCTCCACATAGAATGTTTCGACCGTGCGGCCGTCGCGGATGACGGTGACGGCGTCGGCGATCGCCGCAATCTCGTTGAGCTTGTGCGAGATCATAATGCAGGTGATGTCCCGGTTTTTCAGGCCCCGCATAAGCTCGAGCAGGTTGGCGGAGTCGGTCTCGTTGAGCGCGGAGGTCGGCTCATCGAGAATCAGCAGCCGAACGTTTTTGGAAAGCGCCTTCGCGATTTCCACCAGCTGCTGCTGGCCCACACCCAGGCGTTTGATTGGGGTGTCCGGATCGATCGCCAGCCCTACCCGCCCCAGCAGCTCGACTGTGCGGCGCCGCTGGGCGTCCCAGTCGATCAGCCCGCGATTGACGGTTTCGTTTCCCAAAAAAATGTTTTCGGTAATGGAAAGCTCCGGAATCATCGTCAGCTCCTGGTGAATGATCGCGATGCCGGCCTTCTCCGATTCCTTAATGTCCTTAAAAGCAATTTCACTGCCCCTGTAGATGATCCTGCCCTCATAGGAGCCGTGGGGATACACGCCGGATAGAACCTTCATCAGGGTCGATTTTCCCGCGCCGTTCTCGCCGCAAATTGCGTGGATATCGCCTTCACGCACCTCCAGCGTCACGTTGTCGAGTGCGCGCACACCCGGAAAGACTTTGGTAATGCCCTGCATCTGCAGGATCAAGGGACGTTCCATAACTACACTCCCCCTGCGCTTGCGTGGCCGCAAGCAAAATTTATATGCGCTTTTTTACAAAGCTGAGCTGTTTGAGTCCCGCGAGGACGCCCTCGTGGTCGTTGTCCTCCGTCACATTTTGCGCCTGCCTTTTCACCTCCGGCGGCGCGTTGCCCATCGCAAAGCAGGCGCCGGTGGCGAGCAGCATATCGATATCGTTGAAATTGTCGCCGAAGGATACGGTCGCTTGCAGTGGAATGCCATATAACTTGCAAAGATACCTGACCGCGCCGGATTTTGAGACGGCTCCGTCCATAATTTCAAGGTAGGTGTCTTTCGAGCGGTAAACGGAAAGCCCGGAGAAGCGCTTACCGAGTGCGACGGCAAGGTCTGCGATCGCCTCCGCCTCCCCCATGCACAAAAGCTTATGTACCTGCCCCCCTTGCGGGACAAAATCAGAAATCCCGCCCTCTTTCGGTACCGAGGCCGTAATGCTTTGCTCCTGCACGATCCATTTGTCGTGAACATTGCCCGCAATCCAGTCGCGGTTGCAATAGGCGCTGCAGCAAACACCCTTCCATTCCCTGTTTACGAATTTTTCGATCCGAACGGCTTTTTCGCGGTCGATGCCGACCGTTTTGACCGGCTCCCCGTGCTCATCGAGAATCAGCGCGCCGCTGTAGCAGACAACGGGGGCTTTGATTCCCAGCTCGCGCTGCAGGGGAAAAATTGCCGAGGGCATACGCGCCGAAACGAGGATGAAGGGAACGCCGATGCGATCGAGCTCCCGCACTTTTTGTCCGGTTCCCGGGGAAATGCGATTGGTCGAGTCCAGGAGCGTTCCGTCGATATCGCAAAACACCATTTGGTATTGCGTTGGCCCGGGAGCGATCATCTGCCCTACCCCCTTTTGCCCGCTGCCGAAAACTTACTGGGCAGCTGCAGCACCTTATCCGTTGCCGTAGCGGCAGCGCCGTAAAGGGTGGGGTCCACCTTGAGGGCGGATATTTTAATGCGCACCTTGGTGTGCAGCTCGGGAATCACGCGCTGCCTCACCACCTCCTGAACAATCGGCAGCAGCAAATCCCCTCCCCGCGACACGACGTCGCCAAGGATAATGATGTCCGGGTTATAGGCGTTAATCAGCGTAACGCAGCCGTAACCGATATACTCCGCCGTCTCCCGCACCACATCCATCGCCTTTGGATTGCCGGCGCGCGCCGCTTCAAAAACAGCGATGCAGGCGTCGCTGCTCTGCGGATTTTCGCAGGGCAGGCATTCCGGCACGCGCTCCTTCACTTTTTTCAAGATGGCCGGAGCCGAACAGTACATTTCAAGGCAGCCGTAGTTCCCGCATTCACAGCGCGGGCCGTGCACGTCCACGCTGATGTGCCCGGTTTCGCAGGCGGTGCCCTGCACCCCCAGAAACAGGCGGCCGCGCTCAATGAAACCGGCGCCCACGCCGTCGCCCACCAGAAAATACGCCAGCGTGTGCAGCGGCTGGGTATGCCCGCCAAACAGCCATTCGGCCAAAGCGCCCGCGTTTGCGTCGTGCTCTATAAAAACCGGCTTATTGAACTCCGCCTTGAATTCCTCAATAAAATTGATCGTGTGCCAGGCGGACATTTGGGTGACGACCGCGATGCGGCCCTCGTCCCTCAGATACGGCCCCGGAACGGCAAGCCCGATGGAGACGACATTTTCATATTTCTTCAGCATTGTGTGTATCTGCTCCTTCATCGCAGACAACACCTTTCGGGGATCTTCCTCAAACGGATACTTTGTTTCCGTGTGTATGTAAATTTTACCGGAAATATCGAACACACCCACCGCAAACATCTGCCTTGCAAACTTTACCCCGATGATTTGATGCCTGTCGGCATTCAGCCGAAGCCCTATGGAACGACGGTTGTCGCCGTTCATAATAATTCCGGCCTCGGACACAATGCCCATCTCCATCATGGACGCCACTATTTTGGTAATGGCCGCCTGGGTAAGGCCCGTTTGCCTGGCAATGTCCGCACGGGAGCACACCTCCTGCTGCTGCAATATTCTCACAACAGCGGAGCGGTTCATTTCTGTTAAATCACTGTTATTTTTGCCAATCGCACCTGTCATTTTCGCTTGCCGTCCTTTTCCCGCTCTCGTATGAATACACGGCGTTAATTGATTTACTCTGTTAATATATTAATCTAGAAACATCAATATGTCAACTATTTTTTAAAAAAGTTTATTGTTTTTGTACTTATATACCATTCAATCTCTTTTTCGGAGGCCCGCCGTAAAATGCCGGCATTTTTTCACGGCTGTTCTCCTACTTTTCTCAAACCGCTGTCTGAACAGAAAAGGAAAATAGTTCCATGTCATAACGAACCGCATTTTTGAATATCCTATTGGGAGGAAGGGGATGACCGCTTGAAATTCAGAGGAAAAACACTGCTGATCTGCATCGCCGTTCCATTGCTTACGGGCGGATTGGCGGGATTCATTTCGAGAGACAGCATGGGCACGTTTGCGGCGCTGAACCAGCCGCCCCTGTCGCCGCCGGGATGGCTGTTCCCCGTGGTGTGGACGATACTCTACCTTTGCATGGGCATTGCGTCCTACCTGATTCTCACATCGGGGGCGCCGCAGGAGAAGATCGGCAAGGCGATCCGGCTCTATGGCTGGCAGCTGCTGTTCAACTTTTTCTGGCCTCTCTGGTTTTTCCGCCTGCAACTGTACTTTTTCGCGTTTTTCTGGCTGATTGCCCTGTGGGGCCTGCTCCTTTCCACAATCCTGTCGTTTTTCCGCATTTCAAAGGCCGCCGCGTACTGGATGCTCCCGTATCTTCTGTGGGTGACCTTCGCCGGGTATCTGAATCTGGGGATTGCGCTGCTGAACTAACCCATTTCATCGCACAGCAAAAGAACCGATGCATCAAAACCTTGATGCATCGGTTCTTTTGCTGTGCCGAGGCCCCCCATAGGGCACGGCGGCGAAACCAAGGTCGGCCGCTGATCGCCGCGGCAATGGGGCTTCAGTCAAACAGCTCTTTCGCGTATTCGCTCGTAAAGAAATCTCCGATTCGGATTTTACCGGCCATATAGATTCCGTGATAATTGCTGCCACCCGTCATAAACAGCCCGTTTTCCGGCTTTCCCTCCATGGACTGGGAATAAATCGGTTCATCGTCTTCGGAAGGAACAGTGTCCTTTTCAAAATACCAATGACGTCGTTTTCAGAAGCCTTGCCGTAATTCAGGTCAATCGCCGCATTTGGGGCAAATACGGGCTGAGCCATGGAAAGCGTCTGGCCGTTTGGCTGCGTGCCGTCACACAGAAAAGAGAGTGTGCCGTTGCCGGCGGTGTCGTTCCAGTTGCCGCCGCACCATTCCATTAAGGTGCTTTCGGCATTCTGAACCGACCGGATTTGATTGACCTCCTGCGCAACAACATGTTCCAAAATCGCTCCGCCATACACTTTGATCAGCCGCCCCTGCTTGCCCAGAAAGTCCAAATCCCGCCGTATGGTTTCGATGGAGACGTCAAAGATTTGGGCCAGTTCCGAGACCTTTACGCTTGCTTTATCCAGGAGCATTTCCATAATTATCTCTTGCCGTCCCTGTATCAGCATTTCATATCCTTTTTCTTGATAAAATCCTACTTGCTTTTAGACGCTTTATGCCGCATTTTATTTCAATTTGTGGTGTTCTTAATCATATTGTATCTGTACCGCGTCAAAATGACAATAGATATTGATTACGCCGCTGTTAAGGTTACGCCTTTCAGACGGGGTACATTCAATGTCACATCTCCGGAACTGGTGGTCAGATTGTGCTGGTAATGGCCGCTGCGATACCCCTGCCGCTCTTCGCTGCGTTCGTAACGTGCGGCCTGGGTCAGCTTCTGCGCCTCTGCCTCCAGCAGCCCGTTCAGCGTTTCCTCCACGCTCCCACGGACTAATTCCTTGATTTGCCCCTTGATTACTTCCTCATTTAACTGTACAATTTTCTCGGACATAGTTTGCTGTCTCCTTTCAGAATGGTGGTGTGGTAACTTCATTCTATCAAAAACTGCAAACTGTGTCTCTTTTTATCCTTTTTCAATTTGCGCAACTTATTCTACCTTATCATAACATTATAATAATTAATCAATTTTTCAATAGTTCTTATCATCAGAAAAGGAGTACCTTTTTCAGGTACCCCTCTCTTTTAATCTATCTTTATTTTCTTGTATCCCCACACTCTATATCAACTACCACAGAAACATTAATATAGTTTTTTATTACCTTATTTCTAATTTTATCACCCTCACCAGTGAAGACGATATGCTTGAAAAAGTGCCTAAAACTAAGGATTTCTAAGTATCTGCTCGTTGTATCAACACAATAGTCTCCACATGCCTAGGGCGTCACTGACTACTATTTAGAAAATATTTGTCTTTCGGTATCAATTATATAATTTAAATAATTTACACTTGTTAATTGCCTAATAAAAACTTTTTCTTCATTTGTTAAATTACTGTTGGTTTTTTTGCGTAGTGAAAAATAATCTTGTAACACACATGAAGTATATATAATGCATATTTCAATAGAGATACTCAGCATCATTAAAGGACTTACATGATTATGATATATTGGATTATAATTAAAAGAATTGCTTCCTAATCCAATAAATAGACTATGAGCACTGTTAGATAATAAATTATAAATTGCCGATTCTTTTCGTTGCTCTAATATCTTCGGACTAAACATACCATAAACTTGTTTTGAACCTGATATAAGTCGATTTCGGACATTTTTATCAGATTCTTTATACAATTTGCTATCTTTTATTTCTCGAATTGCATTTTTCTTTCCTGTTTCTATCATTCTCATACGAAAACAATTTCTTGAAAAATCCAATTTAGTTAAAATATTAGTTATGTTTTGATAATAATTTAATGTTGAAAATATATACCTTAATTTTATTTCGCTATTTTTTATGTTTCTTGCAGCAGTATAGAAATATAAATTAGTACTTTCCATAACATTTCTTGCGATTGAGGCTATCCCTGAAACGTCTAGTTCCTTATATGAATCACTAGAGCAAGAGTTAATAAGATGAATGATACTACAATTATGAAGCAATATTTTTTCCAGCATTTTTTGCAATTGCAATATTCGTATTGTACTATTATTATTTTCCAAATTATAAATAGATACTTTCCTGCCAATTTGATATAACTGTTTCAAAAAATCAACCCGTATTTTATAATTTCGCTCCATAAACATATAGCCTCAATTATTTTATAGTTCCTTATTGACGTATTAACTTCAAAATACAATTTATTTCATATACTCTAAAGATTGCTAACCACTACATTAAATGGTTCAAAGGTTATCCTAAATCGGAACTTCGTTATATCCTGTAATGACAAAAAGCTTAATTATCCATAAACATACTCTACACAACTACACTTATTTTTTAAAATAGCAGCATAGCTTAATACAGCCTTATTTTCAGGATTCCATGCTTCACATAAATATCTCCAAGCGATATATTCGTACACATTTTCATACATATACTCATATACTTCTTTATCTATTTCATCATACTCATTAATAATCTGCCTTAAAAACTGACAACAAACGCTGATATTAAATTTAGGATCAATCAATTTTTTCATAAAATAAATCGGACTCTCCTTCAACACATTCTTAGCAGTAGCTATACTAATCTGTGCTAGACCAACTGAAACATTATATTTAATAGCTAATGTAGGGAAATACCTACATAGCAATATTTCGACATATTTATAAAACCACTGGCCTCTTTTTATTTGCTCTAATGCTAAAATTGTTTTTACTAATTCTAAATTCACATTATATAATTTACAATAATGATTTATTTCATATTCGTATAATCGAATAGAAAATGATTCTATATCAATCTGAGCATTTAAAATTTTGATATCTTGATGAAAGGTATCAATATCCTGATAAACTAATATTTTTGAATTCTTTGCCAATAAAGACTCTAGTGAAACAGGTACTACATACGACACCAAGGTTACAAGAATATTAATACCTGAATTAGAAATTAAAAAGAACTCCCTATTGTCAAATATCATTGGACGTAAATATTCTAAAGTTATGTACCCAGTAAATAAAGTTCCAAACATGAATAATAAATAACCTAATAAACATATTTGTCTAACTTTGTTTTTAAAAATAGAAATCGTTCTATATTGAATCATTGCTGGCCAAATAATTAAAAAGCTTCCTATAAACAGCCCAAGATACAACTGTTTTTCTGTATAATGAAAGAACTGATAAAATCCAATGCAAATGAGAATTACAATCAAAGTTCGGATAATTGTACACTTGATCGTTTTCTTGACATTACCTTCATAAATAAATTCTAAAACTGACATATACATTCTTGGTATTAAGATTTTATTCAAGGTTTGAAAAAGCATAAAAACGACAAGTACTACTATGATTGGTAATATGTCAGAGTAAAATAAAAAAACCATACTTTTCTCTCCTGTTATATAAGCCCAGAGTATTATCAAGTGTGGAGACTTTTTGACACCACAAGCGGCAGAAAGTACTACCTGATCTTGACAAAACCAAATAGTACAATAGTTTGGGGTCATTTCACACACTTGTGGAATGACCCTATTTGTTTATTCAATCATTTATTGATATTATACATCAAAAAAATCTATATGTCACCAAATTTTGCCTTTAGCACTTGCGGTTTTTATACTTTCTCCCATCATAATACTTCTCCGCATCAATTTTAATCTGAACACCTCCTTGAAAGATGAATGTGAATTCTATAGGACTATGAATGATGACTTTTTCTATAACTGTCTGAAACAAATGTGCATCAAACTCTGTCAAGGGATTTGAGTTATTATGAATGGCGGCTTTAATGCGCTCCATCTTCAAATTCTGTTCTACTAAGGAAATTTGACTATCTGCCAGCTTATCTCTTTCTTCTATCAACTCGTGTAGCTTCTGTTTTCGCTCGTCCGCTTCTACGTTAAAACAAGCATCATCAATTTGCTTTTGGGTTCGCATTTTAATCAGCTCTTTCAATTCTTTTTCCAAAGAAACAATTTTCTTAGATAGCTTAGAAAATTCACTCTTTTTATCACTCTTTTCTAAGGTTCTACTGATGATTCTAAAAAACTCGTCAAAGAAACTGGACTTATTCTGAATCACTTGGTTATACACGTCAACAAAGGCTCGCTCTATAGTGGCCTCCCCCACTGCTTTGGTTGGACAAAAAGACGCTTTTCGCTGGATATATGTAATACATTGCCAGACGATACGTTCACTTGCTGTGCCTGTATTCCAATGCCGCCGTTTTAATGTCTCACCGCAGTGCCCGCAAATAAGCTTTCCTGAAAAGGGATACCTTTGCAAATATTTTGCCTTATTCGAATTTTTACCCCCTGTCAGCTTAAACCGCCGTTCACGCTCTGCCTGAACCCTATCCCATATTTCTTTTGAAACAATGGGTTCGTGATTATTTTCTACACAATAGATGCTAGCAAGGTTATTATTATCCACCCGCTTGTGGGTTAGAAAATCCACCGTAACGGTTTTCTGTAGCAGCAGTTTTCCATAATACTTTTCATTCATCAAAATACCCTTTACTGTAGTTTCTGCCCATCTGCTACACCCTGTTACTGTTTTAATCCCGTCTTGCTCCAGTTCTTTTCCAATTTTACCGCAACCTTTTCCCTCCAAATACTCACGAAAGATACGCTGCACAATTTTGGCTTCTTCAGCGTTAATAATCAGATTGCCATTCTCGTCTTTATCATAACCTAGAAAGCGGCTGCAATTGACAACCGCTACTCCATCTCTCATACGCTTTCGGATACCCCATGTGCTGTTCTCCGAAATATTCCTTGACTCTTCCTGTGCAATGGACGCTAGTATTGTCAGCAAAAATTCCGCCTTACTATCAAACGTGTAAAGATTCTCTTTTTCAAAGTAGACCTCAACTCCCATCTCTTTTAAATTTCTCACGGTCTCAACACAGTCAACCACATTTCGCGCAAAGCGTGAAATAGATTTAGTAAGAATGAGATCAACTTTCCCTGTTTGGCAGGCCAAAAGCATCTGTTGAAATTGTGGACGTTTTTTCGCCTGTGTGCCGCTTATCCCTTTATCAGCAAAAATGCCTGCTAACTCCCAATTGGGATTTACTTGAATCCTCTGCTGAAAATCACTTACCTGTGCATCAAAGCTCTTTTGCTGTTCCTCCAGCTCTGTACTCACACGGCAGTAAGCACAAACACGTTTTTTGCTTACTGCCTGATTATTACTATCTGTCATTAGAACTTCAGGTTCTATAATTGTTACTTTCCTTTTCATTTTCTACCGCAGCCTTTCCGCACGTTACCAAAAACATGCGCTATCATATCGTTTTTGATTTCTTCTTTCTGTTCGTAAGAAATTAGCTTTAAGTCATACAGTTTATTTAAATGGCCGTTCATTAACTCATATTCCAAATTATTTTTCATGCTGAAACTCAATGCTCCTGTGATAATTGAATTTCAAGCCGCGACTTGATGTGTAATTACATTTTTAACTTATCACGCTTTCGGAAAGAATAAAACGGAATATAAATTCAGTTTCCATTTAAACAGACTTATATAACTCAAAAAAAATTTTGAATCTTTCTTTTCTTTTGATCTCTCCTTTGTTGAAATAGTATTTATAAATCGTATTGCGAAAAAAGTACAATTATTCGACATAGCTGTTGAACGTAAAAAATCCCGCAGTACTTTTGTACTGCGGGATTCGTTATTCCATTTTCTTTCCGACCGTTTCTTTCCTACCCTTGTTTTGGCTTGTACCAAAAGAAAGATTCAAAAGAGTAATGTAAGGCTACTTCTTATATCATATTATTGAAAAACAGAAAATATTCCATTATTTTCGATTTTCTTTAAAAGTATTAATTATCTCCACCAGTATTCCAACCTCTTTATCTGTTAAGCCAGAGATATCAATTGTAGAGTTATGTTCAATTCCAAGCAAATAATCACTAGACACCCCAAATAGCAAAGATAGTTCAGTAATCATTTGAGTGCTGGGGATAGATATCCCCATTTCCCAAGCATTTACGCTGCTTCTTGTTACATTCAAGTTTCTAGCCAAATCAGCTTGAGTAAGGCTTTTCCTTTGCCGCAACGATTTTATGCTTTCAGAAATCATATGTATAATCTCCTTTTTGGACATCTTATAATAGTCAAAGAGATATTACATTATCATAATGATGTTTTTAATTGACACGCTCGTTGCTTTAGGTGTATATTAAGGAATATAGAGGTGGTTTGAAAAATATTAGGAGGGATATTGTTGAAAAAAGTAAAACGATTTTTATCACTTGTTCTATTGGTCAGCGTTCTAATGACCACACTATGTACCAATCCAGTCTTAGCGGCAAACGATTATGAAAAATATTTTACTGTTGAATCACTTCCAGCTACTCGCATGGTAAAGGACACCACTTTTACTTACAAGTTAACGCCCAAAAACCCGAAATATGTACTTACTCTAGTTTCGGAAAACCCCAAAATAGTTCAGGTTGTTTCTAATGTAAAAAAAGGCAGCAGTTACTATTGCACAATCAAAGCAGTTGGTGAAATGGGTCAAGTATGCCAAATGTGGGTTGATATGAAAGACAAGGATACTAACGGAAGTGAAGCTATTAATTACATTATCATCAAAGAAAACAAACAGGCTGAAGCAAAACGGCAAGCCTATTTGCGTGAACAAGAAAGCTACGAGCCATCAAATGACAATTATCTTAGTGTGATCAACAAAGCGCAAGCAGAAAATGATAACAGTAACTCTAGTGTTAATGCCCGTTTTGGCTCTAAGGAGGGAAGTATCATTCCCAGTGAGTTCTCTGTTCCACAGGGCTCTTCTGTCATCTTAAGTTTCCAAGGTTTTGACACTCCTGTTGACGGATCGCATAAAGCACCATCAGTATCTTTTAGCAATCCCCGTATTATAAAATATGACACCAGCAAGTATGATAACAGTTCCACGAAGCAAAGCTCACAAGAAATAGGAACTATTGAATCTGACAAAGTCACCCGAACCATAAATATAACTGCCATAGGGGCTGTTGGTGAAAGTACTCAAATTACCGTTGAATCCGCAGGACGCTCACGGAACTTTACTATTAAAATTGGAGAAAAAATTTCTGAGGAAGAGGCAAAGAAAGTTGGTTATAAACCCAACGAGGAAGAGCGTCCCCATATCAAAGGATTATATGGCATTACGGAAATCGGTACATATGATACTTATGATATGTTTCATGTTGGAGTTCTTTCCCCATTAAAAACACCATACGATCCTTCGCTCTCCTACGAGGAACAGCTTCAGATCATAAATCCCAGCGGAATGAACGGAATGGAAAACAAAATTACATACTCGGCAGCAGCAGCATCTGGTTACGAATATGGAGCTTTTGTTGTTCAAAAAGAAGGGAAATATGGCCTATATATTCCCCGTTGGAGAGAATTCAAAAAGGAAGGGCCTTCTCCTACTGTAACATTCTATAACCGTGTATTAAATATTTTTTGCTATTTAGCCAACGACAAAAAAACAGGCGAAGCTCTATGGAAATGGATGGATGATTGGAACATTAACGGCGGCAATGTACCTATAAATGATTATGGATTTGTCGACGAGCCAGGCAATACTGAAAACGGCGGAACCGTAACTTATAAAAGGAGTGGAGCAAAGGTAGACATTCAAATTGAAGGAAGTGGCATTTCCTTCTACTTCACACCAAAAGAATAAAAGTATAAAGGAGCAAATTAAAATGGAAGACAGCGTAATTTTTTTAATTATCGCAGTAGTAATTTCAATTATCAGCGTAGTTGCAATCAAAAAATTTGCACAAACAGTTTATAACCAGACTGGATATAATGCATTAAGTGGTTTCAATAAGCTTTTGATGCTTGCCATGTACATTTTGCCTCTCGGTGTTACCATGATGCAGAGCGGAGGCGGCTTAGTCCGAAACGATGCACAGACCAACGGAACCATGCTGATACTATTTTTAATACCGCTGGCTATTTTAATTATTCGAAATTTGAAAGCCAAAAGTCCTGTTTACATAGTCGGCCTGACGCTACTTCAAGTTCTATGCGGTTTGATTCTGCTCTTTGTGATAATTTTTAAATTCTTTTTCCGCTCGACTGGAAAAAGCTTTGGAATTGATACCAACACAATCAACCAGATGCATCAAGAACAGGCAGAGCGGCGGCAAAAAGAAGAAGTCGAATTGCAAGAAGAGGAAGAAGCAAGAAAACAGGCTATTGCTAAAGCTGATGATTACGCGCAAAGCTGGGGCTATCGTGATTCTGAAGAAGCGGAGCGAGAAGGGGTCCATACAGGCCGCCCAAACAAATAACCATAGAAGTGCCACCGTTCTTTTGAGCGGTGGCACTTCTTAGTTAAAATGGTAGCGGATCATCATCTACATACGGCTTGTCAACGATGGCTTGATATTTCTGCTCCCAAACTGATGCGTCCCCATGATATAAAAACCTTTCAATATGGTATTGCTCCAGCAGGTTTTCAAAAGCCTGTGGTTGAAAATCGTGAAATAAAATAAATAAATGCGTTGCACCCCTGAAAAAAGTTTGCTTCTTTTGCTTTAGCTCTGTGATAAAGGTAAGCATATCCAGTAGATTATGAAATACATGGCAATGTGTAAAGCGATGGTTTCGCTCACTTTTTTGAAAGGTGTAAATAAATGGAGCATTGTTTTCAGCAGCAAGATAGCTGTTATAATTATTCTTAAATTTGGTTGATTTCTTAAAAACACCTTCTGGGGTTTCCCTGTTTACCAAATCATTATAAATTAAAAAGCAGGCATTTCTATTTTGATCAGAAACCAAAAAGCCACGAAAAATCATGTCCTTTAGAACAAATACATCTACATTGTGCAGCTTGGTGAAATGAGCAATCAAGTATTTATTATTCTTATGGTCATGTTGGGTTTTCAGCATATCTACTGTATCAATTGTATTGGTATCAGCTTCCAGTGCTGGTAAAGAAACTTGATACTTTTGATAAAAATCAAACTCCCAATTTTTATTAAACTCTGGGTGTGTATAGTGGTAATGGAAAAGCACAGCCGCCGTGCGAAATGGAGTAAATCTACTTTTACCAATGACAAACTGAACAACAAAATCAAAGCAAGGGTATGTTTCTTTTGTTTCGGCATTGACAGCTAGATTATCTTGTAACTTGTATCTTTGATCTGGTGCAAAGTAAAAACCATCTTCCTTTTGAAGCAATAGACTGTCGTTGAGAAAAAATAGCATTCTGGTTAAACTGAAATTTTGAAATAGGTTTATCTCTTCAGGTGGTACAAATGCCTTTTTATTTATTTTCATAGTAGCTGCTTTCATAGATACACTTCCTTTATTTTAATGAAACACCTGACGATGCTATATTGTATCACCCCAAAGTTAGCAGATAGCTGTAAATTAACCGCCTCTCCTCCACCACTCCTATTCTCACTAGATAAGCCCCTTGAGGGGTTTGGGGTGATACATGTTTGATTCTATGCTCGCCTTCATTCAAAAAATCGAAAAAATGGTTCGAGCAAGCATTTTCTTGGTTCTACATTAGATTTTCAACGGAAATGCCGCTGAATAGTTTTCGAGAAGAATTATGACCAATCAGCCAAATGGTTGTTGAAGTATGCCATTCGCTCTTGGAGCGGTAGGCACTTGTCTTTCGGACACGCTGCATGATGTTTTCCCTCATTGCTTTTGGGATTTTTCTGTGACTGTGAACCTCAATGGTAACCACAACCTTAACAGAAGAAAAAATATTTTCCAAAGCTTCACAAGAAAGAGAAATTCGGTTTGCTAACTCCTGATTTCTTAAGTTATCCACGTCTAAAATAATCGCATCAATGTGGAAAATGCTCTTGCTTGTATCATATCTGGCATCAAAAACATAGATGTTTTTAGCAGCAAGGGTAAACAAATCTTCCTGCATTGTTTTATGTACCCTTGTTTTTTTCGATACCCCCACCCTTCGGTCTGCCGTATCTTCTGCACGCTGCAACAGTCGATCCGTTTCCCATTGCAGAGCGGTCACATCAAGATGGTTCTTTTGAAAAAGCTTCATTGTATCTTCCATGAAATCCACATGAGCGGTCGGAGCGTAAAACATTGCATTGCTCTTTAAAATGCCTCGTATCATTTGGTTTAGGTCATTTCTATAAATATCTTCATATCGCTTCGCCAACAAGCTGCTTTTCAGCAATTTCCGAATGGAATAGCGGGCAGAGGCGTGCTTTAGACCCCAATACTCAAATACGGGCTTCGTAGCCAAATACACCACATTCCTGCCTAGCTTTTGTTTGCGCAGCAACCCTATCTCCAAAAGCTTTCGGGATTCCCCCCGATAGGCCAAATCTTCAAACTGCTTTTTCAGGCACACCCCACCAAAGCCAAAAATCAGCACCCAAAACAGCTTTTTATTCCCTTGTATAAATGCAAATTGTTCTTCTTTTTTTGTAACCATAGTATCAACTCCTATATTTTTTGATATTGAATTTCTAAATGTACTGCAAGTGCATATTCTTCTTTTGCTTGCAGTTCGGTTTCTCCATAGTTGTTTGTAATGCACTCAAACAGCACAGTGCGTTCCCCGTCCTGATAAGCCCCATCAGGTACGCTGATTTGATTTTTCTCCCACATATCCTTAAGCTGTATCCAACGCGAAAAATCTTCTTCCCGTAGTTGGTCTAACATCTGCTCGAACTGACCTCGCAGCTCCTGCTCTGTGCGCCATGTTTCCCGCTGATCAAGGGATAGGCTCAAATACTTGTTTGCAATTGCAATATCATGTAAGGGACTTGCCGAGCGATACAGGTTGCGGCTGTTTATCTCTTCCATATGCTTTTCGCACCATTGAAAGCCGCCACGAGAGAAACGGTAACATTCCACTTGTTCTTTCCCTTTTTGGTAAAGGCAACGTTCTATCACTCTTTCGTGACAAAATGCCTTTATTCGGGAATCCGTCAAAAAGTGCTTTAATTGGGTTCGGTTCATGTAGCCGCAACAGCGCATTGCCTGCATTGCTTGTACATCTCGCTGATTAATTAGCTTGATATAATGTGTTTTTCTCATATAGATCGCCTCCTTAGGGAATCACGAAGTGCCGAGCGGAAAAAGCCAAGAAAGCAATGTTCACTGCGGGAACATGATGGCACAGCCAGCTTTCTTGAGCGGTTTCTTACATTTGACAAAAATGTGAGAAATTTGGAGTGAGGCACTTCGCAATTGCGCCCATGTATTCTATTGTTGTTTTTGTGATATTATCAGTTTTTTAGATGCAACACGTTAACGCATTTAGTTGCAAAATCGGTTTTGGCAGGTTTTGAGGATTCCTGCGACGAATTCGTTAGCCGATGTTGGAATTGTAACTTAAATCCGCAAAAAATAAAATAGAATATAATTTTAATTTCCGTTTAAACAGATTTAACTGTTTACTATTTTTTTCAGGTAAGTTATACTGTTTTGGGGTGATTAAATGAATGAACTGTTTGACGTTGATATTAACAAGCTAAACATTCTTCAGTTAGCTGATTGGATAAAAAAATGCCGCTCTGCTATTAAACAAAGCGACAAACCACAATATACGGAAAATATTGAATTATTTTATGAGAAGGCAGTTGAATTCTGCGACGACTGGGAAAATCACGCAAAACAATACGCAGATGTATATGATAGTGAGAAATACCAAACTGCTATTTTAGTCAATGGGCTTACCCCTGACGTGTTTATTTTATCTACTCCCGATGGTGACTATGATTTTACTGACATCATGCACCGTTTAATCTGCAACCCCGACCCTATTTTTCACTGTATGCAGCCTGATATTGATGAATATGCCACCAACAGAGAAGATGCTGTGATAGAGTACAAAAACAAACTAAAAGCGCTTTCCAAACCAGACGATCACCGTGAACTAATCAAAAATTTACTGATTCATCGCAAAGAGCATAATGTCAGAACGTTTACGCTTTTGAAAAATCAGAAGCTTTTGCACACTCATTCAGTAGAAGATCTTCTAAAGAACATGGAGAAATATAAAAGAGAAGATCATTCTGTTCGTTTTTCTCCCCGTGATAAAAAATTACAGAAAAAGGGTAAACGATTGGAATCTGACGAGCAAACAGAATATTACTACTTAAAAGATGTCATTGAAGACTTAAAGGCCTACCAAATCACAAAGCAAGTTTATTATGACTATGTAGGCAATGTGAGAAAAGAATTCGATAAGAAGCTATTCGGGGCAATGTGTTTTTATCTGAGCTTAAACTTAAAATACGCCGAGCAGCTTTATATTTTGAATGGCTACACCATTCAAAATAGTAAAGAAGCAAATGATGCTATTTTGACAAAATGCTTTCGGTTGGGTTTCCCTCTGGCTTATGCCAACGCACTTCTATACAAAGCAGGGTATTCTTCTTTAAACAGCAGAGTTTTCAATACAACAAAGCCAGAGTTTATAACTGAAAATTTTGAAATTCCACCCTCAGAAGCGGACAAGGCACAATTTATAAAAGAACTTAGATTTGCCACAAAACATATTACAAAATTTGTAGCAAATAAAGAGCGAATTGAAAATGGACATAATCAAAAAATAGCCGACTATCACAAAAGGATTGAAAATTTCGAGCCTCAAATTTTCGCTCTTAATAATGAAATTGCTGTGCTTAAAAATACGCGAGATTATTATCAATCTAATTTAGAACGGAACAAAGGTAATTTAAAAAGAACCCAAATTGAGCTTAGAAAAAAGGAGCGTTCCTTAGGGGGAGTATATCGCAAAATTCAAATGCTTGAGGAAAGTATTGAATTGCATGAAAAAGCGATTAAGGAACTGTATGTAACCCCCTACCTCAATTTGGAATACTTGGGATATGAAAATGGCTTTTACAAAGAAATTTGTTTAGACGCTATAAAGGCCTTGCACGAAGTCTTTATTGAAATTCTTTCAAAATATGATTCTGAGTCACAGTTTATTATTTAAAACACAAAAAACATTTTCCCATCATCATTATAAAACAAATTTGACGTACTAGAATCCATATGATAGTACCTCTTTTCTCCATCAAATATTTTATACCAATCTGCTTTACCAATTACAACTCCAGAACCATAAATCTTGTAAATTAAAATTGCCAACGCAAAAACTGATCTTATAGAGTTTTCTAAATTGGCGTATTTATTATAGTCAAAAAAATCATGTTTAATTTTATTGTAAGCTTTCCACCACTTAGGTACCATATAATACTGAATTTGGCTGGACTTATCCCATTCCAATTCCTCAAACGGTTTCAAGATGTTTGATTTATCCTTCTCAAATTCTCCTTGTAGTAATGGGCAATCAATATTAATTTGATTAAAATCTAAAAATTTGTCTAAGGATAAAAAATTATAAATATCCACATTTTTATCCTCAAATAAGTCTAAATATGTTTTGCGACATATTACTTCAAAAAGACTACACGCATTTTTTATAATAGAAGCGTATTGAGGAGAAAATACATTTAAATGTAAAGTAGTTGGGTAGACATATTGAAACGTGTTTATTAAATCATTCTCCACCATCAAATATTGTGTTTTCATAATTTGTACTTCTTGAGATAATATCCTTTGATGATGGAATTCTTCTTCCTCTTCAGTAAGTAGCCTTCCATATGGCTTTATAATATATTCTAACCGCATTTTATTTTTTAAGGCAGGAAAGGGAAAATGATTTTTCTGTGACATTAAACTCAACTCATTTCCAACAACTAATATTATTTTCTATATAGTAGTGAGCAACACTCCACATGCTTCGTCCTCGGAAACAGATCGACGGGCGTGATCGGCCCGGCGGAATAGCCGAACGTGCGGAACAGCTTCAAGTCGCGTGCAAGGGTGGCGGGATCGCAGGAAACATAAACAATGCGGGAAGGCGCCATGTCGGCTACCGTGCGGATCAGCTCGGGCGCACAGCCCTTTCTGGGGGGATCGAGCACTACAACGTCGGGGCGTTCGCCGCGCTGCGCCAGCTGCTGCGCCGCCTCGACAGCATCCATGCAAAGGAATTCCGCGTTTTCAATATGGTTGAGCGCCGCGTTTTCGCGGGCGTTTTCCACCGCCTGCTCCACCGCCTCAATCCCAATGACCCGCCCGGCGCGATTTGCCATCGAAAGGCCGATCGTACCGGTGCCGCAGTACAGGTCGAGCACCGTTTCCCTGCCGGTGAGCCCGGCGTATTCGCCCGCCAGCGCATACAACCGCTCGGCCTGAGCATGATTCACCTGATAAAAGGACAGCGGAGAAATTTGGAACCGCAGGCCGCACATCCGATCAGTCAGAAAATCCTGCCCCCAAACCGTGCGGAAATGCCTGCCCAGCACGACGTTGGTATCTTCCCGGTTGCTGTTGATCAGAACGCTCGTCAGGCCGTCCACTCTCTCGCGGAGTAACGCTGCAAGCGAGTCCTCCCCTTTCAGGCCGTTCCCGTTGACGACCGCACAGACCATCACCTCGCCCGTGCCCTCGGCCATGCGCAGGTATAAATGGCGCAGCTTCCCCTTATGCGTCGCCTCGTCATAGGCGCTCTCGCCGCTCTGGCGCGCCCACTCCAAAAACGCATCCAGCGCCTGTCCGAACGGCTTTGGCTGCAGGGCGCAGCGGTCACACCCAACAATGCGGTGGCTGTGGCTCGCATAAAACCCCGCGATCAGATTGCCCTGCTTGTCCTGCCCGATGGGAATCTGCGCCTTATTGCGGTAACCGTCGACATGCTCCGCCCCCAAGATCGGGCGGATATCCGCATCCGGCAGCCCGCCGATCCGCTCGATGGCATCGCGCACGCGGCTCTCCT
>OAUF01000624.1_pt1 | contig 21082 bp, 11 predicted proteins | sample 1495111 | NCBI WGS metagenome assembly OAUF01 (sample SAMEA2580002, study PRJEB22360) | human gut metagenome | reverse complement strand
GGCGGGAGCCGTAAAATAAAAAGAGAATTTTTCCGGAGTAAGACGTTCCGTTTTCATAAGACGCTGCGAGAAGGTTTTTTCCTTGAAACTGCGCAACAGCACATCATCCGGCAGGAAATGGGTATATTGTCTCTCTACAATCGTATCTATGGTCAAAGAGTCTCGCCACAAGGTATCCTGGCGCATACGCCTTTCCATGGAAGGGATAATAACGGAGTCATTAAAAGCTATGACCTCCGTAGGCTGGGAAAATTTAAAATTCTGGTCGGCATCCATTAAAGCATAAATACGATATTTGCCAGGAGAGACTCCACGAATGGAAAACTGTCCACGGCTATCCGTACGGCCTACACGGTCGAAAGGCAACGTGGTAAATGCCGAATCGGCTAAATTGGCATGCAATCCTACCAGTACCCCCTTTACCGGTTCCAAATTCGATGCATCAAGCAACGTACCGGCAATGGCCATTGAATCAAGCTCTGCTCCGGTAGAAAATGTATAGGTAAACCCCTGCATCGGGTTTCCTTCATTATTATCCTGAATCGCGTCGGCAAAATCGATAGTATACGTAGTATTAGCCTTTAACGTATCTTGCAGGTTGACCACTACCCTTTTACCGTTTGCCTTTATTTCCGGTTGCTGCACTTGAGGAGGTGAAATAACCACTTTTTCATTGGCTTTCTCCAATTTGATAAACTCATCGAACTCAATAGAGATTTTACTCTTTTTGTTATGGAGTGCACCCGGCAGGGGAGAACCGGTGACAAAATGAGGCGGTTCCTCATCAATCGGACCACCTTCCAGTCGGCCCACACTGGCACAGGAATATAAAACAGCCACACTTACAGCTGCCCCTAACAACCGACGTACAAACGGTTTCATCTTAATATGATGCTTGCAATCTAACATGATGCAAAAATAAAGGTTATCCTGCAATTAGCAGTATGCTTTACAGTATTTTAATCAAAAAACAAATATTTCCTTCAAGTATATATAAAACATAGTTAAAAATGAGGGAAATTCATACCTTATATACGGAGAAAAGAATAATTTTGCGACCGAAAACTAAACATTATGATTTAGTTTTCACCGTTATCCTTCTTCTATGATTTACACACAAAAGCTTCGGATTAACTAGAATAAAATTATACAGAGAATAAAAGAGTATGAAGAGTAGATTAGTATTATTGGCATGTTGCCTGGCACTGCTCAGCAGTTGTGGACAAGGTGACAAAAGCACGGGAAAAGCACCCGAATTTGCAGTGATTACAGTAGAAACAACCACTGCCAACCTGACAAACAGTTATCCGGCTACTATTAAAGGAAAACAAGATGTGGAAATCCGTCCGATGGTAAGCGGTTTCATCACCAAATTACATGTGGACGAGGGTTCCGTCGTACACAAAGGACAAGTATTGTTCAGCATCGACCCTGTACAATACCAGGCTGCAGTAAATTCGGCCAAGGCTGCGGTTGAAACGGCAAAAGCCGCTGTAAACACACAAGAACTTACTGTAAGCAACAAACGCACGCTGAACCAAAAGAACATCATCAGCGATTACGACCTGCAAATGGCTGAAAACCAGTTGGCACAAACCAAAGCACAATTGGCACAGGCGGAAGCGCAACTGATCAATGCTCAAAACAACCTGTCATACACCAGTGTAACAAGCCCCAGCGACGGTATTGTAGGTACTATCCCCTACCGTGTAGGTAGTTTGGTAAGCCCCTCCATGGCCACCCCGTTGACCACAGTTGCCGACATCTCCGAAATGTTCGCTTATTTCTCCATGACCGAAAGACAGCTCCTGTCACTGATACGCGAAGGCGGAAGTACCAAGGATATTCTGGCAAAGATGCCTCAGGTACAACTGCAACTGATTGACGGAACCATGTATGCCGACAGTGGTCGTGTAGAAACCATCAGCGGCGTTATCGACCAGACTACAGGTGCAGTAAACATGCGTGCCCTCTTCCCCAACAAACACAACATTCTGCGTAGCGGCGGTACAGGAAACGTAGTATTCCCCAATCCGATGGAGAATGTAATCATGATTCCTCAATCGGCCACCACAGAAATACAGGACAAGAAATTCGTATTCGTTGCACAACCTGACAACACGCTGAAAAATACCGAAATACAGGTATTCAGCCTGAATGATGGCAAATATTTTTACGTTACAGACGGCTTGAAGGCCGGCGATAAAATCGTGATAGAAGGCGTACAGAACCTGAAAGACGGACAAAGCATCACTCCTATCACTCCTGAAGAGAAAGAGGCTGAATATCAGAAAGCCCTCAAAGACCAAAAAGAAGGTAATATCCAAACTGCGTTCAATTAACATTTAACGCCCCTAATCATTAAGTAACATGAAATTAGATAGATTTATTAATCGTCCGGTACTATCTACGGTAATCTCCATCCTGATAGTAATCCTGGGACTTATTGGTCTGGCAACGCTGCCTATCACCCAATATCCGGACATTGCACCACCGACGGTATCGGTACGCGCCACTTACCAGGGTGCCAACGCCCAAACGGTGTTGAACTCTGTCATTGCGCCGCTGGAAGACCAAATCAACGGTGTGGAGAACATGATGTACATGACTTCCAGTGCATCCAATAACGGTTCCGCCGAAATTTCCATTTACTTCAAACAGGGTACAGACCCAGATAGTACCAAAAACGGGGTCCGGCCCCGGATAGGCCAGCCGTTAACGTACAGAACCGCGTTTCCATGGCTCAGGGTTTGCTACCGGCCGAAGTAACCAAAGTCGGTGTGACTACGCAGAAGCGACAGACATCCATGTTGATGGTATTCTCCATTTACGATGAGAAAGACCAGTACGACATCGAATTCCTTGAGAACTATGCCAACATCAACCTTATTCCGGAAGTAAAGCGTGTAAACGGTGTGGGTGATGCCACCGTGTTCGGTCAGGACTACTCCATGCGTATCTGGCTGAAACCGGATGTGATGGCACAATACAAGTTGATCCCTAACGATGTAGCCGGTGCACTGGCCGAACAAAATATCGAAGCGGCTCCCGGACAGTTTGGTGAACGCGGCAACCAAAGCTTCCAATACACCATCCGCTACAAAGGCCGTCTCCAACAGCCGGAAGAATTTGAGAATATCGTAATCAAAGCCCTTGAGAACGGTGAAGTTCTCCGTTTGAAAGACATTGCCGATATTGAACTCGGACGTCTGTCCTACAACTTCAATAATACGGTAAACGGCCATAAGGCAGTATCCTGTATCGTATACCAGATGGCAGGAACCAATGCTACGCAGACTATCAGTGACCTGGAAGAAGTACTTGGAAAAGCATCCGAAACGCTGCCTTCCGGTTTGAAAATCAATATCGCCCAAAGTGCCAATGACTTCCTGTTCGCTTCTATCCATGAAGTAATCAAAACATTGATTGAGGCGTTCATCCTCGTGTTCATCGTAGTGTATATCTTCCTGCAAGACATGCGCTCTACGCTGATTCCTGCCATTGCCATTCCGGTAGCTTTGATTGCTACTTTCTTCGTACTGCAACTGATCGGCTTCAGTATCAACCTGCTGACACTCTCGGCTATGGTGCTTGCCATCGCAATTGTAGTGGATGACGCCATAGTTGTCGTCGAAGGTGTCCATGCCAAGCTCGACCAGGGATATAAATCGGCACGGACTGCATCTATCGACGCCATGAGCGAGCTGGGCGGCGCTATCATTTCCATTACACTGGTGATGATGTCTGTGTTTGTGCCGGTAAGTTTCATGGGTGGTACAGCCGGTACATTCTACCGCCAGTTCGGTCTTACAATGGCCATCGCCATCGGTTTCTCCGCATTGAACGCCTTGACACTGAGTCCGGCCTTGTGTGCCATCTTCCTGAAACCGCACAACAGTGATGCTACCATGAAAGAGCGCATCGGTGTCGCAACTAAAGAGGCACGTAAAATCATGATATCCCGTTACGTGGATTCTATTGGCAGAATGATGCGTCCCGGCCTTACACTGCTCTTTACCACAATCGCCATCTTGGGTATGATTTTCGGTTTGTTCAGCTTTGAGAACCATCCTGTACTCTGTCTGGTAATGATTGTTATCAGCGTATTGGCATTAGCAGGTATGACTACGGATAAGTTCAAACACTCTTTCAACGCATCCTACGACTCCATCCTGGGTAAATACAAGAAACAAGTGCTCCGCTTTATCCAGAAGAAATGGCTCTCCGGCGGTATTGTGGTAGGTTCCATTGTACTGTTGATGGTGTTTATGAACATCACACCGACAGGTATGGTGCCCAACGAAGACACCGGTACCATCATGGGTGTAGTAACGCTTCCCCCCGGTACTTCACAAGAACGTGCCATGGAAGTGCTGAACCGTGTAGACAGTCTCGTTGCAGCCGACCCTGCGGTAGAATCGCGTACGGTAATTTCCGGTTTCAGCTTCATCGGTGGTCAGGGACCTTCCTACGGTTCGCTCATTATCAAGCTGAAAAATTGGGAAGAACGTTCCACTATGCAGAATTCAACGGTAGTTTACGCCACACTTTTCATGCGTGCGCAAAAAATCATCAAGGAAGCACAGGTACTGTTCTTTGCTCCGCCTATGATTCCGGGTTATTCGGCATCCAGCGATATCGAACTGAACATGCAGGATAAAACCGGTGGCGACCTGAACCACTTCTTCGATGTAGTGAACGACTATACTGCTGCACTGGAAGCACGTCCGGAAATCAACTCCGCAAAGACCAGTTTTAACCCTAACTTCCCGCAATATATGTTGGATATTGATGCTGCTGCCTGTAAGAAAGCAGGTCTCAGCCCAAGCGACATCCTCAGCACCATGCAGGGATATTTCGGTGGACTTTACGCTTCTAACTTCAACAGCTTCGGTAAAATGTACCGTGTCATGATTCAGGCAGAACCGAATGCGACCAAAAATCTGGAATCACTCTCCAGTATCAAGGTGCGTAACGGCAATGAGATGGCTCCCATCACCCAGTTCGTATCCGTCAAGAAGGTATACGGTCCGGATATCATCAGCCGTTTCAACCTTTACACATCTATGAAAGTGATGGTGGCTCCTGCCAGCGGTTATACATCCGGTCAGGCACTTGCTGCCATTGCAGAAGTGGCCAAAGAGAACCTGCCTGCCGGTTTTGCCTACGAACTCGGCGGTATGGCACGTGAGGAAGCCGAAACCAGCGGTAGCACAACCGGTTTGATTTTTGTGCTCTGTTTCGTATTCGTTTACCTGTTGTTGAGTGCGCAATATGAAAGTTATATTCTTCCGCTCTCCGTATTGCTCTCCGTACCATTCGGATTGTTGGGTAGCTTCCTGTTTGTCAGCGGCATCGGTTCATTGGGTAACATTCCTGCATTGAAAATGATTTTGGGAACCATGTCTAACGACATCTACATGCAGATTGCACTTATCATGCTGATGGGTCTGTTGGCCAAGAACGCCATCCTGATCGTAGAGTTCGCCCTCGACCGCCGCAAAATGGGTATGAGCATTACATGGGCTGCCGTGCTGGGTGCCGCCGCCCGTCTGCGTCCTATCCTGATGACTTCTCTGGCAATGATTGTCGGTCTGCTCCCGTTGATGTTTGCTTCCGGTGCAGGAGCCAACGGTAACCGTACACTGGGAACTTCGGCTATCGGCGGTATGTTAATCGGTATGATTCTGCAGATATTCATCGTACCTGCCCTGTTCGTTGCTTTCCAATATCTCCAGGAGAAGGTTAAACCGATGGAATGGGAAGATGTGGATAACTCGGATGCAGAACCTGAGATTGAACAATATACAAAATAGTGATTAGCGTTTAACGATTAATGGATAGTGGACATCCACAAGCAAAATACTAATTATTAAACACTAACCGCTAAACACTAAAATATAGTTTATCATGAAGAAAATAATAATTCTGATGTGCGCAACTGCTTTATTGAGCAGTTGCCATATCTACAAATCATACGACAGACCCGAAGATATTACAGTAGAAGGCCTATATCGGGACACCATTGCCGGTGGCGATACACTTGCCGCAGATACTGCCAATTTCGGTAATCTGCCCTGGAAAGAAGTGTTTACGGATGCACAGTTACAGACACTTATCGAACAGGCATTGACCAACAATGCCGACCTTCGCAGCGCTGCACTCACCGTAAAGCAGGCTCAGGCAGCACTGATGTCCGCACGTCTGGCTTATGCTCCCATGCTGGCTCTCTCTCCGCAAGGAACGGTAAGCAGCTTCGACAAAGGTAAAGCCACACAGACGTATTCGCTTCCTGTGACAGCAAGCTGGCAGATAGATCTGTTCGGTCAGTTGCTGAACCCCAAGCGTAAGGCTCAAGTCTCACTGAAACAGACACAGTTCTATGAACAGGCTGTACAGACACAAGTGATTGCAAACGTAGCCAATATGTACTATACGCTGCTAATGCTCGACCGCCAGTTGCAAATAAGCGAAAGCACCTGTGACATCCTGAAACGCAACCTTGAAACCGTAGAAGCAATGAAAGAGGCTGCTATGGCTAACAGTGCCAGCTTGCCTAGGCCAAACGGGCCAGCCGTAGAGCAAAGCCGCACCGCCTATGCACAAGTACTGGCTTCCCTGCCCGATATCCGCCAAAGCATCCGTGAAACGGAAAACGCACTATGCCTGATGCTGAACCAACCTGCACAGAGCATTGCACGTGGTACATTGGAACAGCAGCAGTTACCTGCCGAATTCTCTACCGGTATTCCTTTACAACTGCTGTCCAACCGTCCCGATGTAAAAGCTGCTGAAATGTCACTGGCAGCAAGCTACTACGACACCAACAGCGCACGTGCAGCTTTCTATCCGCAAATTACCTTAAGCGGTTCTGCCGGCTGGACCAACAGTGCAGGTTCCGCTATTATCAATCCAGGAAAGCTGCTGGCATCCGCTATCGGTTCGCTCACACAACCTCTGTTCTACCGCGGTGCCAACATTGCCCGGTTGAAACAAGCAAAGGCACAGGAAGAGCAAGCCAAAATCCAGTTCCAGACCACACTGCTCAAGGCCGGAAATGAAGTAAGCAATGCTTTGTATCAATATCAAATGACCTCGGACAAAGCCATTTCACGTGAAATTCAAGTGAATTCTGCCCGTAAAGCTGCGGAAGATACAAAAGAATTGTTTAACTTAGGCACGTCAACCTATTTGGAAGTCTTGTCCGCCGAACAGTCTTACCTCAGCGCACAGCTTTCGGAAGTGGCCGACACCTTCGACCGCATGCAGTCTGTAATCAGCCTGTATCAAGCATTGGGCGGAGGAAGAGAATAATATCAGTTACGGGTTATGGGTTATAAGTTATTTTTGACGGCTCATCTCCCATAACTCATAACTTATAATTTATAACTCATAACTAATTACTATGATTAGTCCATTAGCATCTGTAGATTCTACCGCAAAAATCGGTAAGAATGTAACCATTCAGCCTTTCGCTTACATCGAAGGAGATGTGGAAATCGGTGACGACTGCGTGATTATGTCAAATGCAAGTATCCTCAAGGGTACGCGTTTAGGTAAAGGAAATAAAGTACACCATGGTGCCGTACTGGGTAGTGAACCGCAAGATTTTCATTACACAGGCGAAGCAAGTCGGTTGATTATCGGTGACAACAACGACATTCGTGAAAATGTGGTTATCAGCCGTGCTACGCACGAAAGCGGATGTACGCGCATTGGCGATAGTAACTATCTAATGGACGGTGTTCACCTCTGCCACGACGTACAAGTAGGCAATCACTGTGTACTGGGAATTAAGAGCACGGTAGCTGGCGACTGCCACATAGACGACTGTACAATCCTGAGCAGTAATGTTATCCTACATCAGAATTGCCACATAGGCAGTTGGGTATTGATTCAGGCAGGTTGCCGCATCTCAAAAGATGTACCGCCTTATGTTATAATGAACGGCAATCCGGCAGAATATCACGGTATCAATGCGGTGGTACTTCAGCATAAGCATCAGGTTACCGAGCGTATTTTGCGCCATATAGTCAATGCTTACCGCCTGGTATATCAAGGGAATTTCAGCATACAGGACGCTTTACAGAAGATTGAAGATCAGGTTCCGATGAGTGATGAGATACATAATATCATCAACTTTATCCGTAACTCAAAAGGTATTGTAAAGTAAACCTCGGCATAATAAGAAAAAAGGCTTGCAGAAGTCCTGTGAATAAGATATCTGCAAGCCTATATTTTATATACCGGCTTTATTGCTATTCAGAGTATTATAACCCTCATACCTACTTGAAACGCAACATCCCGAAAAATTCCGGACAATGGAAGTTCGGCTTTTCCAAATCAATGGGATTCCATGACAGGAAATGAGGAGTCTGCAACTTATCACCGCATTTATAGAAATTGGCACGAATGGCCTTACCGTCCAATGAGGTGATATTATGCATAAAGAAAGCGGAATAAGGTACCACCAAAGCTACTTCCCAACTGCAATCTCCTATCCGCTCCTCAAAATCCTTCTGTCCCAAAGAAGACCAACGCTGTACTTTATCAAGCACTTCCTGCGGTGCATGTTGACGGTTAGAGCGTCCTGCTCCCGCACCGATAAGCAGTCTTCCAACACAGTTACATTCCATATTATAATATACTCCGTCTCCGGCAGGAATAGAAAAGAACTCCACACAGGCATCTTCCCAAACCGGCCCGTTGTCTTTGCCCGCTACTGCGCGTACGCTGGCTTCTTTCACTTTATAATGAATCAGGATAGCGTTGTCCGTATAAGCAATACGGAACTTTACGTCCGGACAGTACGGATATGTCGTCCAATTCACTGTATTAACCGGCTGAAAAGCCACTTTTTCTTCATCCAAAAGAGCAGGCACCGCTTCTACCGGTATATTTGCCATACTCACTTTCTTGACATCCAGTTCTTTCATCATCTTATTTTTAGGAGTTAATGCGAATAAGGGTAAGACACAGCAACCCATCATCGCCGCCATTATACACCTTTTCAAATGCATGAAGCTATGAATTTCTGCATTTCCGGAGTATGTTCTTCTACACTTTGAAGCAGTTTGAATTGAGCCTTTGTGCGCACCAGGTTATGTTCCGGATATTGAATTTTATAATAAGTATCGCCATTGATATAGTCGGCCAGGAAACGCACGCACTGCATATAAGGGAATAGAGCAGCCGCATAGGGCAGGTTCTCTATCTCTACCGGCAGCAGGAAAGATTTGGCCGATTCCAAATAGCCTTTTGTGAATGCCTTGAATATTTCCATATTGAAATTCACATTCGCAAGGTCTTTATCATCTTCCAAACCGGTATTGGCTCCCGAACGCAGGAAATCGCCAAAGTCGGAAAAGACGAAACTGGGCATTACGGTATCGAGGTCGATGACACAAAGTACATTGCCACTTTCGTCAAACATCATATTATTGACTTTCGTATCGCAATGGCAAACCCGCTTGGGTAACTTGCCTTCACGATGCAGGCGCTCCGCTTTGCACATTTCCTCTGCACGGCGCTCTATCTCATCCAGAAAATACCGTACTTCCTTTACACGTCCGGCAGCATCGGCCGCCACGGCATCGCGAAGCTGTTTCAAACGGAATTCCATATTATGGAAGTCAGGAATCGTCTCGCCCAGTTTATCGGGAATATCGGCAAGCATTGCCTGGAAATTACCGAAAGCTACGCCTGCATAATACGAATATTCGGGGTTAACCGTTTCGTAGGTCCTTGCATTGGGAATAAACGCCATGACACGCCAATAACTCTCACCATCATGCCAATAAGTCTTTCCTGTATCGGCAGGAAAGAAATGCAGCACCTTACGTTCAATGTCTTTCTCGCCTTTCTCTTCCAGTTTCTTACGGATATGAGTGGTTACGGCATTGATATTGGCCTGCAACATTTCTACGTTTTGGAAAATGGCATGATTGATACGCTGCAATACATAATTGGGGGCATCAGCCTCGAGAGTGCTTACTTTATAGGTGTCATTAATAAGACCGGCCCCTAAAGGATTGATTTCTTGAACTGTACCCTGCAATTGAAAATGAGATACGATAGATAAAAGGTCCTTCATGATAATAAATAAATTAATTTATGATACAAATATACGCTCTTTATTACATATAATAAGTTTATTATTGTCCGATGAACATCCAAAAATATACATTTAAACAAACATAACCGCAAAATCCAAATAATAAATGAGAATCTTTGTACAAAATATCCTTATATTTGTGACTGAAACCTTAAAAATGACTCAACGTGCAGAAGCTTATCATCAGATTATTCTTTATTTTAGCGAGTGCGGCTTTCGCAAATGTGTATGGGCAGAACATAACCTTTAACCACCTTACCACCGACGACGGATTATCTCAGTTTTCCGTAAACAGCTTATATGTTGATGAAAACGGCATCCTATGGATTGGCACACGCGAAGGGTTGAACCGTTACAATGGAGACGATATACAGACCTACAAGCTACAGAAGAACAATCCCAACAGCCTTTTCTGCAATACCGTATCCCGCATTACGGGCAATCATAACGGGAAAATATATCTGCTCTGCACCGAAGGAGTGGCGGAATTCAACCTTGCCACCCAAAAATTCACTACGCTAATACAAGGCAACATCAACAGCATCTATTACAATGACGGACTTTTTATCGGCAAAAAGAATGAAATATACCGTTATAACGAGGAAACTGGAAATTTCGACCTTTACTATCAACTCCCGGACCGAAATCTGGAAATAGTCTGTATACACATCAATAAGGATGTACTATGGCTGGGAACAACAACCAACGGCGTATACAGCCTGAATATTGACAAAAAAGAACTGACGCATCCCATTCAGAAAGGAAATATTACCAGTTTTTATCAGGACAGCGAAAGTGAATTGTGGATTGGCAGTTGGGAAGAAGGACTGTTCCGTGTAAAAGCAGACGGAACAATAGAAAACTTCAAATACAATGCCAAAGACCCACACAGTCTCTCCTCCAATTTCGTCAGGGCCTGCTGTGAGGACAATCTGGGCAATATATGGATAGGTACCTTCAACGGATTAAACCGATACAATAAAATAACCGGATTATTCCAGAACCATACAGCCAATGACACACAAGCCGACGGGCTCACCCACTCTTCCATCTGGTGTATCGTAAAAGATAACCAAGGTACACTTTGGTTGGGAACCTATTTCGGCGGTGTCAACTACTTCAATCCGGAATATGAAATCTACACCCGTTATTCCTACTCTTCCAACGAGAAGAAAGGGCTGAGCAATCCGGTTGTAGGACGCACCATTGAGGATAAAGACGGCAATCTGTGGATAGGAACCGAAGGCGGCGGACTGAATTATTACAACCGCCGCACACGCGAATTCAAATGGTATCGCCCACAGGAAGGACGTAACAGCATTTCGCATAATAATGTAAAAGCGCTTTATTATGATGCCGATAAAGAAATTATATGGATAGGCACTCATTTGGGCGGTCTTAACAAACTGGATATACGCTCAGGGCATTTTACCCATTACCGCATGGAAGAAGGTAATCCTAACACTCTTCCATCAGACATTATCCGCGATATCATTCCCTACAAAAGCCTGCTGATTATAGCCACACAAAACGGAGTATGCCTCTTTGACCCCGCTAACGGACAATGCCAACAACTGTTCAAAGATAGCAAAGAAGGAAAATCCATTAAAATGGTAGCAGATGTCACATTCGATTCGGAGGGTACACTATGGATTGCTGCCACTGGAGAAGGAGTATTCAGTTATCGTTTTGACACCTGCAAACTGACAAACTACCGCCATGATGCCACCAACCCGAACAGTCTCAGCAATAACAATGTGAACAATATAACGCAAGATAGCAAAGACAACCTGTGGTTCTCCACCTCGGGTAGCGGTCTGGACTTATATCGCCCCGCAACCAATGATTTTGAAAATTTCGACAAGGAAAGGAACGGTCTGGCCAGTGACTGCATTTATGAAACACAAGAATCTCCCAGCAGCGGCAAATTACTGCTCATCACCAACGAAGGATTCTCCATCTTTAACTACAAAAATAAGACTTTTAATAATTACAGTGCTGAAAACGGTTTCCCGTTGACAGCCGTCAACGAAAATGCACTCTGTGTCACCTGCGACGGTGAAATATTTCTGGGAGGCATACAAGGCATGATTTCTTTCCATGAAATGGAACTGAACTTTACCCCAAAACCTTATAAGATTATCCTCTCACGGCTCATCGTCAACGGTAGGGAAATCTCTGTAGGAGATAAAACCGGCATCTTGCAGCACTCTTTATGCCACACCGGAGAGATAACCCTCAATGCAGACCAAAGCATGTTCAGTATAGAGTTTGCCACATCCAATTACATACCTGCCAACAAAGACGATATTATTTACAGACTGGAAGGCTTTTCCAATGAATGGACAAGCACACGCGGGCTGCATACCATTACTTATACCAATTTGAATGCAGGCACTTACACATTGCTCATCAAGCCGGAAGGAAAAGACGAAAACCTTTGTCCGCAAGCACAGCTCACCATTCATGTATTGCCGCCGTACTACAAAACAACACTTGCCTACTTCATATATATCATCATAACGGGAGCGGTTCTGTGGTATCTGATACGCGCCTACAAATCAAAAATCAAACTACGCGAATCTTTGAAATACGAACAGAAGCATATTCAGGATGTAGAAGCGCTGAACCAATCCAAATTGCGCTTCTTCACCAACATCTCGCATGAGTTCCGCACTCCTCTGACTCTTATCGTGGCTCAGGTAGAAACCTTACTGCAATTACAGAACTTCACACCTGCCATCTACAACAAGATATTGGGCATTTATAAAAACAGTATCCAGCTACGCGAGCTAATAACCGAATTACTCGACTTCCGCAAGCAGGAACAGGGCCATATGAAGATTAAAGTCAGTCCGCACAACATCGTGAATTTTCTGTATGAAAACTATCTGCTGTTCCTTGAATATGCCAGTGCCAAACAAATCAACTTCAATTTTGAAAAAGAGACTGACGAACTCGAAGTATGGTACGACCAGAAGCAAATGCAGAAAGTTATCAATAACCTCTTATCCAATGCTATCAAGCATACGGAAAAAGAAGATACCATTACGCTCAGTGTAAAGGAAGAACGGAATAATGTTATAATTTGTGTAAAAGATACGGGAAGCGGTATCGATGCAAAGGAGATAGATAAGATATTCGACCGCTTTTATCAGATAGAACCGACCGGTTCTACTGATGCCGGCAAGAGCGGCACCGGTATAGGACTGGCTTTGACCAAAGGTATTATAGAATTACATCATGGTTCCATCCGTGTAGAAAGCGAACTTGGCAAAGGTACAAGCTTTATCGTTACACTACGCTTGGGTAACGAATTCTTTACAGAAGAACAAATCAACCGGAATCCGGATTGCGTACATCAGATTGAAATTTCCAAATCCGAAGCAGATGCTTTCCTGAAAACCGAACTGGAAGAAAATGCTCCCATCAAACGTATTCCGGATGCCAAACTATTGATTGTAGAGGATAATGAGTCCATCCGCGAAATGCTTGCCAACATCTTCAAGCCATTCTATCAGATATTGATGGCAGCCAACGGAGAAGAAGGCTGGGAACTGGTACGCAGTGAAATGCCCTGCATTGTGGTAAGCGATGTGGTCATGCCCAAAATGTCGGGTACAGAACTATGCAAACTCATAAAAACGGATTTCAACACCTGCCATATCCCCGTAGTGTTATTGACTGCACGCACTGCCATTGAATCGAATATCGAAGGATTGCGGATCGGCGCGGACGATTACATAACCAAACCGTTCAATACAAACTTACTGATATCCCGCTGCAACAACCTGGTGAATTCACGCATCCTCTTACAGGAAAAATTCAGCAAGCAACCGCAAACGGCTGCACATATGCTTGCTACCAATCCGATTGACAAAGACATTCTGGACCGTGCCATGTCTATCATCGAACAACATCTGGACGACACAGAATTCAATGTCAATGTCTTTGCCAGAGAAATGGCAATGGCGCGCACCAACTTGTTCACCAAACTGAAGGCCATTACAGGACAAACCCCAAACGAATTTATACTGACTATCCGTTTGAAGAAAGGTGCTTTGATGTTGCGCAATAATCCGGAACTGAACATTACGGAAATTTCCGATAAGATAGGATTCAGTTCCTCACGCTACTTCAGCAAGTGCTTTAAGGACATCTATCATGTCAGCCCGCTGGCTTATCGCAAAGGAGAGGAAGCTGATAAAGACGAGGAAGAAACAGTAAATGAAAAATAAGAATTCTGCACTTTTGTACTTTTTATGATTCCGTGTGTACTCTTTTATACACACAGACCGGAAGATAGCGCATATCTTTGGACTTGGAATAAAACTTTAAAGTCCAAAGGCTATGAAATATTTATCTAATCTTCTACCGTATCTTCCAAGTACGGTCCTTTTGATAGGATGTGGCAATCCGTCTAAACAAGAAGCCAAGAGTGACCAACCGCAAAAGCCTAATGTTATCTACCTGATCGCTGACGACTTGGGCATCGGCGACCTCAGCTGCTACGGTGCCACTAAAATAAGTACCCCGAATATAGACCGCCTTGCCGGTCAGGGTATGCAATTCACCAATGCATATGCCACCTCTTCCACAAGTACCCCTTCCCGCTTCGGACTGCTTACAGGTATGTATCCCTGGCGGCAAGAGAACACAGGCATTGCACCGGGTAATTCCGAACTGATTATTGATACAGCTTGTGTCACAATGGCCGATATGTTCAAGGAGGAAGGCTATTACACCGGAGCCGTCGGCAAATGGCATTTGGGATTAGGTCCTAAAGGTGGCACAAACTTCAATCACGAAATCAGGCCGAATACTCAAGACATAGGCTTCAACTATGAATTTATCATTCCTGCCACAGTAGACAGGGTTCCTTGTGTGTTCGTAGAAAATGCCCATGTTGTAGGGCTTGATCCCCAAGATCCCATTACTGTCAGCTACCAGCACAAAGTGGGCGACTGGCCTACAGGGCTTGAAAATCCTGAATTGGTAAAGATGAAACCCAGCCAGGGACATAATAATACCATTATCAACGGTATCCCCCGTATCGGCTGGATGACCGGTGGCAAATCTGCTCTTTGGGTGGATGAAGATATTGCAGATATCATTACCGGAAAAGCCAAAGATTTTATCGTTGCACATAAAAACGAACCTTTCTTCCTGTATATGGGTACACAAGATGTACACGTTCCCCGAGTCCCCCATCCGCGTTTTGCAGGGAAAAGCGGTTTAGGACCGCGTGGTGACGTTATTTTACAACTGGACTGGACAGTCGGCGAGATCATGCAAACCCTCGATAGTTTGGATATTGCTGATAATACAATCTTCGTATTATGCAGCGACAACGGTCCCGTCATTGATGATGGTTATCAAGACCAGGCCTTTGAATTGCTGAACGGCCACACCCCCATGAAACATTACCGGGGCGGCAAGTATAGCGCATTCGATGCCGGAACCCGTATTCCATTTATCGTACGCTGGCCGAATGGTATCAAACCGGGCAAACAACAGGCTCCATTCTCCATGATTGATGTATATGCTTCATTTGCAGCCCTGCTGAATCATGAACTTCCTACAGGTGTTGCCCCTGACAGCCGCGACCAACTCAACAATTTCCTTGGCACGGACACCATCGGGTGCGACTATGTGGTACAACAGAACCTGAATAATACTCTATCCATCATTCAGAATAACTGGAAATACATCGAACCGAGTGACAAACCGGCTTTGGAACATTGGACTAAAATGGAAACGGGAAACAATCCCCAGCCACAACTTTATGACTTATCTGTAGACCCTTCCGAAAAAGAAAATTTGGCTGGAACTCACCCAGATAAAGTAAAAGAGCTGGCTATTCTGCTGGAAAAAGTAAAAGCTGCAAAAACCAAGTAAATAAGGACTAAGCAGAGCACCGATTGTCCGCAGATAATGTACAATATCAGATTATTTGCGGACAATTAGTGAATATCTCTACCTTTATTAGCCTATACTTTTGCGAAGAGATTTTCCGATTTTGAACAAGACTGATAAAAGCCTTTTTTTAAATAACCAATTAAATTAATATTTATGAAACAGAAATCTAATCTATTCAAAACATTAGGTATTATGTTGCTCTTTGTGCTATTCGCCACACAAGCTAATGCACAAAACATTACAGTAACAGGTACAGTAAGTGACAATTTAGGTCCTGTGATTGGTGCTTCCATACAAGTGGAAGGAACCAGCAACGGATGTATTACAGACATTGACGGAAATTACACACTTCCCAACGTACCGTCCAATGCGACTCTCGTATTCTCGTATATCGGTTATCAGACCCAAAAAATAGCAGTAGCCGGCAAAACGCATATTAACGTAACGCTAAGTGAAGACAGTCAATTATTGCAAGAAGTGGTGGTAGTGGGCTATGGCGTTCAACGTAAAAGTGACTTGACCGGTGCGGTGGCTTCCGTAAAGACAGCCGATGCATTAAAAAGTACCCCGACAGGTAATGTATCCGATGCCTTGCAAGGGCGTATGGCCGGTGTATCCGTACTCTCAGGTTCCGGTGACCCCAGCGGCGACAACACCATCCGCGTCCGTGGTATCAACTCTATTACGGCAGAAACAGGACCGCTTGTTGTAATTGACGGATTCATCGGTGGTTCTCTCCAGTCATTGAACCCTGCGGATATCGCCTCCATTGAGGTATTAAAAGACGCTTCAGCAACAGCCGTATACGGTTCACGCGGTGCCAATGGTGTTATCCTGGTAACGACCAAAAATCCTGAAAAGGATAAGCTAACTGTCTCTTTCAACGCATTTGCCAATATTAAAACCGTTGCCAAATACCCCGATAACCTCTCTCCGTACGAATATGCCAACTTGGTAAACGATTACGGTAAAGAATACTTTGGCTATGGCGATAATCATTTTTACAGCCCGGAACAACTCGAAGCATTCAAATCCGGCAAGGCAGGATATGACTATTCAAGAGAAATTTTCCGCAGCCCGGCAGTTACTCAGAACTATGAACTTTCCATTGCCGGTGGTGGTGAAAAAACAACGTTCTTAGCCTCTCTCCGTTATCAGGACGACCAAGGTATCATTAAAGAATCAGGAAGCCAAATCTACAGCTGGCGTTTAAAGGTAGATACCAAAATCAAGAAATGGCTGAAAGCAGGTTTGAATATATACGGTCACTATCGTGAAACAAGCAAACCCCGTATTACCGAATACGATGGCTTGATACAGCAAAGCATGTACTTTCCAAGTACCATCGAACCCAAAAACGAAGAAGGAGAATATAACAATAGCTTCTTCGATGGTGGCAAGGCATACAATCCTATGGGATACATCTGGGAATCCAGCAACTCTAACAAAACAATCAATAACCGCATACAGGGCTATGTCCAGTTCGATATTCTGGACGGTTTGAGTTTCCGCTCTCAACTAGGCGTGCTTTTTGATAACAGACTGAATACTTCGGTAGAAAACGAAGACAGTTATTATTCCTACAAAAACAGTCTGACTCAAGGACAGGCACGTAGCTATTGGAACACTTCATGGCTGAATACCAACACTTTGAGTTATGTAAAGGAATTCAATGAAAATCACCGTATCAATGCAACTGCCGTATTCGAGCAGTCTTATGACAACAACTACAACCATACCGGTACAGGATATAACTTAGACTATATCGACATGATCGGTGTCAATAATCTGGCATGGTCCGATTCAAACCTCGCAGCCATTGCATCCGACCGCAGCATCAATACCCTTATGTCAGGAATGTTACGTGTCAACTATGTATTCATGAACCGTTACATGCTTACCGCCTCTATCCGTGCCGATGGTTCCTCACGTCTGAAAGATAAATGGAGTTACTTCCCTTCTGCTGCATTGGCATGGGATTTGAAGCAAGAAAATTTCTTGAAGGAGAACAGTTTCATCGACCAACTGAAACTCCGTTTGGGATACGGCTCCGTAGGAAACCAAGCTGTAGAGGCTTACCGTATCTATTCCAAAATGACGCCTGTTACCGTTACTACTCCAAACGGGAGTTCTTCTACCGCCTATAAGATAGACCGACCGGCTGCTCCTTTCCTAAAATGGGAACGCAACGACCAGTTCAATGTCGGAGTTGATTTCGGTATTCTGAACGGTCGCGTACGCTTAACAGCAGACTGGTATAGCAAATTGTCAAAAGATATTTTGCTGGAAGTGGCACGTCCCTCACACATGGGATATACTGCCATCCTTGATAACGCAGGTGAAATCAAGAACACAGGTGTTGAGTTTACAATCAGTGCAGATCCTTTCAATGATAAAGAATTCAGCTGGCACACAGACCTGACGTTATCTCACAACAAAGGTACGTTCAACAAGATTCCGACAGCCAACCACCGCCAACAACAGGCCGGAAACTTCCAAAACCAGATATTCCAAATGATTGAAGGAGAGAAGTTAGGTTCATTCTGGGGATACACATTCGCAGGAGTATGGCAGGAGGATGATGTAAATGCTCCATTCGTAGATGCCAATGGTCAAACAAACGGCAAAACCAACGGAGAAGTGTACAAAGTAAAACCGGGTAACTCCAAATATGTAGATGTCAACAAAGACGGCGTATACAATGATGCAGACCAAGGCATTATCGGATGCGGACAACCGACATTCAACTGGGGCTGGAACAATACATTCAATTACAAAAACTTTGACTTCTCGTTCTTCGTAGTAGGTTTCCATGGATTTGACATCTACAATGCCACTCACCAAATGGGATATAACCTGATTAAGAGCCAACAAATGGCAGGCGTAACCCCTATGCGCGAGTTGCTGAACCGTTGGACACCGACCAACACCAATACAGATATACCGGGATTCGTGAAAGGCGGAACTGAAAATAAAGACTTCTTCAGCACGCGTTTCGTTGAAAACGGAAGTTTCATCAAGATGAAAAGCATCACATTAGGTTATACTCTTCCTGAAGCAACCTGCCGTTCATTGGGTATCAACAACCTGCGTGTATATGCCTCCGTACAGAATCCGTTCCACATCACCAAATACTCCGGTCTGGACCCGGAAGCTACTATGGGTAGTCCTTTGGTACAAGGTGTTGATTGGGGAGCCTATCCTAACAGCCGCAATTATTTAATCGGTCTGAATTTCTCATTCTAATGAATAACCTACTTAAATAAGAACAACATGAAGAAATTAATATATTTAACAGCAGTTGCCGGAAGTTTATTACTGACGACCTCTTGCGTAGACCTCACACAAGAACCCGAATCCTTTATCACAGAAGAAGAATACTGGAATACGGTAGACCAAGCAAGCCTTGAAAAAGCGGCAGACGCCCTTTACAGCGATTTATGGCAAGGAAATTACGGATTCAACAGTCGTCTGCAACGCATCAATGTATGTGCGGATGATATTACCTACCGTGCAGCCAAGGCCAATAACGAACTGGCTTATTATAGCAGACTGACTCCGAATCTTACAGCTAATGATGCTGACTTCTCAACTACTTGGACCCTGTTCTATAAGGTCATCAGCAGTTCCAACAAAATTATCAAGGGAACTACTATCCCCACCAACGAAAAAGAAGCCAAAGCATTTAAAGAAGTATTGGGCGAAGCCTATTTCATGCGCGGTCTTTCCTATTTCTATCTGACCCGTCTGTATGGCGATGTGCCTTTATTATTGGAAAACGATGAGGCAACCATCACCATGCCGAGAACATCAGTTGCCGAAATATACGATAAAGCGATTATTCCCAGTCTGACTACAGCTACCGAATGGTTACCCAACAAAGGACGTAGCGGCAACAGCACTCCCTCAAAATGGGCCGCAAAAGCATGCTTGGCAGATGCTTATATGACAATGGCAGGATGGCCGTTAAACAAAGGAACCGAATATTACGGTCTGGCAGCAGCCCAAGCCAAAGAAATCATAGACAATAAGGCCCAAGCCGGTCTTGTACTGACAGCCGAATATTCCGATTTATGGAAAGAAGACAAGAAAACAGAAACCAACGAAGTAATGTTTGCCCTGCAACATAGTGCCAAACATAAGATAGCAAGTAACTACGGTAAATCTTACTATCCGAGCGATTATTCTCCTAATGCAGGATGGGCAGACTATTACGGCAATGAAGATTTCTTCAAGGCGTATCCCAATGATGACCGCAAAGAATGGAACTATATGACAGAATGGAAAATAAAAAGCGGAGAGATTATCCCATATACCGAAAGTGCAGACAAACTTCCCGCCATCTCCAAGTACTATGATTATGACGAAGGAGCCCCCGGTAAAAGTGCACAATCAAACGGTATAACTTGTATTTACCGCTATGCAGAAGTTCTTTTAATGTACGCCGAAGCTTCTACCCGTGCTACAAACTCTGTGAACCAAGATGCCCTGAATGCTATCCAGGAGGTACAGAAACGCGCCGGTTATCAAAACAGGCAAATAGAACTGACCACAACAACCGAACCTGCCGCATTCTTAACAGCCGTATCCAACGAACGCGGTTGGGAATTCTTTGCAGAAATGAAACGCTGGTTCGAACTGGTACGTTTGGAAAAAGTAAAAGAGGTGCGTGCTGAAGAATGGGATGCTTCCACTTTCAACACAAATCACCATTACTATTTCCCGGTACCTTATCAACAGGTAGACCTTGCCGGCTGGACCAATAATGCAGGATATTAATATACCACAAAACTTCTAACCTTATTTTTATTTGCAATAATCTGATAAACAGACCTTAATCAATTTAACATGTAAAGAGGGAAGGATCGTGAGATTCTTCTCTCTTTTTCTTATAAACAATATACCCGGTATACGAAAAACCTGTATCTTTGTTCACATCCAATTAACGCTATAACATTATCACATTCATGAAAAGATATAAGCTGATACTTTTCTTTAATATTTTCATTCTTCTGACAGCATCTGCGCAAAAAATAGAAAACCTGGTTG
>OAUF01000622.1_pt1 | contig 21099 bp, 21 predicted proteins | sample 1495111 | NCBI WGS metagenome assembly OAUF01 (sample SAMEA2580002, study PRJEB22360) | human gut metagenome | reverse complement strand
GCAGCTTTCTGTGTTCATTGGGGAGATGAAGCTGTCGGCGCTGGATACGGACGCGCTCATTCTGGGCAAGCTAACCTTTGAAAAGTATAAGCGGGGAGACGACCTCACTCTGAAAGAGGCGGAGGAGCTGCTGCCGGATTACACCAATTTTGCGCAGCTGTACCGCTTTCTGCGGGAGCGGGGCGGCTGGTCGGGCGGGGCGGAGCTTCTGCTCTACCGGCTCGACGGCGGCAAAATGGGCTATGCCCGGCTTTTGACCGCGCTGGAGGTATTTGCGGAGCGCGGCCTGATCCTGCTCCGGCAGAGCGGCGACCAGCTGAATATTGAGCTGTGCGAAGCAGATCAGAAGGTCAATTTGTTTGAATCCCCAATATTATGTGATATTAACCAAATCAAAGAAGATGGTGTTGCACATGACTGATACAACTTCAAAAACCTATGATGATCTTCTGCAGGTGATGGAGGCGAGCGGCCACGATTTTGATCTTGAACTGATCGGGCGCGCATACCGGCTTGCGGAGAGCTCCCACACGGGGCAAAAGCGCCTTTCGGGCCAGCCGTACATCATTCACCCTGTGTCGGTCGCGTGCATCCTCGTGGAGCTCGGCATGGATTCGGAGTCCGTGGCGGCGGGCCTTCTGCACGATGTTGTGGAAGATACCTCCGTCGGACTCGATCAAATCAAAAAGCAGTTCGGGCAGGACATCGCCAACCTGATCGACGGCGTTACCAAGCTGGGCCGGATTCCCTATTCCTCGCGCGAGGAGCAGCAGGCGGAGAACATTCGCAAAATGCTGATCGCCATGTCCGAGGATATCCGCGTCATCATCATCAAGCTGGCGGACCGCCTGCATAATATGCGCACGCTGGAATACATGACCCCCCAAAAGCAGCGCGACAAGGCGCTCGAGAACATGGAGGTTTACGCCCCCATCGCGCACCGTCTCGGTATCCGCGCCATCAAGGAGGAGCTTGAGGATCTTTCTCTGCGCTACCTTGACCCGATCGCCTACCAGGAGATTGAAAACACGCTCGAGCTGCGCAAAAAAGACCGCGACCACTTTATTGAAACGACCAAGGCGCTGGTCTACGACCGCGTTTCCCGCATGATCCCCAATGTGTACCTGCAAGGGCGCGTCAAGAGCATCCACGGCATTTACCGCAAGGTGTTTATGCAGGGCCGCAGCATGGATGAAATTTACGATATTTATGCGGTGCGCGTGATTGTGGATACCGTGAACGACTGCTATAACGTGCTCGGCATCATTCACGACATGTTCCGCCCGCTGCCGAACCGCTTTAAAGATTATATTTCCACGCCGAAGCCGAATATGTACCAGTCGCTTCACACCACGGTGATCGGCAAGGAGGGAATCCCGTTCGAGGTGCAGATTCGCACCTGGGAGATGCACCACACGGCGGAATACGGTATCGCCGCGCACTGGAAATACAAGCTTGGCATTGCCGGCAAGGGCGATTCTCTGGAGAATCGCCTGGCCTGGATTCGCCAGATGCTCGAAAACCAGAAGGACAGTGACGCGACCGATATCGTGCGCAACATCAAATCCGACCTTGTGCCGGAAGAGGTGTTTGTCTTTACGCCGAAGGGCGAGGTCATCAACCTGCCCATGGGCGCAACGGTCATCGACTTTGCCTATGCCATTCACAGCGCGGTGGGCAACCGCATGATCGGCGCCAAGGTGGATAAGCGCATCGTCCCGATCGACTATAAAGTCAAAAACGGCGAGATTATCGAGGTTCTCACCACAAAGGAGGCAAACCACGGCCCCAGCCGCGACTGGCTCAAGATCGTAAAGACGAGCGAGGCGCGCAATAAGATCCGCCAGTGGTTCAAGAGAGAGCGCCGCGACGAAAATATTGTGGAGGGCCGTGCCGAGGTAGAGCGTGAATTAAAGCGCAACGGCATCGCGCTCACCGACGAGGAGCTGAAGAACTTTCTGCTCGGCATCGGGCGCAAGGTGAGCTGCAATACGATGGACGACGTGTACGCGGCCATCGGCTACGGCGGAATTCAGCTGTGGAAGAATATGCCCCGCCTGCGCGAGGAATACCTGAAAACGAGAAAGCCGGCGCAGACGACGGAACGCAAGCAGCCCCAGAGCCCCATCAAACGGGCGGCGGGCGGCGTTCTCATCGACGGCATGGAAAACTGCCTGATCAAGTTCTCGCGCTGCTGCAACCCGCTGCCGGGCGACGAGATCATCGGCTTTATCACACGCGGCTTCGGCGTGTCCGTGCATAAGCGGTCCTGCCCCAACGTGCCGCGGAATATCGCGGAATCCCCCGAGCCGGAACGCTGGGTTTCCGCGCACTGGGAGAGCGGCGAGGTTAAGGAGGAATTCAAGTCCACCCTTGAAATCGTGGCGGAGGTTCGCTCGGGCCTTCTTGCCGACCTGACCCAGCAGATGTTTACCATGCGCCTGTTCATCCACTCGCTGAACTCGCGCGAAACAAAGGACGGCAAAACCATTATTTCCGCGACTATCACCGTCAACGGCATCGACCATCTGGCCGGCGTGATCTCTAAGCTGAGCGGAATCGAAGGCATTCTGTCCGTTCGCCGTTCCTGAGGGCTTGGTATCCCCTCACGACAGATGAAAAGGAGACTCGGCTTATGAAAATCAACGCGATTACCGGCGGATTGCTGGAAGAAAACTGCTATTTGCTCACCGACGACGAAACCGGCCTTTCCGCCGTGATCGATCCCGGTTTTACTTCTGCGCGGCTGGATGAGGCCATTCGCGCTCTGCCCGCGGAAAAGGTGGCGCTCTGCCTTTTGACCCACGGCCATTTCGACCATATTGACGGCGTGCCGCACGTCAGGGAGCTGACGGGGTGCGAGGTGTGCATCTCCCGGCCCGACGCGCCCTGCGCCGGCGACCCGGATATCAGCCAGGGCAGCATGCTGCCCTCAATTCGGCACGAGAGCTTTGTGCCGGACCGCGTTTTCGACGACGGGGATGTGATCGAGCTGGGCAGCCTGAAGATCAAAGTGCTGTTTACGCCCGGGCATACCGTTGGCAGCTGCTGCTTTCTTGTGAATGACGCGATCTTCAGCGGCGATACGCTGTTTGCCGGCTCCATGGGAAGAACCGATCTGCCCACCGGCAGCAGCCGCGACATGCGGGAATCCCTGAAAAGGCTTGCCGATCTGGAGGGCGACTACAATGTTTATCCCGGCCACGGCCCCTCCACGACTCTGGAGAGAGAAAGGCGGTACAACCCGTTTCTGAATGAAGAGGGATTTTATTGATGGTTCTGTTGGTCGACGGGCACCCGTACCACTATGAAATGGAAAATCTGTGCCGGGTGTTCCTGCCTTATGAAGAAATCAAAACGGTATATGAAGCCCCCGAGGCGCTGCCGGAAACGCAGACCACCGTTTACACGGGCCTTCGGCGGCAGGGCGGCGAGGTGCAGCTTTTTGTGCGGCTGCATATGGGCGGCCGGGTGCTGGAGGACAGCAGGGTCTTCCCGGAATCCATTTTGCAAATGGACAAGGAAGCGGAACGCCTGATGGCGGTGATGCTGTTCGAGCTGTTCGCCGAGCGCTGCGGTCATCGCCCGCAGTGGGGCATTCTGACCGGCGTGCGCCCGATTAAGCTGCTGCGCCGCCTGTGCGGGCAGATGGGCCGGGAGCGGGCCATCGGGCATTTTACCTCCGGCTTTCTCGTCACACCCGAAAAAACGCGGCTGAGTGTGGTGACGATGGACAACGAGCAGAAAATTCTCTCCAAGTCCCGTCCCGAATCGTACAGCCTTTACATTTCCATCCCGTTTTGCCCCACGCGGTGCGCGTACTGCTCGTTTGTGTCGCAGTCGGTGGACAAGGCGATTCGGCTCATGCCGGAATACGTTTCCCTGCTGTGCAGGGAGCTGGAGCACACGGCAAAGGTGGCCGGGGAGCTGGGCCTGCGGCTCGAATCCGTCTACATCGGCGGCGGAACGCCCACCACCCTTTCGCCGGAGCAGCTGCGCACGCTGCTCGATACGCTCTGCACCCATTTCCCGGTTTCATCCTGCCGCGAATTCACGGTGGAGGCCGGCCGGCCCGACACCGTCACGCCCGAGCGCCTGCAGGCGCTCAAAGAATTCGGCGTGACGCGCATCAGCATCAATCCCCAGACGATGAACGACGAAATTCTGGAGCGGATCGGCCGCCGCCATACCACCGCGCAGACGGTTTCGGCATTTGAGCTCTCCCGCAAAATGGGCTTTGACAATATCAATATGGATTTGATCGTCGGGCTGCCCGGGGACACGGTGGGGGGCTACCGCAGCACGCTGGAGCATGTGCTGCGGCTCGACCCGGAGAGCGTCACCGTGCATACGCTGGCGCTGAAGCGTTCCTCCCGGCTGAACCAGTCGGGGCGCGACGGCTTTGACCCCGACGCCGCCGCTGCCGCGCAGATGCTGGACGATACCGCGAAAAGCCTGTTTTCGTCCGGGTACGAGCCGTACTATCTGTACCGGCAGAGCCGCATGGTCGGCAATCTGGAGAATACCGGCTGGGCCAAGCCCGGCTGTTACAGCGATTATAACGTGTACATCATGGACGAGACCCACACCATTCTGGCCTGCGGCGCGGGCGCCGTCAGCAAGGTGAAGGATCCGTATTCCGATACGCTGCGGCGTATTTTCAATTTTAAATTTCCGTATGAATATGTCAGCAGACATGAGGAAATGATTGCAAGGAAGGAGCAGGTGAAAGAGCTGTATGAATTATTTCGCAAATAGCTACGTCAAATATGTCGATCACCTCGAGCAGATCAACGAGGCGGCCAAAACCGACCCGGTCGGCATGATCGAGCAGATTGAATCCGCCTACCGCCGGTACCTTGGCTCCATCGTCAATACCATCACGGATAATCCGGAGCGGAATAAGATCATTCTTCTGGCCGGGCCGTCCAGCAGCGGCAAGACCACAACCATGGAGATCATGAAGGAAATGCTCCAGAACCGCGGGGTTCGCTGCGCGACGATCTCTCTCGACGATTTTTACCGGGGAGAAAGCCAGGCGCCTCTGCTGAAAAACGGCGATCATGATTATGAATCGGTGGACGCGCTGAATGTTCCCGTGCTGGAGAGCTGCATGATGAATTTGATCAAAACCGGCCGCTGCGATGTGCCGGTATTTGATTTTTCCATCCACCAGCCCACGGGACGTACAAAGCCGGTGGATCTGCCGGAAAACGGCGTGGCCATTTTCGAGGGCATCCACGCGCTGAATCCGCGCATCAGCGCGCACCTGCCGCAGGATCGCCTGCTCAAGCTGTACATCAGCGTCAAGCAGGATATTAAGGACAGCGCGGGCGTGGTGCTTTCGCACAACGATCTGCGGTTTATTCGCCGCGTGGTGCGCGATTACAGCTTTCGCGGCGCCGGCCCCGAGCGCACGCTCTCCATGTGGCAGAATGTGCTCGACGGCGAGAACAATTATATCCGCCCGTACAAGAGTGTGAGCAACATCACGATCAATTCCATCCACATGTATGAGCCCTGCATTCTGCGCCGCAAGGCCATTCCGCTGCTGCGCGAAATTTCGTGTGAGCACCCCCGCTATTCCTACACCAGCCATCTTCTCACGCAGCTCGAGCGCTTTGTGCCGGTGGACGAAAGCCTCGTGCCCGAAAACTCCATTCTGCGCGAGTTTATCGGCGGGAGCATCTACCAGAGCGCCGCAGAATAAGCCGCGCCGCCGGGCTGCGGAACGTTGGAACGGTACCGCTCCTGTTTCCCGCCGCTCTGCGGCTTTGGAAATCGGGGAGAATTTTACAGGTTCCTATCATTTTGTACCCAAATAATTTATAATTTGTTTACAGGACAGATTCTTGCATTATCAGCCGAACAGGTGGTATAATCGTAATATCAAAAATCGAAGGAGCGTGTCTACGATGGGCCTTTTTGAAGATGTTGTCATCAATGCGAAATCGGCCGCGAATGCGGTCGGGAAAAAAGCCGGTCAGCTTGTGGATGTATCCAAACTGAAAATCAGTGCGGCCGAGCTGAATAACGAAATCAACAAAAAGTACGAGGCTTTGGGCAAGGCGGTTTACGACGCCAAAAAAGCAGACAGCGATCCTGCGGATTTGGTGGCGGAGGCAATGGTCGCGATCGACGAGCTTCAGGATCAGCTGAAGGCGCTCGAGGATCAGATTAAGGAAGCTTCTGCCCAGCTGTAACCGTCGTATCTTTGAATGAAATGAAAAGCAGACTCTCTCCCGTTGAACGGGAAGCGGAGTCTGCTTTTTTTGCCGGTGTTGCCTTTGCGGGGCCCCGGCTAATAGATGCTGATAAGGATCCCCTTGCCGCTTTCGGCGGCCGCACGGTAGAATTCCTTTAAGGCGTTAAAATTCTCAACCAGCTCCTCCAGCAGGCTGTCGCGGTCATCTTCCAGCCAAATGGCAGGGTAGATTTCTTTTTCCTGAAAGTCCTTGGGTGAAAAAGCGGCCTTTCTCCGCTCAAGATCAACCGCGTCCAGCGCCTTGGCCGATTTTTTTACGTCCTCCGGCATCAGGTATGCCATGTAGTCCGATTCCTCGTCCTCGAAAAAGTACCCCTTGCCCAGTACCGCTTCGCTGAGCGGATCGTTTTCCGTCGGGGTGCCGGCGGAAGCGCCGGTCAAAAAGCAGTGAAGGCCGTCCCACATTTTATCCAGATAGCAGCTTTCCGCTTTTTCTCCCAGAGCCTCCAGTCGTTCCAGTATTTCCTCCGGGTCACCCGCTACTTGCAGTGTGTTCAGCAGGGAGGAATTTGCCTGTGTGTAGCAAACCGTCATACCCATTCCAATCTTCCTTTCCGTATACAGGTTTCAAATGAAATTTTTCCGTGTTGTTTCCGCTCACTCTGTATATCGGAAGTTCCTGAAGAAAAATAAGCGCGCGACGGCCGCCCGATTTGGGGTCAGAACGGGCGGAACAGACCGCCGCCGTTCTTTCTGCGGGCATAACCGATCCTCGGGGTTAATATAAATTCCAAAGAGAGGGCAAACGCCCGAACGGGATTTTTGGGGAATGGATGTGCTACTATGGCGAAAGCTTCCCGCAGGAAGAGCCAGAGCTTTTTACACGGCGCTTTGATTCTGACCGCAAGCGTTTTAATCGTAAAACTGATCGGCGCCCTGTTCAAGGTGCCGCTGACCTGGGTCATCACCGAGGATGGCCTGGGATATTTCAACACGGCCTATAATTTTTACGGGCCGATTTACAGCCTGGCTACGGCCGGGTTCCCAATCGCGATTTCGCGCCTCGTTTCTGAAAGCTGCACCCGCGGCGCTTACCGGGATATCCGGCGCATCCACCGCGCGTCGGCCCCGATCTTTATCGGCACCGGAACGGTTGGCTTCGCGCTGATGGTGTTCGGGGCGGCCGCCTACGCGTGGATCATCGGCAACGAAAGCGCCCTGCCCGCGCTGTACACGCTGGCTCCGGCGATTTTGTTCAGCTGTTTAACCGCCATTTATCGGGGATACTATGAAGGTCTGCGGAATATGTATCCCACCGCAATTTCGGAAATCATCGAAGCGCTGAGCAAGCTGACGGTCGGGCTTTCCGCCGCTTGCCTGATCCTGCATCGGGGAATGAAGGAATACGAGGCCCTTGGCACGGTGTTCGGTGTGGCCGCCGCTTCGCGCGATTACGCGAGGAGCGCGGTGCTGCCCTACGCCGCCGCGGGCGCGATCCTTGGCGTGACGGTCGGCTCGGCGCTGAGCTTTCTGTTCCTGTTCTGCCGCCACAGACTGCTCGGCGACGGCATTACGGAAGAGAACCTGAAAAATTCCCCGCCGCCGCGCAGCATGCGCAAAACGGTATCCCGCCTGGTGAGAACGGCGGTTCCCATCGGTGTGGGGGCCATGGCGGTCAATGTGGCCGCCATGGTGGATACCACCTTTTTGCAGACCCGGATACACAATGTCATGGAGCAAAATCCGCAGGTATTACTTTCCATGTATCAGGGAATGATACCACAAATCAATATAGAAGCACATACCGTCCCGAATTTTCTGTTCGGCTGCTTCTCCATGGCGCTCACGCTGTTCATGCTGGTGCCGGCCGTCACGCAGGCGTTTGGCATCAGCGCTCTGCCCAACGTGACCGCCGCGTATACGCGCGGGGAGAAAACGCACCTGAAAAAGAGCATGGAGGCGGTTCTGCGGGTCACCGCACTGTTCAGCATCCCCGCAGGCATGGGCCTTGCCGTAATGGCCGGGCCGGTGGCGCGCCTGGTGTTCGGTGCGCGCCCCTCTTTGCCCATTACCTCCCATGTTCTGGTCATCATGGGGGTCGGCGCGATTTTCGCGTCGTTCAGCACACCGGTCAACAGCATGCTGCAGGCAGTCGGCCGGGTCGATCTGCCCGTAAAGCTTCTGGCGGTCGGGCTCACGATCAAGGTGGCGCTCAATTATTTTCTGGTGGGAATCCCCCAAATCAATGTGCTGGGCGCCGGCGCGGGCACGCTGGCCTGCTATTTCTTCCTCCCGGTGGCGCCCCTGCCCTGCCTGTGCCGCGAGACCGGAATCCTGCCGGATTTTCTCTCGATTTTCGGCAAGCCGCTCATCGCGTCGATCCTGTGCTGCGCCGCCGCGTGGTCGGCCCGCGGTCTTCTTTCGCATGTTCTTACAGAGAATCTCTCTACCCTGGGCGGAGTGGGCGCGGCGGTGCTGGTTTATTCGCTTTCGCTGCTGTGTTTGCGCGCAATTTGTCGCGATGACATTTTGATGCTCCCGAACGGGCAAAAAATTGCAAAAATACTTGAAAAACATGGATGGATAAGGTAATATAGTACTAGTTTTCGCCGGCTATATTCCAGGAAAGGACCTGTCAGGTTGGATTTTCAAAGAAAAGAAACTTATACGATTGAGGACCTGCTGCAAATCGTCAGAATTCTCCGTTCGCCCGGGGGATGCCCCTGGGACCGGGAGCAGACACATCACAGCATCCGCGCCTGCCTGATTGAAGAAACGTATGAGGCGGTCGAGGCCATCGACACCGAGGATACGGAGCTTCTAAAGGAAGAACTGGGTGATGTGCTGCTTCAGGTAGTGTTCCATGCAGATTTGGAAGCTGAGGCAGGCAGGTTCGATTTTGACCAGGTTGCCGACGGCATCTGTAAAAAGCTGATTGTTCGGCATCCCCACGTGTTTGGGGATGTCCACGTTCAGGATTCCGCGGAGGTTCTCAAAAACTGGGATGCCATCAAAAAAAGCACCAAGCACCAGTCCACTCAGGCTCAGGTGTTGGAAAGCGTTTCGCCCGCACTGCCGGCGCTGATGCGCAGCGCCAAGGTGCAGCAGAAAGCGGCAAAATCGGGGTATGACTTTGCCGATGTCTGGCAGACGCTGCAAAAGGTGGAGGAAGAAACCGCGGAACTGAAGGAGGCGATCCGGAAGGGTAATGCGCAGGACTGCCGGCAGGAGGTCGGAGACCTTTTGTTTTCGGTGGTAAATGCGGCCCGGCACCTGAAAACGGAACCGGAGCAGGCGCTGACTGTTTCCTGCAACAAATTCATCGCGCGTTTTACCGCGGCGGAGGAGTTGGCAAAGGAAAGGGGACAGCGGCTGGACGCTTTGTCGCCTGAAGAGTTGGACAGGCTTTGGGATGAAGTAAAACAGCGTACCATTCCCCAGCTGGAAAACCAGACTGAAAAATAAAATTTTGGAGGTAACAAATCTTATGAACAAAACAGAATTGATTTCTGCAGTGGCAGAGAAAGCCGCTATTTCCAAGAAAGACGCCGACAGCGCAGTGAACGCAGTGATCGATGTGATCATCGAGACCGTTGCGAAGGAGGAGAAAGTTCAGTTGGTTGGCTTCGGCACTTTCGAGGTTCGTTCCCGCAACGAAAGACAGGGCCGCGACCCCAGAACCAATTCTCCCATCACAATCCCCGCGTCTAAAATTCCGGCGTTCAAGGCCGGCAAGGCATTTAAGGATGCTACCGACAAATAAATTGTTTTCGATATTGAAGGCTGCGGACAGGCGTTTTGCGTTTGCCGTGGCCTTTTGTGTTACCGGCGGCGGGGTCTGTTGGAGCGCGTCTTTTTGCGCCGCGGGCGGAAGAAACGGCGGCCCCGGCTTCAATGGCCCTGCGGTAGATGGAAAAGGAGAAAATTTGTCTCATGAGATTGGATAAATATTTGAAGGTGTCCCGCCTGATCAAGCGGCGCACCGTTGCGAACGAAGCGTGCGACGCCGGGCGGGTGACGGTAAACGGCAAGGCTGCCCGCGCCTCTTACGAGGTGAAGGAGGGCGACGTGCTGGAGCTGCAGCTCGGCGCGCGCAGCCTGAAAGTGCGTGTGGTGCGGGTGAGCGAATACGCCCCCAAGGGGGAAGCGTCCGAAATGTACGAGGCGGTTTCCTGAACTGAGCCAGAATATGTCCCTTTGCGCCAGCATATATGTAGTATAGCCGCTTCCCCTGAAAAACCGGATTGGTTTGGGAGAGAAGCGGCTGTGGCCCAATCCTCTTTTGCGCCGGATCCCCCGCCCTTGCCGCGGGCGGGAAGCCCCGGGAAAAGCGGAATTGTGACATACTATACTGTCGGGAGGGTACGATCATGGCGGAAGAAAAGAAACCAGCAGCCAAAACGGTGCGCGTGCCGCACAGCCTGATTGTGGATAACAGAAAGACGCTTACGGCAACAGGAGTCTCGAATGTAGACAGCTTCGACGACCAGACGGTGGTGGCGTATACCGACCTTGGCGAAATCGTCATCCGCGGCCGGAACCTGCAGATCTGCAAGCTCAATACCGAAACCGGCGAGCTGACGATCACGGGGGAAATCTATTCCGTTACCTATACCGATCAAAAACCGAGCAGTGGGGGCGGTGTGTTCTCCAAGATGTTCCGATAGCGGGGTGATGGCGCTTTGGGTCTTACTCTGGAGGAGCAGGGCCAGGGCTTTTTGATGGCTCTGGCGGTTGGGTTCGCGCTCGGCGCGTTTTACGATGTGTTTCGCATTTTTCGGGTGTTTGCCCGCAGTGAAAAGCACCAGGTGATCTGGCAGGATATCTTTGTCTGCTTTGTCGCGGCCGTGGCCAGCTTTCTTCTGGCCCTCGCGGTGAATTGGGGAGAGGTTCGGTTTTATCTGCTGGCGGGCGAGGCCATCGGCATGTGCGTTTACTTTCTTACCCTCGGCGAAATCACCTTCCGTTTGGCGAAGCTTCTGCTGTGGATTTTAACGGCGATCAAGCGCTTTCTACTGCGCTGGATCCTCCGGCCGATCGGGCGTTTGTTCCGCCGGATCTTTCGCGGGGTGCGTGCTGTCTGCGTCAAAATCGCGAAAGTCACAACAAAACCCTTAAAATTTCGGAAGAAAAGAAAAAAATCGCTTGAAACCTCCCCGTCAGATAGTGTATAATCAACTATATAGATTCTGAATTTGCCCGATGACAGCGGACTGCAAAGAGGGGGGCTGTTTGAATTTATGAGGGTGCTGAAAGCAAAAAAAGAAAAAAAGAGCTTTTTGCTGCGGTTTGCCATCCTGGTATTTGCGGTTTACGCGGCGGTTGCCCTTGTGAACCAGCAGATGCAGATCAGTGAAAAGAAGCGGCAGCTGGCCGATTTAAAGCAGCAGATCAAAATTCAGGAGATCAAAAACGAGGACTTAAAACACAGCTTGTCCTCCGGCAGCGGCGTCAGTGACGAGTACATAGAGCGCGTTGTGCGGGAGGGGCTTGATTATGCCAAACCCGGCGAACGTGTTTTTGTAAATATTGCGGGGAATTAAAGGCTCTGAATTTAAGAGGAGGATATTATTACTGTATGCAACTTGAGGTAGGGACAATTCTTGAGGGAAAGGTTACTGGAATTACAAAGTTCGGCGCTTTTGTAGAGCTTCCCGAGGGCAAGACCGGGATGGTTCATATTTCCGAGGTAGCTCCGACCTTCGTGAAGGAAATCCGCGACTATGTAACGGAAAATCAGATGGTCAAGGTGAAGGTGCTGAGCATCAGCGATGATGGCAAGGTGAGCCTTTCCATGAAAAAGGCTGTTCCGCCGCCGCCTCGTGACAACGGCCCCGCCACGCGTCACTTTGCGCCGCGTTCTTCCGGGCCACGTCCTTCCGGACCTCGTTCCGCAGGCCGGCCGGGCAGCTACGAGTGGCAGGCTAGCAAGAAACCCGAAGCGTCCAGCTTTGAGGAAATGATGTCTCGGTTCAAGCAGTCCAGCGATGAAAAAATGTCCGACCTCAAAAGGTGCATTGATTCCAAGCGCGGCGGCTTTACCAAGCACGGCGGCTCATCCAAATAGAGCAGGCGGAGTGGTTACACTCCGCTTTTTTGTGCAATACTTTCAGGGGCTGATTGACGATACCGCAGCGCGCCTTTCCGGTGCGAATGGATGAGAAACGGCGGCGGTTTCCCGTGCGCTTCAAAGCGATTCCGCTTTGAGTTTGCTCCATATAAAGCGGGGCGGCCCCGTTCCAATGCCCGGAATCCATGCGGTACGCGCGTTATGATCGCCGCGTCGCCCTGGCCGCCCCTGCTCTTTTAATATCCATCAATATCAATTTACAGACAAGCCCGGCGCTTTCCGGGCGTCTGTCCATTTTTGGAGGTAACACATGCTGATACAAAATGCAATGATTTATACGATGGCGGGCGACCCGATCCCGAACGGTTACCTGCTTGTGCGAGACGGCAAGATCGCCGCGGTGGGCCCCATGCCCGCGCCCGGTGCCGCGGGGGAAGAGGTGATCGATGCCGGCGGCGCCTCCCTCTACCCCGGCTTTGTGGACGCCCACACCCACCTTGGCATGTGGGAGGACGGCCTGACCTTTGAGGGCGACGACGGCAATGAGGATACCGACCCCGTCACGCCGCAGATGCGCGGCATCGACGCCGTGAACCCTCTCGACCGCTGTTTTGAGGAGGCATGCGCCGCGGGCGTGACCACGGTCGTCACCGGCCCGGGCAGCGCGAATCCCATCGGCGGGCAGCTGGCCGCGGTTAAAACGGCGGGTCGGCGGGTTGACAATATGGTTATCAAAGAGCCTGTGGCGATGAAAATGGCGCTGGGGGAAAACCCAAAATCCACGTACCACGGCAAAAGTCAAACGCCCTCCACCCGCATGGCCACGGCGGCCCTCATCCGCGAGGAGCTGTACAAGACCCGGCGCTACCTCACGGATCTGGAGCTTTCGCGCAAGGATGAGGACATCGATCCGCCGGAGTACGACATCAAATGCGAAGCGCTCATCCCGGTGCTGTCAACCCGGCTGCAGGTGCATTTTCACGCGCACCGGGCCGACGATATTTTTACCGCCATGCGCTTGGGGCGCGAATTCGATCTCGATTACGTGATCATTCACGGAACGGACGGCTACCTGATTGCCGACGATCTGGCGGAGGAGAATGTGCCGGTGTTTTCCGGCCCTATCTTGTGCGATCGTTCCAAGCCCGAGCTGAAAAATCTGACGCCGGCATGCCCCGGCATCCTCCAAAAGCAGGGCATTCGCATTGCGATTGTCACGGATCACCCTGTCGTTCCGATACAGTACCTGCCGCTGTCCGCCGCGCTCGCGGTGCGCGAAGGGCTCGAGCGGGAAGAAGCGCTGCGCGCGATCACGATCAACCCCGCGCGCATCTGCCACATCGATAACCGCGTCGGCTCTCTGGAGCCGGGCAAGGACGCCGATTTCTCCCTGTTCCGCGCCGACCCGCTGCAGATCAGCACTAAGCCGGAAATGGTGTTCGTATCCGGCCGGCGGGTATTTTGATCCCGGGCTTTCACCAAGCCGGTAAAAAAGACGTTGCTTTTCATTCTTCTCTCCGCCTGCGGAGGGAGCGCGAAATGCATTTCCGCCGTTCGGCACGCGGATGAGAGTGTTTGATCCGTCCCCCGTGCGGCGCAGAGAAAAAGGAGTGTGGAGTATGAGAGAGGTTTCCGTTTCCCTGATCAGCGACGGGCTGCGCCAAATGTTTATTGAGGCGAACCGCGAGCTGTCCGGCGATCTGGAGAGCTGCATCCGCTGCTCGGTGCAGCAGGAGAGCAATCCTCTGGGAAAATCGATTTTGGAGGATTTGTGTGAAAATCTGGACGCCGCGCGGCGGCTGAACCTGCCCATCTGCCAGGATACCGGTATGGCGGTTGTGTTTGCGGAGATCGGGCAGGAGGTACACCTCACCGGCGGCTCGTTTGAGGACGCTGTGAACGAGGGCGTGCGCCGCGGCTATGTGGAGGGTCTGCTCCGCTGCTCCGTGGTGGGCGATCCGCTGCGCCGCGTGAATACGGAGGATAATACCCCTGCTGTGCTGCACACCCGCATTGTGCCCGGCGACCGTGTGACGCTGACCGCCTGCCCCAAGGGCTTTGGCAGCGAGAACATGAGCCGCCTGAACATGATGACCCCGGCGGCCGGGCCGCAGCAGATGATCGATTTTGTCACGGAGACCGTCCGCCTCGCGGGAGGCAATCCCTGTCCGCCCGTCGTGCTGGGCGTCGGGATCGGCGGCGATTTCGAGCTGTGTGCGCAGCTGGCTAAAAAGGCGCTGTGCCGCCCGCTGGATGAGCCGAACCCCGACCCGTTTTACCGCCGGCTCGAGCAGGATATGCTCCGCGCGGTCAACGGGCTGAACGTCGGCCCGCAGGGCTTTGGCGGCGATGTGACCGCGCTGGCCGTGAATATCGAGACCTACGCAACACACATTGCCGGCCTGCCCGTTGCGGTCAATGTCGGCTGCCATGTGACCAGGCATAAAAAAATGATCATTTAAGATCGAACTACTTCTATTTTTTCGGTATTTATGTTATAATACTCCCAGAGGGTTCGGGTGAATTTTCAGGAATTTGTTCCGAAAACTCTGCGATTTCCATTTGCAAAGGAGATGCGTACATGAATATCACAATTATTGGACGTAAGGTCACACTGAAAGATCACTTCAAGAATCTGGCAACCAAAAAGCTTTCCCGTTTTGATAAGATCTTCGATGCGGACGCGGACGCTCATGTGGTGGTCACGCTGGAGCGCAACCGCCAGACGGTTGAAATCACAATCCGGAGCAAGGGCATGATTTATCGTGCGGAGGCTACCGATTTTGAAATGAACGACGCGCTGGATCAGGTCATCAGCGCTTTGGGCCGGCAGATCCGCAAGAACAAGACCCGCCTGGACAAGCAGATTCATTCCGCGGCGCTGGATCAGCTCGTAGCGGAGGTACCGGAAGAGGCCGAGCCTGCCGAGGTTGCCGAAGAAGAGGAATATCGGATTGTGCGCACCAAGCATTTCCCGGTGAAACCCCTTACCATTGAAGAAGCAATTCTGCAGATGAACCTGCTGGGGCACCAGTTTTATATGTTCCGCAACGGCGCCACAGGTGAGATCAACGTAGTTTATCAGCGCAAAAACGGCGATTACGGTTTATTGGAGCCGGACGCGGAATAATACAGAGTAGTCAGCGGGGGCCGCAGTCTGACGCGGCCCCCGTTTTATTTCCCGGGTAAAACAAAACATTTTTGCCCGCTATTTTTCAGATACGGAGAGAAACACAATGGATCAATTTCAACTGGTATGCCCCTGCGTGCTGGGCGTAGAAGGCCTGGTGGCGGAAGAACTGCGCGATATGGGCGCGCAGCAGGTAGAGCCCCAGAACGGCCGCGTGGTGTTCGCGGGCAGCGAAGAAATGCTGGCGCGCGCGAATCTCTGCTCCCGCTACAGCGAGCGGGTGCTCGTGCTGCTCGGCACGTTCCGTGCGGTCACTTTTGAACAGCTGTTTCAGGGGGTAAAGGCACTGCCCTGGGAGCAGTGGATCGGTAAGCTGGATAAGTTCCCGGTCAAAGGCCGCTCGCTCAGCTCTCAGCTTTCCAGCGTTCCGGACTGCCAGTCCATCATCAAAAAGGCCATTGTGGAGCGCCTGAAGCTGAAATACCGCATCCCCTGGTTCGAGGAATCCGGCGACATGTATCAGGTGCAGTTTCTGATCTTAAAAGACACCGTCAGCGTGATGCTCGACACCAGCGGCGTGGGACTGCACAAGCGCGGCTACCGCCCCAACGCGGCGGAGGCCCCGATTAAGGAAACGCTGGCCGCGTCGATGGCGAAGCTGGCCCGCCTCTGGCCGGATTCCCACGTATACGACCCGTTCTGCGGCTCCGGAACGATTCTCATCGAATCGGCGCTGCTCGCGATGAACATTGCCCCCGGCCTGCAGCGGCGCTTTGCGGCGCAAAGCTGGAAGGGGGTCGACGAAAGCGTGTGGGTACGCGAGCGGGAGCGCGCGCAGGATCTGGTTCGGCGTGACAGCACCTTCCTCGCCATCGGCTACGACATCGACGGCGCGGCCGTTGCCCTGACGCTGGAAAACGCGAAAAAGGCCGGCGTCATTGCTCACATCCGGGCGGAGAAGCGCGATATCCGTGACTTTGCGGAGGAGGGTGAGCGCGGCTGCGTGATCTGCAACCCGCCCTACGGTGAGCGCCTGCTCGACCTGAGCCAGGCGGAGGAGCTGTACACGGCCATGGGGCAGCGCTTCGTTCCCAAACGCGGCTGGAGCTACCACATCATCAGCCCCGACGAAACGTTTGAAAGCTGCTTCGGCCGCCCCGCGGACAAGCGCCGCAAGCTGTATAACGGAATGATCAAATGCCAGCTGTACAGCTATTTTAAAGCGTAATCACAGGAGTGGCGGCCCTGCGCGGCGGCAGTGCGTTTCTCTTTGAACAATCGGAGGAGAAAGCAGAGGCTTTTGGCGCGGATATACTTTTGATAAAATGTAAAATTCAGGAAAGACTATTTCCGGGAATCCACAGCGGGTTCCCGGATTTTTCTTGAGAACGTGCAATTGTAAAAAAATTGTGAAATTCCGTATTTTAGGAAAAAACCTCTTGATTTTTATGTGGACAGCGGCTAAAATAAGTCTTAGCACTCGGGGATATTGAGTGCTAAACCAAACCAATCATTTGATTTTTTATAAGGAGGAAATAGGAAATGACGATCAAACCACTTTCCGACAGAGTTCTGATTAAAATGGAAGAGGCGGAGGAAACCACAAAGAGCGGTATCCTGCTGGCCGGTTCCGCAAAAGAAAAGCCCCAGATCGCGTCCGTTATCGCGGTCGGCCCCGGCGGTATGGTAGACGGCAAAGAGGTTACCATGTACGTAAAGGTGGGCGATAAGGTTATCAGCAGCAAGTATGCCGGAACAGAAGTGAAGATCGACGGCGAAGAGTACACCATTGTACGGCAGTCGGATATTCTTGCTGTTGTGGAATGATTTTTCATTTTGATTCAGAAATTTAGGAGGAATGCAGTATGGCAAAGCAGATTATTTTCGACGTGGAAGCCAGAAAAGCTCTGATGAGCGGCGTAAACCAGTTGGCAGATACCGTTAAAATTACCCTGGGCCCGAAAGGCCGCAACGTGGTGCTCGATAAAAAGTTCGGCGCTCCGCTGATCACCAACGACGGCGTGACCATTGCGAAAGAGATTGAGCTGGAAGACGCGTTCGAGAACATGGGCGCACAGCTCGTCAAAGAGGTCGCGATTAAAACCAACGACGTGGCCGGCGACGGTACCACCACCGCTACCCTGCTGGCACAGGCTCTGGTTCGCGAGGGCATGAAGAATCTGGCGGCCGGCGCTAACCCCATGATCCTGCGCAAGGGAATGCAGAAGGCGGTTGACGCCGCTGTGAAAGCGATCATCGACAATTCCAAAAAGGTATCCGGCTCTGAAGATATCGCGAGAGTCGCTACCGTTTCCTCCGCGGATGAATACATCGGCAAGCTGATCGCGGAAGCGATGGAAAAGGTCAGCTCCGACGGCGTAATCACCGTGGAAGAATCCAAGACTGCCGAGACATACTCCGAGGTTGTCGAGGGCATGCAGTTTGACCGCGGCTATATCACCCCCTATATGGTAACCGACACCAATAAGATGGAGGCCGTAATCGACGACGCCTATATCCTCATTACCGATAAGAAGATCTCCAACATTCAGGAGATTCTGCCTCTGCTCGAGAGCATCGTACAGTCCGGCAAGAAGCTTGTGATAATCGCTGAGGACATTGAGGGCGAGGCACTGACCACCCTGATCCTCAACAAGCTGCGCGGCACCTTTACCTGCGTTGGCGTAAAGGCCCCCGGCTTTGGTGACAGAAGAAAAGAAATGCTGCGCGATATCGCTGTTCTCACCGGCGGCCAGGTAATCTCCGAGGAGCTCGGCCTGGAGCTGAAGGACACCACGATCGACCAGCTCGGCCGTGCCCGCCAGGTGAAGGTGGACAAAGAGAACACCATCATTGTGGACGGCGCAGGCAAGTCCGAAGAGATCAAGGACAGAGTCGCCCAGATCCGCGCTCAGCTCGAGACCACTACCTCCGACTTCGACCGTGAGAAGCTGCAGGAGCGCCTGGCGAAGCTCGCCGGCGGTGTTGCCGTCATCAAGGTCGGCGCCGCTACCGAAGTGGAAATGAAAGAGAAGAAGCTGCGCATTGAAGATGCTCTGGCGGCGACCAAGGCTGCCGTGGAAGAGGGCATCGTGGCCGGCGGCGGCGTTGCGTTCATCAACGCGATCCCCGCAGCGGAGAAGCTGCTGGAAAGCACGGACGGCGACGAAAAGACCGGCGTGCAGATCGTTCTGAAGGCTCTGGAAGAGCCTGTGCGTCAGATCGCTGTGAATGCCGGCCTCGAAGGTTCTGTCATCGTAGAGAACCTGAAGAAGGATAACAAGGTTGGTTACGGCTTTAACGCGCTGACCCAGGAGTACGGTGACATGATTAATGCAGGAATTGTCGATCCTACCAAGGTATCCCGTTCCGCTCTGCAGAACGCCGCTTCCATCGCGGCCATGATTCTGACCACCGAATCTCTGGTTGCTGATAAGAAAGAACCGGCGGCTGCTCCCGCAATGCCCGCAGACGGCGGCATGGGCGGCATGTATTAAAAATATTCTCCGTAAACAGGGTGATACCAAAAGGTATCACCCTGTTTCATTGTAAAGAAGGCTGTTGTGAAGGTACCTGAAATACAAAAAGACTTTCGCTGCTGGGCAGACAATCTATTTCTTTTGATGTAGAATAAGCTTACAATCGGGTGTTTTTGAAAGTCTTTTATGCTTATATTGCAGGTGCGGAAAAACTGGAAGGGTGCATTGTGCATGATAAAAAAAGATGAAATTGAATTTCTTAACGATCGCAAAGTTGGAATTGTTGGTTGCGGTCATTTGGGGCAATCAATTGCCCTGTCACTCATAAAGAACGGACTGAAAAGAGAAACCCTTTTTCTTTCCAGTAGGGGAAATCCAAAGACTCAAAGTAGGTTACAAGCATTGGGACTGGCCCAAAATCTTAAGACAAATCAAGAAATATTTCAAAAAGCGGGCATTATTTTAATCACAATAAGACCTCAGGATCTCCCGGAACTGAAAAAAACAATGGTACCGGGAAAAGGACTGATTGTTTCTTGTATGGCGGGCGTTCCCATTTCATTAATCAATACCGCATTGAATGCACCGGTGTGCCGAATGATGTTTAGCGGGCCGGACACCATAGAACAGGAGAGTGGTGTAGCGTCTATGTTCCCAGAGCACGAGGATTTGAAGCTGCTGTTGCGCTGCATGAATCTAACACATATCCGGTCGAAGAGTGAAAATGATCTGGATGTTTTTACTGCTGGAGTCTGTATGCCAGCAGCAATCTTAAAGGCAGGTCATCGGGATGAGGCGCAAAAGGCGATTTACGAAATCGCGGACGAATATCCTCTTTTTTCAGAGCTTTATCAATGGGCTGTCAGTGTGTTACCACACTTTCAAACACAAAAGGAGCAGAATCAATATATTGAAAAAATGGTCACAAAGGGGGGCGTTACAGAAGCAATTATCAATAGCCTGTGCAGCGGGGCTTCCTTTGATGCTGCCCTGCGTGCTGGAGTAAGCCGAACCAAACAGATTTCAAAAGAAATCCAACGATCAATCCTTTCCGGACTTCAAGATTAGACTGAATTGGAGGGAAGGCAGCAAGGGCCCCAAAGGGCTCTTGCTGCCTTCCAAAATTCTATAGATCATAAGAGAGGGATGAGCAGGTTCATTCCAAAAAACCAGTGCCGGTTTATTTCTTGACTGCCGTTTCGGCGGAAACGGATTTCGGCTCGGATTCCCGGTTTTCATTCCAGCAGTCGGTATCGTGAATTCCGATGCTGGGCGCGTAGAAATAGATTTTCTCTTTGCCCTGCTTTTTCTGCGCTTCGTAATCCTTTAAGACCTTGATGGCGGTGTTGGCCAGAATCATCAGTGCGGGGAAATTGAGCAGAACCATAATCGCCATGGTAAAGTCCGACAGATTCCAGGCGAGCTCCGCTTTCATCAGGCAGCCGACAAATACGGCAGCCAACCGGCACTCCCCCCTTTCAACCGGCCCGCCGAAAAATCCGCCAGCCACAATACTCAGCCGGAACAGCATGGAGGGAGCCCGGTGCCAAATATAATACACGTTGGTTTCAATATAATAGATGTTGCCGATGATGGTTCCGAACGCAAAGAACAGAACCGAAATAGAGACAAACCAAATGCCAAAGTCGCCAAACTGAGACTGTACGGCGGCCTGCACCAAAGGCATGGCGTAGCCCCCGTCTTTTCCTTCCCAAGAGACGCCGGGGCAGAGGATCAGCAGAGCGGTTGCGGTGCAGAGAATCAGAGTGTCGATGAAAACGGCCAGCATCTGTACCAAGCCCTGCTTTGCAGGGTGGGTGTCGTCCACCGTGCCCGCCGCGTTCGGCGCGCTGCCCATACCGGCTTCATTTGAATACAGACCGCGGCGCAGGCCGATCGAAATTGCGGTGCCCGCAAATCCTCCGGAGATGGATTTGAAATCAAATGCCATCGAGAAAATCTGTGAGAACACATGGGGCAGATTCTTGATGTTCAGCGCAATAACCGCAAGGCTGACGACCAAAAAGCCGATTGCCATGATCGGAACAATCACCTCTGAAATTTTTGCAACGATCTTCTGGCCGCCAAATACGCCGTAAGCGGTCAGCAGAGCCATGAAAATGGCAACGCCGTAAGAGACCGCCGTGGAATCACCGAAGTTCCGCTGAAAGGCGGCGGTAACCGCGTTGGCCTGCAGCATCTGAAAGCCGTAGGA